>Ga0181553_10000882_pt1 | contig 26489 bp, 18 predicted proteins | sample 011ome_17_FD_133753 | JGI IMG/M metagenome (GOLD analysis project Ga0181553, IMG submission 133753) | Coastal salt marsh microbial communities from the Groves Creek Marsh, Skidaway Island, Georgia - 011502XT metaG (megahit assembly) | ecosystem: Environmental > Aquatic > Marine > Intertidal...
ACGAGTTCGACCCCGAAACCATCCCATCCTCCATGTCCACATCGTACCCCTCACTAATATCACTCGACGTCGACACTCGACGCATCCCAGGCGCGTGCGCGCGCCTCGCCACCACCGCAAACGGCGCCGCATTCGAGTCCCCGTTCCCCGTGCCCACTTCGCACCGACGCAGCGCATCGAGCGCATCCCGTGCATCGATCGAATTCGACGCCGCCGACGGCGACGCACGCGTAAATCTCGCTCGCAACCGTCGCTCTTGTTCTTCTTCATTCAAATCATCCTCGTACACCACCACGCGAGGCGGAACGCGCGCAGTCGTCGTCGTCATGATCCCCCGCGACGCTTCGCGCGACACCGCGTCTCGTCCGGTCGCGATTCGGATTAATGACACACCGTCGTCGTCCGCGCGCGAATATCCCGCCGCTATACGACTCGCGACTCGCGATTCGCGTAGTCGCGGCAAAACCACACGTACGTCGCGCACACACAAATATCCCGCACCGACGCGCGCACGTGTGCCGACGCCCGACGACGCCCGACGACGCCCGACGACGCCCGACGACGCTTCGCGTGCGGTGGCGATATGGACGTCCACGAATATGGTGTCTGCTGTATATAGGGATTCGAGTCCATCGAGTACGTATATTGAACACCCGCATGTGTGGTCCGAACGGTCCGATCACCGCACATCGGTCGATCGCGTCGCACACTACGCGTGGTCGACATCCGCAATAGCGGTTGACTAAAAGGGAATCTTTGTTCCACATGTCCGAATACTATGTCCGTCGTCGTCCCGCGCGTCGTCGGTCATCGGTCGTCGCGGATCGACATCGATGTCGCGCATGGGTCGATGTCGAACTCGATCGATGCGTGCCATCGATCGATGGAGGGCGATGTCGCGATCGACGTCGAGGTCACACCCAGCGCCGCGCCGTCATTGATGGTCGCGACGATGGGGGTGTCGTCGTCCTGGAGTGTGGTTGGGACGCCGGTGCGGGATGCGCGCGCGCGACATCGTCGCGGGACGTGCGGCGGGGGCGTTGGGGTCGTTCGCGTGCGCGCGAGCGCTGGGCGCGCTGAACGCGAGCAGTTTCGCATGAGGTTCGTTCGTTCGTTCGTTCGTCGTGGTTTTTTTGTGTGTTGATTGTGCGTGCATGCATGATTGTGCGTCGCTCGAGGGATCGCGTGAGGGTTGAATGACTGACGAATGGTGCGGTGTATGACGTGAAATGCAGTGATGATGAGAATTTTAAGGGATTACCGCGCGATGCGCGGGTTGGGATCTTGGGAGGTGGGCAGCTGGGGCGCATGTTGGCGATCGCGGGCGCGCCGATGGGGGTTCGGCTCAACGCGTTGGACCCGACGGAGAACGCGCCGGCGTCGATTGCGGCGAATCAGATCGTTGGGAGTTTTAGAGATAAAGAGACTGTGAAGGCGTTTGCGAAGGAGTGCGATGTGGTGACGGTGGAGATTGAACATATTGATGTGGAGGCGTTGCGCGAGCTCGCGGCGGCGGGCGTGGATGTGCAGCCGACGCCAGAGACGTTGGCAACGATTCAGGACAAGTACGCGCAAAAGGTGCACTTTCAAAAGGCGGGTGTGCCTCTTGGACCGTTTGCGGATGTTCCTGACCAAGTCGCCTTGGATAAGGCGGCGATGGAGTTTGGGTTTCCTCTCATGTTGAAGTCGAAGCGATTGGCGTACGACGGTCGCGGGAACGCCGTGGCAAAGACGGCGGGCGATTTGGCGAGTGCGGTTGAGAAACTCGGCGGTTTCGCGCAAGGGTTATACTGCGAGAAGTGGGTGCCGTTCGAGCGCGAGCTCGCGGTGATGGTGGTGCGCGCCAAGGATGGCGAGACGGTGTGCTATCCAGTCGTTGAGACGGTGCACGAAAATAACATTTGCGACACGACGACGACTCCGGCGCCGGTTCCGAACAGAGTCGCCGAAGAAGTGCAAGCGGCGGCGCGTAAGGCGATTGCGTCGTTTACGGGTGCAGGTATTTTTGGTGTTGAGTTGTTCGTATTGAAGGATGGGTCGATTTTACTCAATGAAACTGCCCCGCGACCGCACAACAGCGGCCACTACACCATCGAAGCGTGCGCGTGCTCGCAATATGAAAACCACTTGCGGGCAATCTTAGGTTGGCCCTTGGGCGACACCTCGCTTAAGGTTGGCGGTGCGGTGATGAAAAACATTTTAGGCGATGGTGATGGGCCCGAAGCCATGGGACGGGCGCATCGGTTGATGGGCGCCGCCTTGGCCACGCCCGGGGCGAGCATTCATTGGTATGAAAAGCCCGACATGAAGACGGCGCGTAAGATGGGTCACATCACGGTCGTCGGCTCAAGCGCGGCGGTGGCGACCGAACGATTAGACACCATCCTTCGCACGGCGAATGGTGATAAGACGCCGGCGAAAAAGGCGCCGCAAGTGGGCATCATCATGGGCTCGGATAGCGATTTGCCGACGATGGCCGCCGCCGCCGAAGTTCTCGAATCGTTTGGTATCGGATGTGAAGTCACGGTCATTTCTGCCCACCGCACACCCGAGCGTATGGTTGAGTACGCACGAAGCGCGCACACGCGAGGTCTTCGCGCCATCATCGCTGGTGCTGGTGGTGCCGCGCACTTGCCAGGCATGGTGGCGGCCATGACGCCCTTGCCCGTCATCGGCGTCCCGGTGCCGCTCAAATACCTCGACGGCATGGATTCGTTGTTATCCATCGTTCAAATGCCCAAGGGCGTCCCTGTGGCTACCGTTGCCATTGGCAACAGCGCTAACGCCGGTTTAATCGCCGCTCGCGTTGTCGCCGCGTTCGAACCCGACGTGTGCTCCAAAATGCTCGCCTATCAAGACGACATGGAAAACGTCGTCAACGCCAAAGCCACAAAGCTCGAATCCATCGGCTACGTCGATTACCTCAAGCAAATGTAACTCAATATATATACACATAGAGCTCACAAACCACCCACGGCGAGTCGCATTATTCGTATTTTTCTCCATCGTCGTCCGACCAACCTCCTCGGCCAACCGCGACGTCGCGCCGTCAACTACCTCACACGCGTCCACGCGTCGCGATCGTCGCCGTCGGTTGATTTCTTCTCAACCTCGCGCGCAGACGTCGAAATATCTTCACCACTTGTCACCATTCGCCGCACTGCCGCGCTCGTGTCGTCTTACGGACGCCGCGACGTAAACATGTTTTGCCTGTCCCGTCCCGGCGGCGGCGCACCGAGCGCAGCTGCGCGACATTTCCCCGCACATACGTCGCGCACGTATCGCCAAGCGGTGCGCGCTCGCGCGTGCAGCGCGCGAACGCATGCGTTCGAGCGGGATGCGCCGGCTGGGGTGATGTGCGCGGCGATGCGCGGAGGTGAGCGCGTGACGAGTGTGGTGGGCGCGCGACGCCGAGGCGGGTTTGCGGCGGCGGCGCGTAGCTCGTCTTGGTTTACGACGCGTGCGATGGGCGATGATGATGAAGATGGTGAGAATGATGATATGGAGATGTTTGCTGACGACGAAGACGACGATGACGACGTCGAGGATAGGCGAGTGATGGGTTCGGGCGGCGTAAACGTCGACGCCGACGTGGATGCGTTGCTTTCGAGCGTGACATCTTCGACGACTTGGGGTGGCGACTGGCCCGAACTTGTCATCTTTCTCGCGCGATTACAAGCGCTCGGATACTCTGGGGTAAAACTTGAGGGCGAGGACGAAGATAGTGAGCGCACGACGGCGCCGCCAGAGTGGGCGCGCGCGGTGAGCTCTGAGCCACCAAAAATCGCGTCGCTCGGGGGCGGCGCCGACGACGGCGATGAAGTGGATCTCACGCCCTCCGATGCTGGTGAAGTCAAACGACTGGTTTTGGCATTCTGCCGCGATCGACCTGATTTATTTTCGCGATTGCCCGATCAATTGGTGTATCAACTCATCGACTGGCCGTTGCCGAGAAAATTGAACAATCGCAAGGTGAACGCTGGCTTGCAACGTCTTCGTAACGCCATGGGAATGGATGTGAACCATCTGCGAGGGAAGTGTTCAGCGTGCGATAAATTAAGCGATCGCAAACCGAACCCAATTCTTCAACTCTCGGATTTCATGCGCGTCTTGTTGGCATTGAGTGAAGTTGAAGAGCCGGATGAATTTCCTGACCTTCCGTCAAAGGATTTGGCGTCTGATGCTCTTCGCCGTTTGATGCGCATCGCGGATTCGGAAAAACCCGCAGAGGAAGACATGCCGAAAGACACGTCGAGAGCTCTGCCACGCTCCGAGCGTAACGATAGAGAATTCCGCCCGCGATGGGATGAAGACCGAAGAGGCGGAGGCGGGTACGGCGGCAGAGGTGGCGGTCGCTACAGCGATGACGACCGAAGAGGCGGTCGTGGCGGACGCGGTGGTCGATACGGTGATCGTGATCGCGATTTCGATCGACCTCCTCGTCGCTCGTTTGATCGCGATGATCGACCGCGGTTCGAACGTCGTGATGACTTTGGCGGCGGCGGCCGCGGGCGCGGCCGCGATTTTGACGACGACCGTGGATTTGACCGTCGTCCGAGGTTCGACCGAGGCGACCGCGATGATTTTGGCGGCGGTGGCCGCGGCCGGGGACGCTTCGAACGCGATGATTTCGGTGGCGGTGGTCGTGGTCGAGGTCGATTCGACCGCGGCGACCGGGACGACCGGGACGGAGGTGGATTTGACCGCCGACCGCCGCGCTTCGACCGCGGCGACAGAGACGACTTTGGTGGCGGTCGCGGCCGCGGACGTTTCGACCGCGGCGATCGAGATGACTTTGGTGGCGGTCGCGGTCGCGGACGTTTCGACCGCGGCGATCGAGATGACTTTGGTGGCGGTCGCGGTCGCGGACGTTTCGACCGCGATGACCGTCCTCCGCGCCGCTCCTTTGACCGCGAGGATTCCGACCGTCCGCCACGATACGATTTCGAAGGCCGAGACGGTAGTGGTCGAGGCCGTGGTCGCAATTTCGGTGGCGACCGCGACCGCGACCGCGACGGTGGGGGTTTCGAGCGTCGTGAGCGCCCTCGATTTGACCGCGGCGACAGAGACGACTTTGGCGGCGGTCGCGGCCGCGGTCGATTCGGCGACAGAGACGAATTTGGCGGTGGTCGCGGTCGCGGACGCTTCGACCGCGGTGACAGAGACGATTTCGGCGGTGGTCGCGGTCGCGGCCGAGGCAGCCGCGGCGATTTCGACCGCGACCGTCCTCCCCGTGGCGATTTCGGTAGTCGTTTCGAACGCCGCGACGACGTCTCCGACTGGTCTGCATCCCCCAAGCCCCCGGGTGGGGACGATGTCCGCGTCTGGAGAGACGAGTAACGCCTCAAAGACGTCACAGTACAGTACATTATGTTGTTGTAAAAGCACACCGTAACGCACACAGCGCCGTAGCGCCGTCAAGTCAACCGTCACACCGCGCCGCACGTCGCCCGACCCCACGCATCGCCGCGCGCGCGAAACGGCGACATGTACGCATGCGCGCACACCGCGCACGCACCGGCGCGCATCGATCGCGCGACGCGTGGCGCGCGCAGCGCATGGAACGCGACGCGTGTCCCAGTGGCGTCGACGTCACGCAGCGCACGACGTGACGCGCTCGGGAGTGACGTCGACGTCGGCGCGGGCGTCGGCGCAGCCATGGACGCGGTGCATGCGGTGCCGTACGTGCCGTCGCCGATGGATCAAGGGCAACTCGCGAACGAGGTTGTGGTGCTCGGCGCCATTGCTGGGATGACGGCGTATTGGTGGTTTGTCCTGGTGCCGTCGGCTCGGGTGCGATTAGCGTCGAATAAAAGGTCAGGGGCGTTGAGGACGTATTTAGAAGAGTTAAAAAGTGATGATTCAAAGGATCGCGACGCCGAGCGGTGGTTTTATGCGCAGTGGTTGTCGAAAATTGATCCGGAGACGCGATATTTGCTCCGCGAAGACGCCGGAGCGGCGGGCGACGAGACGACGACGACGACGACGACGACGGCAACCAAACCAACGACGCGTTTAGATGATACGAATGGCGGTGGCGTACGCGGAAAAGAACCATCGTTGGAAAACATTATCAAATCCGCCCGAAAAACACCCAAATTTTGGTCGTTGGACAACCCGGTGCTCGTCGGAACGATGCTCAGCGTCGGCGCCGCCGCCATCCTCAGCGGTGGTCCACCGCATTAGCGCCCGCGTTCTCGACGATTGCCATCATTCATTGTACTCTTTTATTCTTATTCTTAGTCGTCCATATTCGCCAGATGTAATACACCCACGCAAAACACGTCGATTATCCACGACGACGTCGCCGTGAAAAAGTGCATTGTTTTTTCACGCGACTGCGCGCACACCCTCCCTCACACCTTCGCGCGCATCGTCGCCGCCTCGCCGCACTCTCGCGCTCACGCCGCGGCTCGTTCGCTCGAACGACATCTCAACCACCTCACGCGCGATGCCTCACGCGTCGTCGCTCGCCTCGCGCGCGCGAGCGTCGCACACAAGGTTGACTTTTGGCGCGCGCCGCCGCCACGCAGCGCGCAGTCACTCGACGCGCTTTGCCGCCGCGGTGACGCGCGCGGCGTACACCGCGGACGAGCTGACGACGCTGAAACAAACGACGACCAAGCTGCGAGAGTGCGCGAAGCGCGGGGCGGCGTCGTCAGCGGTGGACTTGCTCGTGGGGCTCGGGGCGCAGGGCGTGACGCCAGACGCGACGTGCGCTACGGCGTGTATTTCCGCGTGCGTGAACGGCGCAAACATGGAACTCGCGCAAAAAGTGTACGATGAAATTTTTGAAAAGGGTGTGTGCGTGCCGGATGAGGTGGCGGTGGCGGAGATAGCAAAGGGATATTTGCAGTTGGACCCGCCGGGGTGGGGACGGGCGATGCAGCTCGTCAACGGAGCTCGACAAAAGTATGGCGTTGAGCCATCGAGCGTGACGTATAACGTGCTTTTGAGCACGTGTGCGGCGACGAATGATTTAATGCGAGCGGAAGAAATCGTAGACCGCATGGTGGACGAGGACGTGCCCGCGGATGGGTACACGTTGAAGGCGGTGGAGAAGCGCCGGTCTATTCGCGCCTATGTGCGAAAAATGCTCCTCGTTGATAAAGAAGAAGTGTGGGACGACGACGAATAGATCTCGACGACGCGCAAAACGGCGGGGGTATTAAAATTTTATTATGTACGCATATAGCTCGTGGTGAATTTTGAATCGTATCATATGGTAGATTTACTAAAGGTTTGTGTGTGTCTTCATCGCAATTTATTCCCCGTGCCTTTAAACGCCTCGAAGCTTGAAGTCGCTGGAGTTTTATCTCCCACCTTGGACGCGCCCGCACTATCTTCTGTTTTAGCCTTTTCTTTTTTACGTGCAATTGCGGCTTGACGCGCGCCACCAAAGACGACTTTGCCGCTTCGTTTACGGTCGATGTCGGCGTCGGGATTTGGCTTTTCAGCCTCCTTGCTCGTTTCTCCGCCAAGCACGCCGCCTTGTCGAAGCGCCTGCCACTCCTTGGTGACATTTAACGATGACGTGGGGATTTCAATTTCTTTCGGTGCGACGTCGGTGACAGCTTTCCCATCTAAACGTCGTCCACCACTGGCAAAGGCTAGAAACGTCTTTGGCGCGCCGGCATCCTCTGCCGCATCGCCGCTCGTCGTCGCGTCGCCACTCTCTTCAACCTTCTTCTGCGACGCCCCTTTATTTATGACGCCTGAGTTTGTGTCTTCAAATTTTGTATTATCAGGTCCGTAAGGGTCCACGTAATCCAATGGCGGTGCAAAATCAACCTCACAATCCGTATCCACGACGCTAATCGCGTTCCCGGGCTTTGCCTCGACGACATCCATGTAATACTTTTTGTCATTGTAATGAATCACAAACGTGTCACCCACGGTCAAACACGTGTATTGCCTCAACGTCGTCTCTAACACTGCTTTAGGGTTTGAGATATCCAAAAAATCTGACGTTTGTGCGCGTAATTTCACATAGGTGCCCTTCGGGAGCGACGCCGCGTACGAAAACTTGACCACGTCGCCCTCGCCCAAGAGTAAATTCTGCATCATCCAATACGGCAAATACACCACCCCTTCGTCGGCAACAAACTCTAACACTCCACAGTGCGTACTCTTGCCCTCTTTCGCGTTCGTCGCTTCGAACGCCATGGGAAAGTCATCGATTTGCGCGCGCGTGATGCGATCGAGCGCCGACGGCGGAAGAATCACCTTGTCCCCGAGCTCAAGTTGTGGTCGATCGATGAAGCTCACCGGGTAGGCGCGGTACGATGCCTGAAAAATGCTTCGTCCGTAGCCCTCGTCGCCGCCGCCAAAGCGTGAAAATATCCCACGCATACTCCAAGATTGATGATGATTTTAATGTCCACCTCTTAGTGAATGAATCGAAATCAATGAATGAAACGCCGCCGGTGTCACCGCGTCTACTGCGTCGTCGTCGTCGTCGTCGTCGTCGTCTTCGTCTTCGTCTTCGTCGTCGTCACCGCCGTCGTATACGCACACACGCACACACGCACACACGCGTGCGTCACTATGAGGAGCTACAGTTAAAAGGAGAAAGTGCATTCTTGGTCATTCCGCGACGCTCGTGGACGCACCAACGCACACGTCGCGCGCAACGCACGACGCAGCGACGCGAACGCGCATTCGCGGCGCTCGTCATGCCCACGCCACGACGCGGACGCGCGAGTAAACGCGCGAGAGAGGACACGAGTGAAGACGATGAAGCACCATTAGAATCCAATCACGGCCGAGCTCAAAAGGTACATGCAGCCACGTCACCGACCCGGGCGTCGCGTTCGACGCGGAAACGAACGACACAGGCATCGTCACAGTCTCGTTCGCGATCGCCGTCGTCCTCGGCGTCGCGGTCCTTCGCTTTGGATGTGAAAAAGGTGCGCGCGGTTGGGTTGGGGTTGTTCGCCGACGCCGCGCGACTGGACGCCGAGGCACCGAGCGGTGCGGCGGCGTCTGTTCCGAGCCTTGACAGCGATGATGATGACGATGCTTCTGGTGATGGTGCTCGCGGCACGCGTGGAGGTGGCACACGAGGGGCGAAACGGGTGAAAAAAAGTACGCCGACGCCGCAGGAGAGCGAGACAGAGGAGGATCCGTTGGACGCGTTTATGGCGGCAAACGATACCGCGATGGATGCCGAGCGCGCGAGGACGAGCGAACGCGTGAAGCGCGAGGAAGAAGATCGTGTAGTAGGTAAAAATGCCATGGATGCGACGATGGAGACGGAGAGGACGGAGATGGAGACGGCAAAGGTAGAGGCGGAGGAGCCAACCGCGGCGTCGGCGGAGGATGATTTAATGGCGGCGTTCACGGCGGCGGCACAAAAGGTGAAGAGTGTCGCAGCATCGGCTGCGTCGGCGCCGTTGAGAGGTGTGAATAGTAAGTCACCAGTGGTGGTTATTGGTGGTAAGAAGCCTGTGATTGAGTTGAGACGTACGGCGCCGAGATCGATATCAGCGGCGCCGGCGGCGCCGTACGTCGTGATTAAGAAGAATAGAAAGGCGTCGAAACAAGCGCAGATTTTAAAAGAGGTTTTCGACGAAAGCGACTCTGAAGATTCTAGGGATGATAAAAAGAGCGCGGCGGCTGATGACAACGTTTTAGCGCCACCAAAAGAGACAGATATTGATGACGATGACGACGAGGCGTGGGCTAAAAGGCAGACAGAAAAGTTGAGCAAGACAGAACGTCTCGGCACGGTGAATCATGACGACATAGATTATGAGCCGGTGCGGAAAAACTTTTACATTGAAGCAAAAGAAATCGCTTCAATGTCTAAAACCGAGGTAAAGGCGCTCAGAGCGTCGTTAGATGGCATCAAGTGTAGAGGAAAGAGCGTGCCGAGGCCGATTAAAACGTGGGCCCAAGCCGGGTTGAACAACAAAGTGCACGAGTTAATTCGTCGCTCAGGGTTCGAAAAGCCCATGCCTATTCAAGCCCAGGCTTTACCAGTGATAATGTCTGGTCGAGATTGCATTGGCGTCGCCAAGACGGGAAGTGGTAAGACACTGGCGTATATTTTACCCATGTTGCGTCACATCAACGACCAATCACCGTTGGCGCGAGGCGACGGACCAATTGGTATGATCATGGGCCCCACCCGCGAGCTCGTATCGCAAATCGGTAAAGAATGCAGACGATTCGGTAAACCCATGGGATTCAACGCCGTGTCGGTGTACGGTGGCAGCGGCGTTGCCGCACAAATTTCTGAGCTCAAGCGAGGCGCAGAAATAGTCGCGTGCACGCCCGGTCGCATGATTGACTTGTTAACGACGAGCGCGGGAAAGATTACCAATTTACGTCGCGTGACATACATGGTGCTCGATGAAGCCGACAGAATGTTCGACATGGGATTTGAGCCCCAAATTACGCGTATTTTAGCAAATCTACGTCCGGACCGTCAAACGGTCATGTTTAGCGCGACGTTTCCGCACACGATGGAGGCGCTCGCGCGAGCGGCGTTGGACAACCCCATTGAGATTCAAATTGGTGGCAAATCTGTCGTTAATTCTGACATCGAGCAGCTCATCGAGGTGCGACCTGAAGAAGACAGATTCTTACGCGTGCTCGAGCTGTTGGGTGAATGGTACGAACGCGGAAAGATTATTATTTTCGTCGCCAGTCAGGACAAGTGCGACTCTATTTTCCGCGACTTGCTCAAGAGCGGTTACCCGTGTTTAAGTTTACACGGTGGGAAAGAGCAAAGCGATCGTCAAAGCACGATTTCGGATTTTAAATCCGACGTGTGTAACGTATTGATTGCCACATCCGTCGCTGCGCGCGGGTTAGATGTCAAGGAGTTGCGTCTCGTAATCAATTACGACACGCCAAATCACTTGGAGGATTACGTGCATCGCGTCGGGCGAACCGGACGCGCCGGAAATAAGGGCACCGCCGTGACATTCATCTCTGAAGACGAAGAAAAATTTGCACCTGATTTAATAAAGGCGTTGAAAGAGTCCAAGCAACCTATTCCGCGTGACGTTCAAGCCATGGCGGATAGCTTTGCGCGTAAACGTAAAGAAGGCGTCGTCGGCGCCGCGGGTTCGGGATTCGGCGGCTCTGGTTTTAAATTCAATCAAGAGGAGCATGATGAGCTGCGTAAACAGCGCCGAGCGAATGCTCGCGCGTCAGGTTTGACAGTTGACGACGGTGAAAGCGATAGTGACGAAGAGCCCGTGTTTGGTGGGGGCGGAGATGACGAAGGCGGCATCTTTGCATCCGTCGGTCCGTCGGGACAAGCCGCGGCTCAGGCTGCGGCTCAGGCTGCGGCTCAGGCGGCGCAAGCGCCTTCCAACGCCCTGGCCACGCCAGGAGGTGGTATGACACCCGTTCAAATTGCACAAGCCGCGGCGCAGTCGGTGTTTGCGAAGATAAAACCGCAAACTATCGGACAAAAACCGGCGCAGACGCCGGCAAACGCGGCGCAGAGCGCGACGTTGCTCGCCGCCGCCCGCGCCGCCGCGGGTAAGATTTCCAGCAATATTGCCTCTACTGCTGGAGCACAAAATGCGATAGCGCTTGCGACGAATTATGCATTAGCACACGGCGCGAGCGCGGGCGCAGCTAAGGCTGCGGCGCTCGCAGCGGTGCTCAATCAACAGCACGGAGCGTCGACGCACAAGCCACCCGCGGTGTCGCACGACGGCGGTTCACACTTTGAAACCGAACTCGAAATCAACGATTTCCCACAATTCGCTCGCTACAAGGTGACTCAAAAAGACACGTTGGCGGCAATCATGGAGTACACGGGCGCGGCGGTGACAGCCAAGGGGCAATATTGCGTCCCGGGACGTTCGCTCGCGCCGGGCGACCGCAAGCTCTACTTGCTCATTGAAGGCCCCACCGAGCGCGTGGTCAAAGAAGGTAAAAACTACGTCAAGCAAATCATCGAAAGCGCCATCGCCAAGCAAGCCTTACCCGGGGCCGCTGGTCAGCCTCAGGGGCGGTACAAAATTTAAAAACCATGACAAATCCGACGCCGACATAGCCATGCGCGTCGCTAGCCCAAAAATAATACAAAAACAGTTGTTGCTCAAGCCCTCACAATGTCACGCCTCGCCATCGCATTCGTCACCGCTCTCGCGCTATCGAGCGGCATCACCCCCGCGCGCGCGGCGGTGAACATGTCCGCCGAACTCCCAGCGACAACCGTCTCCGACGCCGTGCTTAACGCCAGAGGGCTCACACTGCATGTCTTCACCTTCCCCGCGGCACCGACGACGCTCCCATCCTCCATGGGCATCACGCCCGATCACACGACGACCACGGCACTCATCGCACTCGGGGCGTTACCTCTGAGCACGGGCACGCGCAATACGAATGTCATGGCGCGCGTGCGCGGGCGCATTCGAGCGGAAGCGTCTGGGACGCACACGTTGACGCTGAGCGTGAATGAAGGTGGATCGGTATCGATCGACGGCGCCGTCATCGCGCGCGGGTCGAACGTGCAGAGCGTCGTTGGGAAAGTGTACATGCGTGCTGGGGAGGATTACGAGATCGAAGCGCTCGGGTACAATGGAAACGCGGCGTCGACGTTTGCGATGAGCTTGAGCTGGTCAAAGCCAGGGGCAGGGAATACGAAAACCGTGGTGCCTTCGACGGCGTATTACGCGCCTCTGGATAGTAGCTGTAAGAAAACGTGCGGGGACAAGGCGTGTCGGGTGGATGAGTCGCAAATCGTCGCCGAGTGTTTTACAGATGACGGAGTCGGCGTTTCGCAGGTTGCGTTGGCCGAAAATTTAGAGGATACATTTCCGGTATAGCGCAGTAGTATAGTTAGCGATAGCGTGTATTCTAATTCTTTTGTACTTGTATTGACAGAAAGGGGAGATATTGTAAAATGGGTTGTAATTTTGTACACAACGCATCGAGATGGTGACGCGTTTTCAAATGGTGGTTCCCGACGCCGCCCGCGATAAATCTGGAGATTTTGGTGCGTCAGCTTCCGATATCGTCTTTGTCGGTGTTGAAAACTTTTTCGAGAGCTTTGACTTTGAACCCTTTTTCGGATTCTTCTTTGAGGACGCGCTCTCACTCGCTGCAGCTTCGGAATCTGAAGCCGTGTCTCCGGAAGCGCTCACGGTGGACGCTTGATCATCCTTCTTTCCTCGAAAGGCAAACTTTGAAGAAGATTTCTTTGGCGTCGGCTTGATGTTTTCGTCCGTCACTTTCTCTGTCGAAGCTTCGACGACTTTTGCCACTTTCACAGGCTTCTTCTTCGAGTAAGAAGTTTGCTTCTTACTCGAGCCGTTTGTCTTGGGGGATTCGCTCACGTGAAGTTGCGCTCGCATCGCCGTTTCGAGCGGTGGCGCTCCCGGCGGCAGCGGCGGCGGCGCTCCTGGTGGCGGCAGCGGCGGTCGAGGTGGAGAACTGCCCGGGGGCGGACCTGGCGGACGCGGCGGTGGTGCTCCTGGTGGAAGTGGAGGTGGTGCCCCTGGTGGAGTTGGTGGAAGAGGTGGGATGTGGGAGGTGGTAGGATGCGGAGAGCTCGGAAGGGGTGGCGGTGCACCGGGCGGCGGCCGCGGCGGCGACGGCGACGGCTTTTGGGCTTTCGGCGGCGGCGTTTTTACCACATGCTTGGGTTCTGGAATCGGATGGTGATGATTTTGACGGACCGAAACCTTGGGTATGGCTTTTGGCGGCGTCGAAGTCTTGTCTCGATGATGCGTCGGCGTCGTCGGCTTCTTTGCGCCTCCAATCGGCTCGGGTGGCGTCCACAGCTTTTTCTCTTCTCCTGGTTCACGACGGAGCTCTTTCATATCATCACGCGTACTGTGTGCGCTATTATAATGCGCAGAGTCATGTGGTCTGGTTAGAATCTTTATCGGTGAACTTCGTTGCTTGAGCGGAGGCGATGAAATGTTTGATTTGGGCGTCGGCATCGGCCTCGACTTTGATCGTTCGCCATCCTGCCCCGTCTCCTTTGCCAACCACGATGGTAATTCCAAATCACCCAATTCATCATCCTGACCCCACTCATGATCACCATGAGGAATGTGCAATTGATCTAACGCCCCTTCCGCCGTGTGTTTGATTTCAACGCTTCTCCTGGCCACGCGCGGTGGTGACCTCGCCGCTGGTCGCCTCATCTCTGGTGACTCCTCCCGGCGTCGCCAACTCGTCAAACGATCAGGGCTGGTACGTTCACCACGTCCCCAACGATCATCCACGCTCGATCGGCCTCGATCTCTCCACCCTCCGCGGTCGTCGTCTCTTTCGCGTCGTCCGCCATCGTAACTCCCACCTCTTCGGTCATCCCGGTACGACCCTTGATGTTGCCGCGGCGGTGAATACTGCCGCTCACGATTTTCATCCCTCCAGTTCCCGTACGATCGTTCGCGATCGGACCGCGCGGACGCATAAGGGTCCTCGCGGTCGCCGTGCCACGTCCCCGTAGCGTTTTTCGGCACCAACTGCGCGTTTGGGTCGTTTCCATTGTGCTCAAATCTACGTCGATAAAAATCACGTGGTCAAACGCGAGTACAAAACGTCAGTCATGAGCGAATTCGTTTGCGCGTGCACGCGCGCGCGCATGCGCCAAACACATCGAGGAACACGCGCCCGCTCGAGCTCAAGCGGTAAACAATTATCAACCGACGTACCTCTGACTCGGCAAATTCACCGGTTTCGGCACAGCCACGCGTCCTATAGACACAAACCTTCCCAGTTTTGTCGCGTGCGTGTTCGACCTGCGCGATACAGAGAACGATAGAACCCACACACGAGAGTTGGTTAGTTGAATTGCTCAAATCCAAAAGTCTTTCTTCGTACGAATTGCACACGTTTCGCCACGAAACCCAATCGCCGATCGCCCGCGACGCGCATCACGCGCATCCGCGAACACACAACCATCGAACCGCACGCGCACGCGCGCCGCGACACCACACGTACCGTTGTTGAGACATGCTGAACCCTTTCGTGCCGCGCTCTTGAATCAAATCACCAATCCCGCCGTCGTTTACGCACTCCCCCGTCGCGCTCGCGCTCTATCGCGCCCGCGCACACGTGCTCACGCGCGCGACACCTATCGTTTGATGTCGTTTCGTGCGCGACACCGACGCGATCGCGTGAGGAGACGCTACGAGCGCGCGCCGTTATGACGCCGGGGACTCGAGGCATGAATCCTCACACGGTGACGCACACGATGATGACGCTGACGACGTCATCGCGAGTTCGCGCGCCCGCTGCGCTTCGCCAACGCGCGGCGCGCACGCACCGCTCGAGTGTGCGCGCGGGCGTGGCGCGCGCATCGCTTCGCGTGGCGTTACACGGGGCGTATACTCCTACCGGGCGTCTGCTTGCTGGGCTGCTCGCGTCGCAGTTTTCCGGCGCCAACGTCTCGCTGTTCGTCACCGCGGACGATGTGACGACGTATGTGCCGCAAGATATGCCGGATGATGTCTTAGAGCAGCGCTTTAACGCGTCGGCGAAGGATTTGAAGGCGTGTGCGGTGATTGATGAGATGGATACCGAAGCCGTGGAGCGCGCCGTGGCTTCGAGCGACGTCGTTGTGATTGCGCACGAGAGCGGCGCACGAGCCGCTGTGGCGGTGAAAAGTCTGCGTGCGGCGCGTTCCGGCGCGCGCGTGATTGCGTTGTCGAGAGTGGGTGTGAATAGGCGTCAGGAACGGCCGTTTGTGGATCAAAATGTCAAACAGAAGACCATGGTGAGCGTCGGTCAAATGCAACTTCCGATCGGCGGGGACGTGCCAGGATCGGTTGGTTTGCTGGATGCGTTCGCGCAAGCGGAAGAAACGATCGCAGCGGAAGCGCGTGAGCGTGGGTTTACGTGCACGGTAGTGCGTTCGGGGCAGTTGCGAGGGAATGGGCCGTTGCTTTTGGCGGATTTGAGCGCCCGCATGGTGGATAACTTGTATGACGTCAAGTTTCAAGATTTATACGTCAAGCGTGGGGACGTGAGCGAGGGGTACACGAAGCGATTGAATTTGGCGGCTGTGATGCGATATTTGGTGGAACCCAAGTCGGGGTCGAGCGCCGCGTTGCCAGAGGATATTGAAGTGTTATCCGTCGTGACAAAGACAAATTTCTTCGGCGAGCAAACTTTGACGCAGCCAACGGATCGCGAACGTCGTAAGGGGTACGACATGGCTAAAGGACGCGCGCCTCCAGCAGTGGATGCCGATACCATCGAGCGGTTACTCGCTGAAATTTAAGTAGATTATTGCTTGCTGCGCGTTGGTTGCGTTGTTGTTAATTCAATTCAACTTACAAGGATATTTTGTTAACCATCAATTGCTATCGCTATCGCTATCGCTATCATCATCGTCACCATCACCACCGAGCACGGAATCTAACATGCCCTTCTTCGCCGCGGGCTTGGCCGCGCTCTTCGCTGCGGGTGCCGCTTTCGACCGCACGAGCTCAGCAAGCTCAGCCCCTTTTATCGCACTTTCTCTCGACAACCGATCCATCGTTTCTTGAGGAGTTTCATTCTTGAGTTTTTCAGCCTCCTCACGGGCTATTTTCGCCGCTTCGGCGCGAGCTTTCGCGGATATGCCGACGAGGGTGCTGACGTCGGCGCCGCCGCGCACGACGCCCATTGCTTCCAATTTCACACTTTTCGCCTTTCCCTCGCCTTTGCCTCGATGCGTGAGCGCTCGCAAGAAGTCCAGCCCATTTACAACGCGTCCGATAACTTGATGCGATGCGTCAAGGGATTCACACGCCTCGGTAAGAATGGTGACGTCTCCGGTCGAGCGGTCGACGCCGACGACCCCCGCTGCTGCGTGCGTCAGCGTCCCTTCTTCCGCTAATGCACCGCCTCCAGGCGCAGCGTTGACGTTCAACACCACACGCAAGTCATCATGCACGTCCACGGTGTCGCGAAACACCGCCTCAACGTCGCCACCCTCGCACGATCGAGCGAATCGAGAACACGCCGCCGGCGCTTCGTCGTCAAACAGCTCAAGCACAATCGACGACGACGACGACGCCAACGCCTCATCGCTCGTCACAGAAATATCGAAAAACACTTTCGCTCGCGACGCGTTCGTGGATGTGACTTTGCGTATCTTACTCGCCCGGCTCGTCGAATCAGCGCCGCCGTCATCTTGCGCAGCGAGGAGCGGGTGCACGCCGGTCAATTTAAACGTCTCCATCGCGCGCTTGCGCTCCAACGCCGACGGCGCATCGCGCGAGCGACCACCACGTTCGCCTTTCCCCACTGGGTCGAATTTCGTCATCGCCGCGCGCGTTTGGTGCGCGTCGGCGTGTGGCGTTCGACGTCATTGGTTGACGCAAGAAAAAGTGCGTGATGATGCTTTCGCACGCATCGTCGATGGTCTACGCCGTGCGGCCTCGAGACGTGCGCACGAATGCAAAGAAGAAGTCTGCCAAGGATAAGGCGCGCAAAGCCGAGCGCGCGGCGTCGAACAAAAAAGAGCTTGAAAGTTTGACCAAGAGGAGGGAAAGTGTTGATGACGGTGAAGGCGATGACGACGACGCGGTCGCGGCGCCAGCACCGACGATGGGTAAATCGGCACCATACGAATCGACCGATATTGTCATGCACACGCTCGCGTTGGGCGGGTCGTACAAGGCGAAGACGGGTGAGAAGCTTTTACGCGGCAACGTTCTCGTGCACGAGGCTGCGTCGGCGTTGTTCAACGCGCCCTTTGTCTGCGCCTCTCACGACGCCGACGATACGTTCAACTATGGGAATAAAGCCGCTCTAGCGTTATGGGAGCTGGATTGGGACGGGTTCGTTGGGATGAAGAGCACGAAATCGGCGGATGTTGAGGACGCCACGACACAAGCGGAGCGACGGGCGTTGTTGGATAAAGCGGCGAGCGACGGATTGATTACGAATTACTCCGGCGTGCGTATGTCGAGCACGGGGAAAAAATTTCGCGTCGAAAATGCGACGGTGTGGACAATGACGAATGGGGATGGAGTAAAAACTGGACAAGCGGTGAGGTTTGAAAAGGTGGTTCGATTGAACGCCGACGGCTCGGATGGGGACGCGATGGTGGTGAATGAAAACGGCGAGTGGGTTAAAGACGTCGTGGCACCACCCGCAGAGGACGAAATCGTGGATGTCGACGCGGTGAAAGCGCTCGTGGCGGAGTTATCGGCGCAGGTTGAGGCGCAGGCTGCTGTGGTGCGCGAATTGAAGGATAACGGCGGTACAAATGCAGATGACGACGTCAAAGCGGCTGTCTCGGTGCTTTTGGATGTCAAGGCGAAGCTTAGCGAAGCCGAGGCGAAGTTAGCGTAATTCATCTGTAATGTGATACATATATTCGTTCACAAATATGATCCTAGATTGTCTAAATCAACGTGTCGGTTTCGATGGCTTGAATGAGCTGCGTTCGCGTCGATGACGTCCATCGGAACGCCGCCGAAGCGTGGTTGACCAACGCCACCTTTTGCGCCTTGGTGTACTCTGGATGAATCTGCATCCACTTCATGGCATCATCTTCCTTGATGTAAAACGCTTGCACATACGTGTCGATGTAGCGCCAGTCGCTGTTTGCAGATTCAGGCGCGAGCTTCTTGAACTCTTTCTGAAGAGTTTGGACGTCGAGCGTCATCAGCGCTCGACCGGGTTCGGTACACTTCTTGACCTTGCTAAATCCTTCCACGAGTGTGTCTTCGATGACACCCGTGGCATAGTGCCATAGAACGCGCAATGCTTCAGGTGCGATGTCTGCACACGCAAGCCTGGTGGTGAATCGCAAGAGCTCGCCTTGGACATCGGCGACCCATCGGTTGGGCCTCGTCGTCGCCTCGCGAATGTTGTACTTGCCACTTAACGTGGAATTTACCAACGCAAAGTTTGGATCACCATCGCCTATGGCGTCGATGCAGAATGAAATATTGAGCAATAATGAGGCGACGCTTTTGTACACGTGCTCGCGCAAATCTTCCACGGCGGCGACGGTGTGCGAATAAAATCTATCCGCCAACGCCGCGTCCTTCAGTGGCAGAGAGCGCTTTACTCTAGCCTTGATGCGCTTGAATTCATCCGCGACACGACACAAGGACTCAAGCGCTACAACACGTTCTTTCAACCCGTACAGATTCCCGCTCGACATGTAATCGACATTGGCGATGCTTACTGGGCGAATCGCCATGACGCCGCCTGAATTACCCAGTCGTGACAACGTCCCTTTGAGACGAGGCGTCATATCGTGCGACTCTGGCGCCAGCGCCTCAGTGCGCCCAAACGCGTTGAACGTCTTAACGAGAGCTAGTTCGAAGAGTTGACAGATGCCGTTGAAAATTATCGGCACGCTTGGACGCATGACTTGCATAAGCGCCGTGTACTCGACGATGCCTTGGAGCACGTACAAGGAAGACGCGGTAATCTTGACGCCGGGACGATCGAGACCAACTTTATCGACATTTGTTTTCGAAAACCTATGGGCTGCTTCCTCTTGCTCGGTTTCTTCTTCGTTTCGTTCAACGTCGCCTTTTTCGTCTCCATCACTACCACCGTCGTGCTTTTCTTCGCTCATATTCTTGTGCTCGACGTCTGCTGACTTGTCATCTACCGCGATAAATGGATTCGGGGCGTCTATAAACTTTAAGAATGACTCGGCATTGAGTATTTGTTCAGAAATAAAAGCCGTCATTACCGTGTCCCCGAGTGTTTTGGTCAGACCAATGGCGGCCCTCCCGCGTTGCATGGCGTTTCGCAAATCGTCCCGAACGCGTTTAATGGCATCTACGGATACCGGCATCCATCGTTCGTTCTCGAGCATTGCTTTCAAAGCATCCAATCGCGCACTATGCAAAGACTCAAAGTATCTGTCACCCACGCGCTCGAGCTGTGCGCGAAGCTGTGGGACTTCTTCGCCCACGAAAGCTTCCGCGCACGTGATGAAAACTCGGCACAAATCAAAGACTTCTCTGAATGCCGCATTTGAAGGCGCTGAAGACGCTTGTAACAACGCTGCCAGACGCACGCTCGCCATTTCAACCACCGGTTTGCGATTGATTTCTAACGCCGCGATAAGCGCACTGCATACGTTAATCGCCTCGGTATCCGAAGCCTCGACAACATCCGCCATACGTGTCTTGCACCACGCCGTCATTTTGTATGACGACAAGAAAATTTCATACAACGATTCCAAAGTTTTACGTAAACACGGCACAAATTGCATGGGCGACAATTGAGAACACAGCTCTTTGTATCCCATACGACTTTTGCGCGTCGCCTTGGCTTCGTCTTGATTGTATGATAACATCGCGTGCAAGCGCAACATGCCCTCCGTTTGCGTCTCAACCGCTTTGAGAAATGCGTCTTGGATTTTATCCGCCAAGTGTTTCACCTCGTTCCCTAACGACGGATATGTATTGTACAGCTTTGTGAACCGCTCACTATCGAACGTACCGCATAAATCTACCAAGACGTTATCCACGCAAGACACGAGCTCCCATCGTAACGCTACAAAGTCTTCACGAAGTGTCGATGTACACGTCAACGCGTGCATATTTTCCAACCTTTCCCACGCCTTTGAGTACACGGACATTGCCTCGGCATATTCAGAAATATCTAAGTGAGACCGAATTCTATTTTCGCACGTTTGGCAATACTTGATATCTTCTAGAAGCCTCAAGGCGCTCAAAATTGAGCCCTTTGTCGTGTGTGAAGACGTGACGCGCATAGCACTCTTGACATCCGCACCAATACGCTGTAGCAGTCTACGTGAATTACTCATTACTATCCTCGACTCTTCCAAGCATCCGTTGATTGCCGCTATTTTTGTCATCCCCGCCTCAAAATCCGATCCATGCGCGAGAATTTCCTTGTTAAGCGCCGACGATACGCGGTCGGCGAGATCTGACAACCGCTCCTCCTCCTTACTCAAGTCTTCTACGGTAAAATCATTTCCTAGACGCAGCAGTGAATCCTCAACGGGGTCGAATACCACATCACCACTCGTTGAAGGTTCGTCAAAGAAACCGCGCGCCATGGCATCCACCAGTGGATCAGTCCTCGCCACCTCAGTCGCCTCAGTCTGATTGTTCTGCGCGACCATCGACACTTCCTCCTCCATGCGCGCCTCTCGCCTCTGTGCGTACACGCGTAAAAACTCCCTCGTTGTTGATGACTCATCATCTATATTAGCGTTCTTCACTGGAGATGAAAGCATCGTGAGATCCTGAAACCGATCGATGAGCCGTCTCGGAGACGCTTCAACGCCCGCCCGACTTCCGGCGCCGTTCGCCGTCCCGTTTGGTGACTGACTCACGATATCTTTCGCCCGTTCGCGCATCTCCTGTGCCTTATCCTTCATCCTATCAAGAAAACCCATGTTTGCGAGTCGTTGTTGAGTACGTAAATGAATACCCAACGTACTACTACTTTGCAGAGGACGCGTTCAACGTATCCAACAGTCGTTCGGTAAACGCTCGAAACTCGGGATCCTCTTTTGCAAGCTCCAACGCCTTGACGCCGTCGCGCGCGCTATCAATCCCACGAATCGCAGCACTCAATCGATCGCTTTTCAATTCCTCTCGTAAGCCCTTATCGCGTGCAACGTGCTCGAAATCTTGTCGTCGCAGGCGCGTCGTCCCCGACGTCGCGTCTTCAGAATCTTCCAAATCAAAAGCTCTCTGCGGTTGTTCGACGACGGCAGCCGCGTCTCGCCGCACCGTGCCGGCGCCGGCGTCACGCAGTGTCGCGTTTGCGTCAACTACGCGCGCACACGGGGCTTCTGTGGGCACGCGGAACGAATATACGACGACTGCGTTAGTCACAATCACACCAACCGAAATGCATCGCGGTGGGACAAATGTGTTTACAAAACGTACCTTTATGCGATTTGTAGCACGCGACGGAGCAATACGGCGCTCTACACGTTGGACACTTGTATGCACTCGCGGCTCGCGCGCACACCACGCACGGGTTTTCAGGCATGCGCGTCGCGCTGTGATGTCTCGCATTCAATGAAAGATTGGTTTCAGAGCTAGAGAGCGTATGACGCGCGCGATAACGCAGTGACGCGCGCGGTGAAGACATGTATCTCGGACGGCGACTATGCGTCGACTATGCGATGGCAAAAATTTCTACGCGCACTGCAGGACGATTGACGGGCGCGGTGGCGGTGATTGGATCGAGATAATCGCGCCCGACGATGAAAATGTGACTACGCCGGGACGGCGGCGCTCGAGCGACGGCGCACGGCGTCGGAGCCGCGCGTTCGCATCCATCCGGTGACGACGCGAACGCAGCGACGAACGCAGTGGTGTTCGTGCCATCTGGAATGGTTCTCGTGGCGAACGATCTATCGTCGATGGCGGCGATGATTCGGATGTCGCGCGCGCTCACAGCGCTCGACATTTGGCTCCCGCTCGCGTACAAGGCGAAATTCGTAAACGTCGCCCCGGATGTTATTCCAGAAACAACGACGACGAATTCTCGCATGCTATCGCGGCGGAAAAATTCTCGGCTCACAGAGTATAGACAATCGGGCGTGGAGCCGAAGCATCCACTGCGGACGTTGACGCCATGGACGCTCCATGGATTGTAGCCCGGCTCGGCCAAACATCGATTTGAGTCGACGCGTACGGGCGACATCGACGTCTCGCCGACTTTTCGCGCGCCGCGCACGTAATTCAACGACGACAGCGGCTGTTGCTGTTGTTGTAATGATGATGGTGGTTCACCACTGAGGCGGATGTTTGCGGACGACGACGACGGCGCTAACGATGAAGCATCGACGACGCTCGGCGGTGGCGAGTCGGCGTCCATGGCCTCGATGGGCGACTCATTTCCATTCCCTGGACCCCGCACGATGTACGCGCGATGCTCGAGCTTGGACCACTCTCCGAGCGCGATGTCATCTGGCGAACCCGGCCAGTACGCCACACGAAATGACGTGGTTAGTAAATCTGCACCGGAAATCCTCGCGCGTCCAAACCGAACGTTTGGAGACAGCGGTTGGGCATTGACGGCTCGACGCGGATACCCCAAGTTTTCGTACGCCTTCACCACGACATCAAACGTGCGAGCATCGCGCGTGGCGACAATAATCAAACTCGAGTCTGGCACATTGAGCTGGCGTCCACCGTTCGCGCTCACGAAGCCCGCGTTGGCGGAATTCACTGGCCAACCGGCATGTGCGCTCACCACGCGCGCGTTTCTTCGATACACATACGTCACGAATGACCAATATTTCACCAACTGTGCGGGAGGCGTGCGCATTTCCACCACCAGCGCATCCCTCGCACCGAGCATGAATAAACTTTGCGCTCCGGCGCTCCGCGCCCCGCCCATCTCCTCCACCCGAGCGTAAATCATCCCAGGATTCCCCACCGCGCTCGAGCTCACGCCATCGCTCATTAACGCCTCATACTCAACATCATGCGTGAATCTCAATCGCATATCCCCCGACGCGACGTCATACCCATCGGTGAACACCACCGCGCTCGCGCTCGTCGCGTTCGCGCTCGCGAGCCGCGCCGCGCACGCCGCCGCCGCGCACGCCCGCGCCACCCATCCACGCGCGCCACGCATCCGCGCACGCCACGCGCACACCCAACGCGTACAAATACAAATCACCTCACGCGTACGCACGCGCACGCGCACGCACACCCGCGCGCGCGAGTATGTCGACGAAACCCAGCACCGTGCGTCACAACCACCCACAAATCAAGGCACCACCACCATGCGCGTCGCAGTCATCATGCATCATCATTCGTCATCATCATCACCATCACGCGACCGCGATCGATCGCGATCGACGCCCGCGCGACGGCGCCAATCGCACCATCCATCCATCCATCCATCCATCCATCCATCGGTCGTCCCGCGTCGCGCGACCAAAACAAAAATTCTTTGACTTGATAGTAGGCCGCCCCGAACAGAAAACATTTTTCGGGGAACCGGGCACCTCACGCGCGGCACACTCGGCACCATTGACGTGGCAAAAGTTATGGGTACACGGCGAAGATAGGATGCGCGGATTAATCCTCGCCCACTCTACGCGTCACTCTCTCTCGCGCGCGCGTCGACGACGGACGGACGGATCGCGATGCCGCCGGACGACGACGTCGCCGGTCGCGGTGCGATGACGCGGTCGCGCACGGCGACGCGCGATCGCGGGGCGCGTGGGAATGATGATGACGACGCGCGGCGCGACGTCGAGGGTCGCGCGGATGATGATGATGACGCGGATGATGACGCCGCTTGTGGGCGCACAGCGGATGCGCGAGATGGATGTGGACGTAGGATATATAAAGGAGCGTCGTCGCCGGGTGGGAGCGCGCAGGCGAGACCGTCGAGCGTGGCGTACACGAGCGGGAATCCCGCGACGGAGGGGTTGGGGAAGCGACGGCGTCGGAACCGCCGCGGGTCGGGGTTCGTCGACGCGACGACGACGACGACGACGACGTGTACGACGTCGTCGAGTGTGATGACATCAATGACGTTTGAGAGCTCCCAAACGACGTTTTATACGACGGCGATGACGGCAAAAGATCGATTGGAGCACGAGCGACGCGCGCGCCACCGGGTGGGCGCGGGGTTGACGCGGAGCTCGTCGCGGGGCGCGTTTCAAGGGATTCATGAGTTTAATAAGCGAGCGGCGGATGCTGCGGCGGCCAAGGCGACGTGTGATGCTGCGAGGGCGAGAGCGAAGCGGGCGGCGGTGGAAGAGAATGAGGTTCGGGTGTTGTTTGAGGATGGGACGCGAGCGTCGCGCGGCGGCGCGAGGCGGGCGACGGCGCCGGGCGCGACGCCGCGGATGACGACTCCGGCGACGTCAGTGATTGAGGACGCACATAATACAGCGACTACTACTACTACGAATACTACTACTACGACTACGACGACGAGTTCGGATGAAGCCACGGTGACGGTGACGGTGAAGATGCCTCCGAGCGCCAATCCGACGACCAAGACGACGACGTTGGGCGCGCGAGACGACGCCCCGTCGTCTGACGCCGAGCTTCGTCGCGACGAGCCCGATGGACACATGGTGTATTGCTTAGGTGACATTCTAGCTGATGAATACACAATTCTCGGCGTGCTCGGTGAAGGCACGTTTGGGCGCGTGCTCGAATGCTGGGACTCTGTCGCCCGAGCTCGGTGCGCCGTCAAGGTTATCCGCAACGTGCAAAAGTACCGCGACGCGGCGATGATTGAAATCGAAGTATTGAAGACTCTGTCCGGGGGCGACCCGTTGGGAGGGGGCGAGAGTTTCAATTGTATCACCCTTCGTCGCGCGTTTGAGTATCGCGGGCACGTGTGCATGGTGTTTGACAAGTGCGGGCCGTCGTTGTATGATTTTTTACGCGCCAATCGGTACAAGCCGTTTCACCCGTCGCTCGTGCAGGCGTTTTGCAAGCAACTATTAGTGTCAGTGGAGTACCTGCATTCGTTGCGATTGGTGCACACGGACTTGAAACCCGAGAATGTGTTGTTGATGACGAACTCCTACACCGGGGATGACACGTATCGAGTGCCAACAAATCACGCGATTCGTTTGATTGACTATGGAAGCACGACGTTTGAGGATCGGCATCACAGCGCCGTGGTGAGCACGAGGCATTACCGCGCGCCCGAGATCATTCTTGGCCTAGGGTGGTCATACCCGTGTGACATGTGGAGCATCGGATGCATCATGGTTGAACTCTTGACTGGTGAAGCGCTGTTCCAAACGCACGAAGATGTTGAACATTTGGCGATGATGCAGCACGCGCTCGAGGCGCGCGTGCCGCTCGACGTCGCTCGACGACGCTCGAAAAAGACGCGCGTTGATTATTTCAACGCTGATGGGTTGTTGAATTGGCCCAACGAGACCACGGATGATGAATCATACGCCGCGCTCGGTAAGACTGGCATCGTCAGAAGTCTGATTAATCAGTATTTGACTGGCGAGCCGAGGCGTTTATTCGCAGATTTGGTGCGTCGTCTACTTGAATTCGATCCCCGCCGACGCATTACATCTCGTGATGCCGTCAATCATCCATTTTTTGCTCTTGATTTAGAGAAAATCTGTTGGAATGTTTCTGGGGTGCAAAAATCCAACGATCGGGTGCCCAAGGCGAGCGCCACCGTCCCGCGCGTCTGACGACGACGGATGACGACGTTATCCATTCGGACATATCCCCCAAAAAAACTGTACTGCTACGCGTAACACACACATCAAGCCCGCGCGCACGCGCACGTGGGTTTGCGTTACATGCACATGAAATACTAGCGCACGCATGAACACGCGAAGGTTCTACTCAGCTGCAAGAACTCTTCGCACTCGTTCAAAACACAAAAAATTCTACCGAGACATTTCTCACGTAGATGATTTGTTTGAATTTGTTGTAAGTTACAATTTTCACATACTTTTTTCTTTCCTGTGTACGCGTTAATTTATTATTCATCATCATCGTAATCGTCCTCGTCGTCACCCACGTGACCGGCGACCGGGTCGAGCGATGCGAGGCTTCCGCCGTTGTGGAAATCCTCATCCTCGTCATCGACGTCGCCGT
>Ga0181553_10000898_pt1 | contig 26192 bp, 25 predicted proteins | sample 011ome_17_FD_133753 | JGI IMG/M metagenome (GOLD analysis project Ga0181553, IMG submission 133753) | Coastal salt marsh microbial communities from the Groves Creek Marsh, Skidaway Island, Georgia - 011502XT metaG (megahit assembly) | ecosystem: Environmental > Aquatic > Marine > Intertidal...
AAGAGAACAGATTAAAAGAAAGTAAAATTATACCGACTGCATAAACAATAATATTATTTAAAGGAAGAAAATAATTAATAATAATTAAATAATTTCCCAGTACAATTAAACCTATTATCGGTATAACAATTGATGATTTTGTAAAAAGAATTAAGTCATCTACTTTGCTAAATTTAAAATAAAATTTATTAACTGAAATAACAAATGATCTTCCAAGTAAAAAACAATAAATATATAAAAACAAATAGTTTAAATAAATTTCCAAAGAAAAAGTTATAAAATCTAACATTCAGTAATATCTAGCTCTTCGCCTTGATTAATCATAACAGCGGTAATGTGAATTTTTTCATTTTCTAATTTATCAATATATAATTTCAAGTCTTCTTCCTTCCCCCATCTGCTTGGAGAAACAAGACAAATCTTATAATTTTTTAAAAAGTCTATAGTTTCATTATTTAATTCAAATTCATCATAAGTATCTACCCAAACCCAATCAACAAAATTATTAAAAATATAAGAAGAGGAAACACTTTCAAATTTTGAATATCTTAAGCTTAAATTTTTACCCACACTTTTGTAGTTTTCTAGAAGATATGGAAACTCAACATCTAATAAGAAAAAATCATTTATTTTGTTTTTTTCAAAACTTTTTATCACTGAAGTCTCAATGCCAGTTTCTTTAATATTTGCAACAACTAACTTATGATCAATTTCCTTAATAAAATCTTCAAAATCTGTTAAATTTTCACTTAAGTCATGGGCTAAAACTAATTTATTTTGAAAACTTCTTATATCAATTTCAATACCATAATTTTTTGGAACTGATTCAAGCTTTTCTAAATTATTTACTTTATGAATTATTGGTATCATTGTAAAAGAGTATGAAGAGTTACATTAATCACCTTATAAATAGTACCAACAAAATTTCAAAATTTTTATTTATTTTTACTGTAATTATCTTTGTTATTAATTCATTTCAATTAAATAATTATGAAATCTTATTTATAGACGAAAGACTCTTAATTGACGATATTTATAATGTATGGTTGATCGATGATGTTTATGCAAACTTCGACAACATTAAAAACAATGTTTTAAAAAGCTTTCTAGTAATTTTATATGAAATTGTTTACGGTGGTGATTTAAGGTACGGAAGGCTTTGGTCAAATTTTTATATCATATTTTCTGGTCCAGTAACTTTGTTTGGTGATATTGCAGTAATTACCTTTACTAGGCTATTGAATATTTTTTTATACACTTCATCAATTTTTATTTTGACCAAAACTTTTATTAAAAATAAATTTTCCTGGTTGGCACTAGCTGCATTTTTTTCAATACCAGGAATCGAAATGTTAATGAGAATACCTAAACCAGAAGTTTTATCAATTTTTTTATTTTCGATTGGTTTGTACTATCTTCAAAGTAAAAAAAATTATAAAGCTTTGTTATTTTTAGGATTATGTACTTTTGTTAAATTAAATTTTGTATTTATATATTTTTTTGTTTCTATATTTTTGTTAAAGAATGCTTCAAATAAAATTAGTGAAGGATTTAAAATTTTATCAATTTCCCTTTGTTCATTATTCATTGTGAATCCAATCCTAATAATTCCACCAATAAGATTTTTAGATTACGAAATTCCAAATTTTTACAAGACTTACCTTGAATGGATCGTATCTCAAGGATCGTATGGACAAACTGAATTTTTTAGTATAAATTATTTTTTTAAATGGTCTATTTTGATTTCAAACTTTTATAAATTACCTGTTAGATATTCGATAGTTTTTTCAATTATCATTCTGTTATTATTATCTTATCTACTGAAAATATCATTCAAAAACAATGAAAGAATTGCAATAATTCTTTTAATTACTACTTTTATTTATTTCTTGTTTTACTTTTTATTTATAGAAAGGCAGTTTTCTTGGTATCTAACTTTTCCTTTTTTGTTGCTTTACTTATCTTTATTTATAAATTTTGAAAATGTTTTTAATGGAAAAAGGCTTTACTTTATGTTCATCCCTTTTTACCTTTTTATCTGTTTAGGTATTTATTCAAACTTGCAATCTAATATGAATGCAAGGTTGTTTGCTCCCCCACAAAGTCTTGGCTATGAAGATATAGAAAATAAAGAAGATGCAATAAAACTTGTGGAAGATACTATCTCTGTAATTGAAAAAGATTTGGAAAAGAAAGATAATGACAAAATATATATTGTATTGTGGGATCCAAATTTATATCTACCAAGAAATGGTGTAACTTATAGAGGTAATTTTTTTGTAAGAGAGAACTGGGTCAACGAAGAAATAGACGAGTTGTTGAATACTGCTGAATATGTAGTTACTTATGAAAACTTAAATCTTCCTGGCTTAAAAAAGGTAAAAGTAAAAAATTATTATCTTTATTCAAGTAATTAATTACTTAAAGACTTCACTAACTGCAATATCGAAATTACAGCAGAACACATCTTTCACAATTTTGATATCACTTTTAGTATTGTCTATCAAGTAGTTTTTAGAATTATATTTTTCTTTCCAATAATGTATATCGTTATGATAATCGTCTCCTATTGAATAAAGCTCATAATTGTCCTTCATGAGTTCACTTACAAATACATCTACATATTCAAAAAATTGTGGTTGTGGTTTTTCATACCCTACCTCTTCAGACGTCATAACTAAATCAAAAATATCTAAATTCCACCTACTTATCTTCTTTAATTGAATATTTGTATTTTGGTTAGTAAACAAAAAATACTTGTTATTGTTTTTAAATTTCTTTAGTGTATTTATACCCTGAAAGTTTATTTTGGTATTCACAATAAAACTTGACCAATATACCTCTTCCAAATCTAATATTTCACTAAATGATAATTTATCCGAAAATAAATCTTTAAAATAAAGTAGTTTTGAATGTTTTGATGGATTGTTTTTGAGAGTAGAATGAATTTTTTCTTTTGATTCATCATATTTTAACAAGAATGAATCAAAACTGTTAAAAACTTCTTGGTTTTTGTATACAGTTTTTAATGCTGAAGCATGACTTGATTGATATTCATAGAAAGTATTATCTAAATCAAATATAATTAGTTTCTTCTTCATATTCTAATTTGCAATTTTTTTTGTAAAACAAATAAAATCAGTGTTAACTTAGTTATTATTTCTATATTTTGTTTGTCTATATTAAATTCTTGGACTATTAAATTTTGAATGTCTTTTGTGACTAACGAATACATGCTCTTTGAAGTTTTTTTTGTTGTGTTGATATTAAAATTAATAAAGTTAGTATTTGAATTATCTTTATTGATATTTATTTTTAATACATGTTTGACTAATGATTCAAATTCGTAAAAATAAGATTTCTTCATTTGTATATTTAAAAACACATTATCTTGACTTCTAGTAATTGTAACAATTCCAATATCTGCAAATTCTCTTTGTGGCAAAATGTATTCTATAAAATCTTTTTTTCTTAAATTTATTTCGTCAAGAATTTTGTTTAGTTCTTTTTTTCTTTCTAGGTCTCTTGAAATTTTAGTTTCTTTTTTTAACTCATCATCTAAATCCAAAAAGAGTTTTAAATCAAAAATTTCATTCAGATCATCAAAAAATAACGAATGTAAACCCTCTACTATTAGAAAGTCCCTTATTCTTTTCTTGCTGGCAGAGTCGAATTTTCCACTAAAGTGATTATATTTTTTTATTATTTCAGTTTTTCCTGAAATAATATTAAAAAAAGAATTTTTAAATTCTAGTAGGTTGTTCATATCCGGATTTAAATGAGTATTTAATTTCCATTGTGGATCATCTCTTTCAAATTTATGAAAACTGTCTAGTTCAATCTTATTAGACTTTTTAACACCAAAACAATTAATTAAGACATTTGTGATTGTAGTTTTTCCCACAGCAGAATCACCAGCTATGGACAAAATAATTGGTTTTGATTTGATTTTAAAGTAAATATTTTTAAATAAAATTTGAATAGAGTAAAAAATAAATAGAAGACCTAAACTATAAATAAAATAATTTAATACATCTATCATTAGAGAACTCAAAGTAAATAATTCATTATTTTGATTAATAAAAACTAAAAGAGAAAAAAATAAATAAACTAAAAATTTTATTTTTAATCCGTAAGAATGAAATACTAATATAAACATAGGGAATGACCAAAGCAACCATCCAATATTTGAAATATTTAAAATAAAAATAGGGAGAGTTAAGAAACCTATAAATAGGCAAACCCCTACAAAATCTAATCTATATAAGTTCTTCCAATAAATTAAAAGCAAAAAAGTTATAAAAATTAATAAATAAAGAGTATTGTTTAATCTAAGAAAGGAACCTTGGTTTATAAAATCTACACTTCTGTCAATTCCATATAAAATTGAGTTTCTGTAATTTTCATCAAAGAAAAGTTGAAAATTGATAAAGAATAGAAATAATGTACTGCCTAATATGGTTCTCAAATAACGTGAAAAAGATAAATCATGACTTACAAAATACAGAACAAATATTGGAACTAATATTGAAAAAGAAATCTTAGTGCTTACTGCGACTAATAACCAAAATAATGACAAAGCTTTATTTCTTTCTTTTAAATAGTACAACGCAATTATTGAATAGGTAAGTGGTATAAAGTCTAACTGTCCCAAATTTGAAACAGAAAAAATTATTAAAGGGTTTAAAACCAATAAAAATGAGATACTTAATTCTGACAAATTGTAAATTTTCTTTAAAAATGTAATTAACAAAATTTCAAAAAACAAGTAGCTTAAAATAACAAAAGAGGTTCCAAGTAATTTAGAAAAAATATAAAATGGCAGTAATGAAAAGTACATAAAATTCCCATAGGGAAAAGTTAGGTATGAATTACCCAATGAACTAATCTCTGAGTAAGGATTGATGCAAGTAGTTAAGTTAACACACTGTTCAAAAAAATCTGTATACCTTGAAATTTCAAGAATAGGCTCAGTATTAAAAATTATTACAAATTTAAGAAATATTAAAATTATTAAAAAATTTTTATTCTTTAGCATTTATGTAAACATTATAAATTAGCATTATATTGAGTGAAAAGTTTTTTAGAATATTCTCATAAAATAGGTAGCAATTTCTTATTGTGCCAAGGACCTGGTGGCAATACGAGTTTTAAAGTTGACAATAAAATCTTTATAAAAAAATCTGGCTTTCATTTAAAAGATTCTAAAAATAAAAATATATTCGAAGAGGTAGACTTAAAAAAAATTAAATACCATTACAAAACAACCAAAAGTAAAAAATATAGCAACTCTTTATCAATAGAAACCCCTCTTCATGTTTTATTAAACTCAAATTATGTTTTTCACTATCACAGCCTTGCATCTGTATTGTTGTCTTTAATTTTTGATAAAGAGTATTTAAACAAATTTCTTGTTAAAAATGAATTAATTCCAATCTCCTATATGAGGCCTGGTTTAAAATTAGCAAATGAAATTGTAAAAATGAATCAGGATTTCCAACGTGGTTATTATTTTTTATACAACCATGGAGTGGTATTAGAGGGTAACAATCTAACCAAAATTTATAAAGACATTTTAAGAATTGAAAAAATATTTGGCAAATTAATTGATTATCAACTGCTTAAAAAAACCTCTCAAAAAATACTTAAAAGCAATTTAGAAGGTAAGAAATTTAAAAATCCAAATCCAAATATTGACTATTTAAAGTATGCAGGTAAATATTTTTTTCCTGATCATGCAGTATTTTTTCCAAAATTTTTTAAATTTGATCATAATTATTTGTATTTTGAAAAAAAACTAAATAATACAGAATTGCAATACTTTAAATCTGTCTTGATATTGCTTACAGTATTGAGTGGTAGAGATGTTAAAAACTTCATATCCAATTTAGATGGAGATAAGCTGTTAAATTCAAAAGATGAATTGTTGAGAAAAAAATTAAACATATGAAAATAATTATTCCTATGACTGGAAGAAGTATGCGGTTTAAATTGCATGGCATTGAAACTCCAAAGCAGTTTCTTGAAATTGAAAATAGAGAGGTTTACAAACATATAGTTGATATGTTCCCTGGGGAAGATGATATAAACTTTATTGTAAATAAAGAAGATCATAAAAATAAAGCCCTAGAAAAATATTTTTTACAATTAAAAGATTTTAAAATTACAGAAATAGATTATCAACAATCTGGTCCAGGTGGTGCTTTGCTTGAATCCGGATTGCTTGAGACAAATGAACCGATACTAATAAATTATTGTGACTTTGCAAATATATGGGACTGGAAAGAATTTAATAAATTTATTCAAACGTATAACCCTGATGGCGTTTTGCCTGCATACTCTGGGCTTCATCCTCATTCCATATATGGAAATGATTATGCATTTTTAAAATTAAGAAACAAGAATGTAATCGGTATACAAGAAAAAAAACCATATACTAATAATAAAATGTATGAATATGCTTCAACAGGTGCATATTATTTTAAATCTGGAGTTTTGGCAAAAAAATATTTACTAGATGCCTTCGAATTGAAAGAATTTACTAATGGTGAGATGTATGTAAGTTCTGTGTTTAGAAAAATGATTACTGATAAATTAAAAATTCTGCATTTTGAAATAAATCATTTTTTTCAGTGGGGAACGCCTGAAGACTACTTAGAATTTAAATATAATTTAGAGGAAGTAAGAAATTTCAACTCCAAAAAGAAAATTGATATAGAAAAAATAAATTTAATAATTCCTGCAGCTGGTGAAAGTAAGCGATTCAGAGAAAAAAATTATAAGCAATCAAAAATTTACTTAAAAATTAATAAATATTCAATACTAGAAAATATTATTAATTGTTTTAGCAATAATAAATTTCAACAAATATTAATTCAAAAAAAAGATTTTATTGAAAAAATAAAATTTACTAAAGATAAAGATATTGTAAAAATTAGCAATAAAACTGCTAGCCAAGCTGAAAGCGCTTTTATCTTAATTAATGAAATTCAGAATGATTATCCAATATTGATTCACTCCGCTGATTGTATTTTAGATAAAAACACAAAAATCGATACTGAAGACTGTGACATAATAGTTTATACAAAAGAAAATTACAGAAGGGCTTTTTTTGATTATCAAAATTATGGATGGGTGAATTCTAAAAATAAGAAAATCAAAAACTTACGCATTAAGAAGAAACCTATATCATTCGATTCAAATGTAATTGTTGGTGTTTTTCTTTTTAAAAATAAAGAAGTATATAAAAATATTTATAACGATACAATTTTAAATTTATCAAATAAAAATATAGAAATACATATTGATCACTTAATAAAAACAGCATTAAAGAAAGGCTATAAGATTAAGGAGGTGTCTTCGAGAAATACAATTATGCTTGGGACCCCAGTTGAATATGAACTTTTTAAATATATGCAATTTGTTAGTAATTACATAAATAAGTAATGAATAAAATAACTATTGTAATCCCATGCTTCAACGAAGAAGAATCTCTTCCGAAAATTATTGAAAATATTATTCCATATACCAATTCAATAAATTTTTTAATTATCGACAACGGATCTACCGATAATAGCAAAGCTTATTTGACAAAAATAAAAAATAAATTGAATAGAAATATTAAATTGTTGTTTATTGAAAAAAACGAAGGATATGGAAGTGGAATTTATGAAGGATTAACTTCTATCAAGAATAGTAAATATATTGGTTGGATTCATGGTGATCTTCAATTTGACTTTCAGTCTTTGAACTCACTAATAACTTTTTTAGATGAATATCACCCATCAGAAGAACATTTGTTTTATAAAGGCAAAAGATATGGTAGAGGAAAAATTGACATTCTTTTTTCATTTATGATGGGTAAAATTGCAACACTTATACTTAAAAGAAAGTTTGAAGAGATTAATGCCCAACCAACAATATTTTCAATTGAACTTATGGATTATATGAAAAATCCGCCTAAAGATTTTAGATTTGACACATATGTATATTGGCTCGCTATGGTTAACAATTATAATATATCAAGAGAAAAGTATCTTTTTCCAAAAAGAGTTTATGGAAGTTCAAAATGGAATGTTAATATATCCTCAAAAATCAATTATTCAATAAATTTAATTAAATACTTTTTCGAATTAAGAAAAAAGAATTAATTGTCTATTTCTACAATTTTAAAATATTTTTTGGAAACTATTTTATAAGAGTAGTAACTTGCAGAACAATTTACATCGTCCCAACATTGATCGCTTTCAGATGGAATGTACCTATCATCAAATTCAACTAAATTAGGATCTTCAATCGAATAATTGGGATGATCAAAAAAATCAAAGTTTTTATAAGAATTTAACCTTACAAAAGAAATTAAGGAACATATAAAAAATAGAAGCATGAAATTTTTTGATATCTTAAAAGTAGGTCTTTTTAAAAATCCTACTGAAATGACACCAAGTAAAAATACATTCATTAAATATCTAATGTCTGGTCCAAACCTAATATAAAAAAACAAAGACAATAAAAAATAAATCAATATTATCGAATTATTATATAGATTACTCGTTCGTGCATTTCTCTTTAAAAATAGAAGGAAGATTATAAATATTGACATCGCATAATTTAATAAAACATTTCTATTAATGCCGATGTCTAAATATTGATTAAACCAAATCAAGAAATTTTCATTAAAATAATAAGAAAAACTATACTCCACTGAAACATTTTCAACAGTTTTAATATAGTTTACATCAACCCAGCTAAGATTTTTGATACATGATTTGGCGAGAGGAAAAATAAAACAGCCGGTTTGTAAAATAGATTTTAATAACCAGATTCCAAAAAGTAACATTGGCAATACTAAAGCTGTTTTAAGAAAATATTTTTTACTTACGAATCGAGCAATGTAAAAAACTAACAGAACAACAATAACAATCCCACTAACTTTTAATTGAAATACAAACAAAGACAAGTAGAGAACAATTATTAAATCTAACTGTTCATACTGACTTTCTAAAATGCTTTTTAAGATAACAACTGAAATTAAAAATACTGTAATTGCAATGGCCGTATCTTGTTTGCTGATACCTTGTATATATATAAATCCATTCCTGCCCCCGCCATAACCAAAGTTGTCTAATATCGAAAAAATAAGAACTGCAAAGCCTACATTTTGCAACAGTTTGTCTTTTGAAATAAACATACATATATATATGAATTCATAAAATACAACTACAAAAATTAAGCTAACCAGATGTAAATAAATATAAGTTGTATCAAACCAAAAAAAGCTCAAGATATATTCATAAATAGAACTGACACCTAAAGGTCCATATATATTTGAAAATCCTAAAACTATGTTACTTTCTCGTAACCAAGCTTGATTAAGTAAATGATATAAACCTGCATCATAGTGAAAATTCATATCATAGGAAGATATCAATAATATCAAATACACAGGTGTAAATCTTAAAAGCTTACGGATGATATCTTTATAATCTAAGTTTTTTAGACCAAGAATAATAATTAAAAACAAAGGTATGAATGCATATTTATTAATTGGAAATATAAAGTTCCAAACTACCAAAATATTTCCCATAAAAAAGAGGCCTAGTAATGGATAGAAAGCACTAACTTCAATATTTTGAATTTTTAGTTTATTATTTAAATTTATTTTGCTTAATTTTGAAGTAATTATTAATAAAGACTTTCCAAGCAAATACAAAAATATATACAATATTAAGAACTTAAAATAAACAACAATAAAATTATTCACATATAATAGATTAATAAATGTATTCTTTAAAAGATCTAACAAAATATATAAACAATAAAATTTGTAGTTTTAAAATATGATTATTTTTTTAATTAGTTTGTTGCTTTTAATTATTTTGAATTTCATAGTTTTGTTTTTAAGTAAAGATGCAAATGTTTACCAGTTATTCCTTGATTTAGAAAAAATAAAAATAGTAAATGAATTTGATGAAATATTTATTATATTAGTAATTTCTATATCCGTTTCAATGATGACAATGTTGCTTTTATTTATATTTAAACCGTTTATTGATGTTTATTTATTACATTATTTTAGATATAGTTTTTATTTTCTAATTTCTCTACTATCTTCTTCAACAATATATATAGTTTTTAGAATATATGGATACTCACGATTTTACTTGCTTTTATACCTTTTAATTGGCTCAAGTATTTTGTATATATCAGAAAAAATAAGGTAAAGAACTAACTATTTTTTATATACACTGACACCTCTTTGTATGGATCAAGAAAAAATTCTCTATTTTCCTTATTTAAATAACCTAAAGTACTCAATTTTTTATAATTCTTTTTATAATCTGAAATCTCACAGTTTAAGCCATCAAATTGTGTTGGGTTTCCCAAAACGATTGTCCAAGGATTGCATATAATTACATCCGGTTCTTTTTCTATGTAGTAGCTAAAGTGAGAGATTTCGTTTGAAACTAACAAATTACTGTTTATCAAACTAGAAACAATATACTCTTCGTAATTATTATAAGGATGAATAATATAAGAGGAGTTTTGTTTTTCGAGATAATAAAGAATTAGCAGATGATCAAAGGCTAAAACTGTAAATTCTTCTTTATTTAAAGCGCTTTTAATATCTCCAGAAATAGTTTTTAATGGATAAGTTTTAGATATTTCCTTAACCGACATTAAATTATTTATAGAATCTTGCGCATTTAAATAAAGAGTTTGAGAGAAAGAAAAAGCTATCAAAAAATAAAGAAAAATACTGTGATAATTAATTTTTAAATTTGAAATAAGAAGAGATATGAAATATATAAAATAAAACAAATGGTGTTGGTAATTGTGTCCAGCAATTACGTAAATCAAAAGACTTAAAAAAATAAAGAATATTACTATTTTTAAATCTTCAGAAATTCTAAACTTCTGATTTAAAAAATAATAAATCACATAAGTACCTAGAAACAAAATAGCAGAATAGAGAAGTGCGCTATATTCAAAGTATCTTTTTAACCATACAATTAATTCATAAATTTCAAAATTTCCAGATCTTACATATCCAAATGGTATTTCAATATAATTTAAAATATAAACAACCAACAAATCATTAATTTGATACAAAAGTATAAAAAATAAATGTGGGGTTATAAAAGAAAATATTGCGTAAAAAAAATATTTAAAATCTATTTTTTGTTCGTTTTTTACATAAATTATTAATAAAGTAACAAAGAAAAATATTGCTGTTGACTGATTAATAAGTGAGGAAAGTGAAATTATTGAACTTGCAAAAACTACTGAATAAGTAGACAATCTATATTTGTTTAAAACATAATAATGAATTGATATAAAAACTAAACAATACAGCTCTGAGTATTCAGAAATATACCAAACATAACTTGTCACTGATAAAAAGAATAAGACTGGAAATATTGCTTGTAATTTTTGATTTGTATGAATTAGAGATGATTTATATAAAATAAATGACACAAAAAAAAGTAAAATATCATTTGATAATTTAAAAAATACAAGGTCATCCTGACTTAAGAAAGAAATAAAATTATACAAATACATAAAAAGAGGCCCTTTAGAATCCCACTGTGTTTCATAAGGTAATTCACTAAGGCCTACATTTTGAGATGCTACTAGATAGGATGGTATATCAATAGATATGATTTCATAATCTAAGTATTTGTTCTGTAAAAGAAAAACAAAAATTAAAATTAAGAAGAAAATAACTTTATCACTTATTTTTAAATTTAATGTCAAGTACTCTTGATCACTAAAAATATAAATAATAAAAAATAAAATAGAAAAAAATAATCCTGTATAAATTTTTATATCAAGCTGAATAAAAAATAATAGAAATGAAATTACTAATAGTGAAAGTATTTTATAACGTGTCTCCTTGAGATATTTTGTAAACAATTTACTAATTAAAAAATTTGTTAATTTTTTCAGAGATGAATTCTTGTGTATTTTTGTTAATGTGGTTACCTAATGGAATGTATAAACCAGATCTTCCTAATTCCTCGGATATAGGCAAGGGTGTGTCGGTTCTATAAATTTTAGGTAATGCATTCTGAAGATGTAAAGGCCAAAAAAATCTTCTAGTTTCTATCCCAAACTTTAATAGATGGTTGTATAAATCATCTCTAGATTTTTCTTTACATATCAATCCATAAACCCAATAATTGTTTTCACATCCAAGATTATTCTCCAATGGAAGCTGTAAAAATTTATTGTTTTTCAATAATTCGTTATAATATTTACTCTGTTTTATTTTATTTGACACTGTTTTCTCAATAGTTTTTATTTGTGAAACCCCAAGGGAAGCCTGAATACCACTCAATCTATAATTCCAATATAAAAAATCATGTTTGAATCTTCTCTCTGAATCAAAATCTAAATTTCTCATACTTAGGGCTTTTTCATAATAATTATCATCTTTAAACAATAAAGCACCCCCTTCGCCAGTAGTAAGGTGCTTATTGGCATAAAAACTTAGTGTTGCTATTTCTCCAAAACTACCACAAGGTTTTCCTTTGTAAATCTGTCCGTGTGCTTCAGCAGTGTCTTCAATCAATAATATATTTTGGTCTTTACAAAATTTTTCAATTTCAAGTGCTTCAGCTGTTAAACCATAAGTGTGTACCATCAATATAGCCTTTGTTTTATCAGTTACTACTTTTTGAACATTTTTAAGAGTCATGTTCCAAGAATCTTTATCAACATCACAGAATACTGGTTTTGCCCCACTTCTAACTACTGCTGATAAACAGGATATAATTGTAAAGCTAGGCAAAACTACTTCATCTTTGTCTTTTAAGTTTAAAAGCTGAAAAGCTAAATCTAATGCAACACTGCCATTTGATACAGTCAAGGCTTTCCTTACATTAAATTTGACAGCAAGAAGTTCTTCAAATTCTTTAATAACAGGGCTAGTGCCGGAAATAAAATTTTTATTGAGATATTTTAAAATTGTAAATTTATCTTTTAATGTGATTTTAGGCTCAAAAACTGGAATTTTTTTAAAATCTTGTTTTGTCAGTTTGTTCATCATATGGACCTTGTTTAACTTCTATAAATTCTGCATCTTCTATTATTGTCATCTCATGGCCACCATCAAACATAGCAACAATATCTCCTGGCTCTATCAAAATATCTTCAACTTTATTTAAATTTAAGTCATAAATAGTAAGTAAAATATTGCCTTTATTCAAAATAATTACTTCACTAGTTCTATTGATTTTTCTTTCTTGTTTTTCATGATAGTGCCTAAGTATTACCTCACTTTTGTTTAATTTAAATGATGCTATTTGAAACTCTTGTTCATTAGAAGTGTAAAAATTTTTACTTTCTTTGTTTTTTGATGGTTTAATTATTTGTACAAGTAAATTTTGTTCTTCATCGTAGATTTTCATAATTATCTTCCTACTTTTGTAGCTGCTTTTAAATAAGGTATTCCAGTAATAATAAATCTTATAATACCAGAACTTGTTTTAGATTCACCATACATTCTAGTTTCACAAATATAACCAACCTCATTAATTATCACTTTCTTATCGAGAAGACTTTTGATAAGGTAAATAAAATATTCTCCATAATTTTTGTTGATAAAAATTTCATCTTCTATGTGTTTTTTTTGCAAAACGATAAAGCCGCTGGTTAAGTCTGTTAAATTACTTTTTGAAAGGCCGGATAACAATTTATTTATCAAGATTGATAACAACATTCCAATCACAGAATCTTGAGAATTTTTAACATTTTTTATAGAAGTAAAAATGCTTTGTTCTTTTACGTTTTTAACTCCTTTATAACCACCACCTTCTGCAAACCTAGAACCTACTACAGCATTTTTATTATTCTCATAAAACTTTATAAGTAATTTTTCCATTGCTTTAACTGTCATAGATCCGTCTGCATCTAACCACATAACATTATCGAAATAAGAAGAATTAATACCCTCAAGAATTGATAACGGTAATGATTTCTCTTTTGTTCGAGTGATTAATTTAACATTGCTATTTTTTATACTTATTTCATAGATTAAATCAGAGGTACCATCATTAGAACCGTCATCAACTACTAAAATTTCATAATCAACTGCTATTTTTTCTTCAAATAAATAGACAATTTGAGGAATCAATTTTGATAAATTCTCTTTTTCATTAAGAGTTGGAAGGATGACACTGATTCCATCTTGTTTCATAAATTTATATTAATACTTCTTGTTCTTAAGAATAAGATAAATTATGACAACTCAATAATCATTAAACAACCAAATTTATGTGAAAAGATTTCAGAGAAAAATTTTTCTATTTTATCAGCTAATTTATGGCTAAAAATTGAAAAAAATATGCTTATATTCAAAAAATTTCTTATTTTGATATTAAAATCGAAATTTTCACTAAAAATATTTAATATACTTTTAGAATCAAGCTTGTTTATATGTTGATCGCTATAATCTACTTTTCCAAATCTATTAAGGATAACCTCTAGCACTTTCATAAAACCAGAAAAATTTGGAGTAGTTAAAACAATTCTTCCCCCTGGTTTAAGTGTTTGATTAATTTTTGAAATTAAATCAATAATTTCATCTTCATTTAAGAACTCCAGCAAACCTAAAACTGTTACAACATCAAACTTATTTAAATTTTTAGAAAAATCAAAATTGTTAACTAACTTAAATTCACCTTTATGTGAGTAATTTTTATTGGCAAATTTTATTTGTTTCTCAGAAATATCTACTCCAATTGATTTAGTTTGAGAAAATAAACCAACTAGTGTGCCTGGTCCGCAAGCATAATCTAAGTGATTAGTATTTGGTATCAAGTATTCAGAAACGAGCCTTAAGGTTGTTATGTGCCAGAAAGACTGAACCCCTCTACGATTTTTAAGCCCTTCTTTTACAATTGAGTCATAATAACCTGAATCTAAATTTGCATCCCAAAATTCACTCATTAATAATCACTATTAAAATAATTTAATACAATTTGCAAATTATCCGTTAATGTAAATAAATAAAATGGAAATTTTAAATAATAAAAAAATAAGCATAGCAATACCAAGCTTTAATTCATCCTTGTTTATTGAGGAATGTATTAAAGGTTTTGCAAACTCAAAATTTATTGATGAGTATATTATTCAGGATGATTGTTCTAATACAGAAAATAGTGAAAATCTAAAAAATATTGTAAGAAAACTAGAAAATGATTTAAATATAAATTTATACGAAAATAAAAAAAATTTAGGAGCTTTCAAAAATAAATTTTTAAATATCAAAAATTGCAAAAATGATTTAGTTTATCAAATTGATTCAGATAATATTTGTGCATCAAATATTGATAATGTGTTAAAAAAAATAGATATTAATGACAAGAATATCTACTATCCCTCAAAAATTTATCAATTTCGCAAATATCCAAAATGTGCAATGATGACAAGTTTCTTAAACAAAAAATATAAAGTAACTTTCACTAAAAATGATTTTGTTTTTAATTCAAGCAATATTAAAAAAGCAATCAGAGGTGAAAATAATTACACAGTAGATAAAAATATTAATTGGGTCCTAAACTCAGGAAACTTCATTGTTAATAAAAATAAATATTTAGATGTTTTCAGTCCACTAATAACTGAAAATAAAAGATATCCGCTAGATGCTGTAGCGATTTCTTTTTACTGGATTAAATCTGGTTACCATATTAAAACACTTAAAAGCTTAAAACATTTTCACAGGAAAAGAATGGACAGTGTTTCATTTGTTGAAAATGAAGGATCTTTTGAGTCTCTTGAATACTTCAGAGAGGAATTTTTGAAGTTATAAGTCTAAGGTAGTGTAGGATGTTCCCAAGTTGGGACAATCAGCCCTTCTTTAAGTAATGTATATTCTTTTTTTGCTTCATTGATATCATTTTCAACCATGAGTTTTACTAAGTCTTCAAACAGTACTTTTGGCTTCCAGCCTAAATGCTTGTTTGCTTTTTGGGGATTTCCTAATAAATAATCTACTTCATTAGGTCTAAAATATTTCTCAGAACTCTTAATAAAATCATCAGAATTTTCACCAACTAAAGAAAAAGCTAAATCACAGAACTCCTTAACAGAATGGGTCTCACCCGTTGCTACAACCCAATCATCTGGATTTTCATATTGGAGCATTTTCCACATAGCTTCAACATAATCTCCAGCAAATCCCCAATCTCTAAAAGAGTCCAAATTACCAAGTGTTAGCTTGCTTTGTATACCAACGCTTATTCTTCCTACAGCTTTTGATATTTTTCTAGTAACAAAAGTCTCACCACGTCTTGGAGACTCATGATTAAATAAAATTCCATTTGTTGCAAATATATCATAAGACTCCCTATAAATTTTTGTAATTTCATAAGCATAAACTTTTGCCGCAGCATAAGGGCTTTTTGGATCAAATTTTGAATTCTCATCTAAAGGTTCCTTTAGTGCTCCACCAAACATTTCTGAAGAGGAAGCTTGATAAAATTTAATATCCTTATTTATATTTCTAATTGATTCAAGTAATGAGAGAGGGCCAACTGTGCTTGTTTCCGTTGTAAATAAAGGATTTTGAAATGAAACAGCTACATGGGACTGAGCAGCTAGATTATATACTTCATCAGGCTGAATATTAGAAATTAGATTTGTCAACGACGAGGAATCTAATAAGTCAGAATAATACAAAAATAGCTTCTTTCCTTGGTGTTCAGAAATTAAATGATCAATTTTGTTTGTATTAATAGATGAAGATCTTCTAATAGTTCCATGAACTTCATACTTTTTGTTAATAAGAAATTCAGCTAAATAAGACCCGTCTTGGCCATTAATTCCTGTAATAAAAGCTTTCATAGTAATTTAAATATAAATTTAGTATTTTTTATCTTTAGATAAATGCATTATATACTGATTTTAGGATAAGGATTTAAGAATATTGAATAAAAAAGACTTAAGAATTTATTTTGCAGATTTCTGGCCTAATTTCAATATATATGACAATTATTTTTTAAACCTATTATCAATGAAATACAATGTAATAATTGATGACGTAATGCCGGAGGTTTTGTTTCACTCTGTTGACTATGCTAAGCAATCTAATCATTTAAAATTTAACAATGATTTTACAAAAAAAATATTCTTTACTGGAGAAAACATAGAACCAGATTTTTCCCAAACTGATTACTCATTATCATTCATTTCTAATACTGAAAAAAATAATTATAGACTTCCCTTGTGGGTCACATACATTGACTGGTTTGATTCAAAAAAAAATAAAAATCGAGACCCGTCGTTTCTAATTCCTAAAAAAAAGTTATTAAATCAAAAGAAAAATTTTAGTGCAAAACCAATGTTTTGTTCTTTCATTGCTTCAAAACCAATTGGTAAAAGAATGGAATTTGTACCAAAGTTAAATGAGTCTAAAAAAGTACATTCCCTTGGGAGACTGTACTCTAACTCTTATTTAAGGGCTTTTGGAAGAGGAGACAGCAGAGGAAAAGTTAGTATAATGAAGCTTTTTAAATTTAATATTTGTTTTGAGAGTGAGCATTCTCCAGGATATGTGACAGAAAAAATTTTACATTCTTTTTACGCAAACAGCATTCCAATTTACTGGGGAGATGATTTTGTTAAAAAGGACTTTAATCAAAATGCTTTTTTGTTTTATGATGACTTCAGCACTCAAGAAGAAATAATTGATAGAATATTAACAATTAATAGCAGTTCAACATTGTATAAAAAATATACTGAACAACCAGTTTTTGAAGATAATTCTTATCCCGAATTTTCTTTACCTGATAACGTACTTTCTTTTATTAGTGAAAAGATTGAAGAATGAACCAATTACTAAAAATTTATATAATTCACTATACAAAATTAGTTGAAAGAAAAAATTCAATTGAGGAAATATTGTCTGAAAAAGATATTCCATATGAATTTATTGAAGAATTTGACAAAGAAGATATATCTAAAGCTGATTTAAATCAGTTTTATGTCAACAACAACGAAATATATAATGAAAAAGTTAAGCTTTGGGCGGAAAGTGGAAAAGAGAATTATAAGCTAAATAATGCTGAACTATCCTGCAGTATAAAACATTTAATTGCGCTGAATAAAATAAAAAATGAAAATTTTAAATATTTTTTAATCATAGAAGACGATGTAATTCCAAAAAATGAAACCTTTGCAGACGATATCAAAAATTTAATTAATAAAAAAACTAGTTGGGATGCATTGTTTATTGGTGAAGGAATGGGAGAAGGTTTTAGAAATAATAAAATTGGTTATAAAAGATATTTCCCTTTTTACAGTACTTTTAAAATCCAACACCCAGCAACAAACTGTTTAGATTCATATATTGTTAAAAAAAATTCGATTGATAAAATTTTAAATAATCTTACTCCAATAAATATGATAATTGATTGGGAACTCGCTTATCAGTTTTATAAAATGGATCTAAATATTCATTGGACAAAAAAATCAATTTTTTATCAAGGATCTAAAAATAACATATATAACTCTACTTTAAGATGAAGAATAAAATTTTATTCGTAACCTATGGATCTAGTAACTTTAATTTACAAAAGAAACATATTGTAAATCTTGCAAAAAATTCTAAATTTTTTGATGAAACAATTAGTTATAGTCCAAGAGATTTAGATGATAGTTTTAAAAATAAGTATTCTGAAGTTTTGTCTAATAACAGAGGAGGTGGATTTTGGATTTGGAAAAATCAAATATTAAAACAAACAGTAGAAAATTTAAAAGAAAATGATTTGATTGTCTACTCTGATGCTGGTTCATCTCTTAACCTTAGTGCTAAAAATAGGTTTGACTCATACATTGATAATTTACTTTCATCGGATAAATCTACATTAAGATTCAAGTTGGATCTTAAAGAAAAGTTTTGGACAACAAAAGAGATATTTGAATTTTTTGGTTTAGACAATAAATCAAAATATGGAAATTCAGAACAGTACTTGGCAGGTCACATGATTCTAAAAAATAATAAAGATTTAAAAGATCAAATACAAGAGTTTGATAACCTTTTAAATTATGATCATTATCTAATAACCAATAAATATGATAACAATCAAATTCAAGATTTCAAAGAAAACAGGCATGATCAAAGTGTGTTTAGCTTATTGAGCAAGTTATATGGTTGTGTTGAGTATGAAAATGAAGTTTGGTTTAAAGAAAGTGAAGAAAAACAATTCGATTATCCTTTTTTAGCGGTACAGCAAAAAAAATATAACTTATGGCAAAAAATAAAATTTTATTCGAAATATAAATTACACATAAACTCAACTATTTATTTTGGAAAAAAATTGTACTCATTTCAAAAACATTCTTTTTTAAGTAGGGTTATTTTTAAAATCAAAAGTTTCTTTTAATAAATTGGATCCGAATCAACTTTTATATTTGAATCCAATATTAATTGATTAATATTTTTTTCATCTTGATATTGCAGTTTGTATTCATCACTTACATAAAACTTATGATGTGTAATTCGGTCTGATAAAATCATTTTTGGGTTTAAGTGTTCCTTTAAAAACAAATTTGAGTAATAAATATTTTTTAAATTGTTTGACATTAGAGCAGCAGCAATAGGAAAGGTTCCTACCCCTGAAGTTGCTAAGTTTACAGCATTATATAAAATATTAAAATCTTCCTTGATTGTGGATGAATGAAATTCTACTTTACTAATTGTCTTAAGATATTGAATAATGGGGTTATTCATTTCTTCTGAAGTTACAACAATTGTTTTTTCAAATTTTTCAATAATTTTGTCATAGAAATTAATAGGGTTTTGAAAATAATCATTTTTAAAATTAGTAAAAATATCACCACTTCTAATGTGAAATATTAACTCATTATCTTTGGGGGGTCTTTCTTCTAAAAAAGGGATTTCCTTCTTTATTGAATCTTGAAATACCCTTTGAATATTTGACTCGATATATATTTCAGCAACAACCCCATCTGGAAAATCATTGGGTTTAGTAAAGTAAAAAAACCTATAGTGTTTTTTTACTAATGAAAATTTTTTAAAAAAATTGCTATTGATTACAGAAAAGCTATTTATTAATGGATGTGGAGGAGAGTAAAAATTTCCTTTAATCTTTTCAGCATACAAAATTCCAATAGCGATTTGTTGTAAATTATTTGCAAACCTTGAAAAATAATAACTTAATGAATAATTCTTTGTAAAAATGAATAAATTTTTTAATAAAAGTAACTTTACTCTGTACTTTATAAACATATTATTATTCTAGAAAAAAATAAATATTACGAAATTACTTATTTAATATATAGATCAATCTGTCTATTAAAATCACTTTAATGTCTATTTCAATTTTTACTACTATGACAAATCCAGACGATCGAAACGATCCATGGAGAGAATCGTTAAAATGTTATGAAAGTGTTGCCGATGAAGTAGTTGTTGTTGGGGATGATTGGCCATATGAGTTTGACTGGGGAATATTCAATAAAATTTATCAGAATGGATTTGATCAGTGTAAGACTGATTGGGTTATAAGAATGGATCTAGACTACTTTATTCATGAAAAAGATATTGAAAAATTAAAATTTTATATAAACAAATTTAAAGATGAACCGGCAATTGTAATGCCCCAATATCAATTTTTTACTTATGACAGGTATCAGTTAAAAACTAAACTATGTTTAGTTCTTAACAAAAAAAAATTTCCTGAAATAAAACTTGATGGCGGAACTGACAAAATGCTAGCAACTTTAAACGGTGAACTTTTAACGTATAAAAATGTACCTCAAGTTAAAATACCAATTTGGCAATATGACTCTATGTTTAGAACGAAACAAATTATAAGTGCAGATAGAGCAAGATTTGCTAGAGCTTGGAAAAGAACATTTGGTAATTTTGGTGACAGAGGAGGAGATGATCCAGAAGTTGCTTTTGATGCATGGTTTTCAATGATAAAAAAAAGATATAGAAAACATTTATTTAGATCAAAATTAGAAAAACATCCAACATTTATCAAAGATAAACTTAATAATTTAGATAATTCACAATTTGGCTATTCAGCTTTTGGCTTAAAAGAAAGCACAAGTTTTGATATATTTGAATATCCACAAGAATTAAAGAAAAAATATTTCTAAAAGCTTTCAAAAATATTTAAAAAGTTTATTCTCATTGCTTCAATCGATAGATTTTTCCTCACATAATTTTGTGGATTATACAAACCACTTTTTACATTGGAAATAAAGTTTTCAATTGTTTCTTCCATAGATTGTGACCGATCAACAATTTCTCCACATTCATTATTCCAAAAGGGTACTGATGTACCTTCAAAAGTCATTCCTTCATATTCGTTTATTGTTGAATTAAAGATTAATAAAGGCAATCCACATCCCATTATTTCATTTATAGCAATGCCTTGACTTTCCGTTCTGCCTAAAACAACTCCAAATTTATAATTTTTGGCTTTTCTGATCAAATTTAAATTTGAGTAATTTCCATATTCAAACAATTTAAATTGAATATTAAGATTTTTAAGAATCTTTTTAACTTGATCAAGTTCTTTTTTGTCTCCCCCTTTAAAGTAAATTAAACACTTATCTTCTTTTCTTTGAGTTGTTAGTTTTTCATTTGAACTTATAACAGCGATTGGTAACACTACAAATGTGTCACTAGAAACACTTTCTCCAGCAATTTTCATTGCCATATTCTTTGAAGATTCAGAAGCTGTAACTATTTTTAAATTAGTGAAATCTTCACAAAGTTTTATTAAATTTTTAAATGTGCTGTTTGTGTAAAGTGGTCCAGCAATAATTTTTTTATCTTTATCTTTTAAAATATTTTTAATATTTTCTAATGAATTCAAATCCACAGTAGGAAAATAATAATTTGAAAATTTATTTTTATTAAAAACAATGTCTTCACTATCTTTAAAGTATTTTATTAGGTTATTTATGAGTTTTTGTGGTCCTGATTTTATAAATTTATTACTTATTGGCTTCAAGCTTTTTAATTTTTTTTTATAATAAAAATTAAATAAAGAAGAATTAAAAATATTCTTATCAAAAATTTTTCTATCCTTTAGCCAGTAGTTTGAATCATAGAAAATATTTATTTTTAATAACTTACTCAATATTTCTCCAGATAATTTAAATGATAGTTAACATATTTATTAAGACTAATGTTAAATTTACTATATTGCTTTGATCAAAATTATAACTTACAGAGTTCTATTTCGATTTTGTCTTTTTTAGATAATGTAGAAGAAAAAGTAAACATTTGTATTCTCCATGATGACCCTGATACTTTTGATATAAAGATTTTCCAAAATCATCATATGTTAAATAAATTAAATATAGTAAGGTTTGAAAAAGACCCGGAGCAAATCTACCCAAATATTAAAGACAATCATATTTCAGTCGCTACGTACTTTAGGCTACATTTAAATCAATACTTTGACGAAAATTATGATCATTTTATTTATATAGATTCAGATGTAATTTGCTTGAGAAACCCTCTTATAAAAATTAAGGAAGCTTTGTTAAAATTAAAACAATCTAAATTTAAAATTTCTGTAAAGACCATCGGATCTAAAGAAGACGGGTATTCTAATATACCAGAAGTTGCTGACTTAAATTTAATTAACGGAAAGTATTTCAATGCTGGAGTTATGATTATTGATTTTTCTAAATGGCTTGCTCAAAATACGACATTAAAATTGTTGAACTGTTTAGATAAAAACCAAGATAAAATTTTATTCTGGGATCAAGATGTTCTTAATATTTTTTTTGACGGAGACTATTTAGAGCTTCCTGATAGTTTAAATTACGAAATTCGACTAGAAGATAATCCTAAATTAAATTATTTAGATGATATTTTGTTATTACATTATTCAGGAAGTTTTAAACCCTGGACTGTAAGGGGTGCTTTAAGGTCTGGATCTAAATTTTACCAAAATAAGTTTGAAAACACTTATGATAAGTTCCACATTACGCATTCATGGAAGTTGTCGAGTTTGCTTCATTTGATATTAGGAGTTTTTAATCTAAGTTTTTTTAGATTTAAAAAACGTACAAAATTTCTTAAAAACTTCGTGGAGAGTATTTATCATGAATAAAGATTCTTTTAATTCACTCTTAATTAGTAGTAATGATTTTGCAGAAATATCTAACTTAGACTATTCAAACAGGGTCGCTTATGACAAAAATTTACTGAAAAGATACGATTTAGAAATAATAGAAATTTCAGAAAACCCTAATTTTCACTGTATAACATATAAAAGAACGCATTTCGACATCGGTGATAATACACTAATTTTTTGTAATACAAGTATGATAGATAACCTTTTTTATCACCTAAAAAGTTTAAAAAAATTAAGCAATATAACTTTAATAACACACCAAACAGATCAATTAATAACAAAAGATATTTTTGATAAAAGACCTGACTCAATTAAAAAATGGTACTCAGTTAATGTTGGCTATTCTCATGAAGATTTGATTCCCATACCCATAGGAATAGCTAGTGATTTTTCATTGAAAAATTTAAATAGAAATGACTTCTTAAGGCTAAAAAATTCAAACTACAAAAAAAATGAAATTAACATGTATCTAAATTTTCAAATTAATACAAATTTTAAAGAAAGGTATGAACTTTTTAAATATTTTGAAGATGAAAGTTGGGTAACAATAGACGAACCCAACTTATCAAAGCTTGAATATAGAAATAATATTATCAATTCATCATTTGTAATATGTCCCTGGGGAAATGGCATTGATACTCATAGATTTTGGGAAACTTTATATCTTGGTAGTATTCCTATAACAAAAAATCATATTACTTATCAAGCAGCAAAACACTTACCAGTTTTATTTGTTGAAGATTACAAAGATATAAATTTTGAATTATTACAAAATTTTATGCATTCATTGGATGTTGAAAATATTAATCTAGAATCTCTATATTTTCCTTACTGGAAAAATATAATTATTAAGAAAAATACTGAAAACTACACATACAAAATTACTGAAAAGAAAACAACACTTTACTTTTTTAAAATTAAAAGATTTGTATTTAAAAAGTATTTAAAAGTTTTAAAGTTTTTTAAAACTTTAAAAAATAAAATTATTAAGAAAACTAAGGCTTTATAATTTTCCAATGAGATGTTGGAAGAGCTATATGTTGAGAAATCATACTTATTGCCCAAACAAATAATAATGTTCCATGCAAATCCGGCTGATTTAAACTATTAGATATTTCAACTCCATAGTAATGAGACTGGGAAGATTCTTTAAAGTAAGAAAAACCTCCAACATTAGGAAAATAGTTATCATTTATTTTGTCCAAAATTAATTTATAAAACTTAATAATTTCATCTTTTTTATAATCTGTTGCTTCAGAACATCTATACAGAACATAAACTAAATCAACAACATCACAACCTTCATCTGGAATGCTTGAAGATAAACATGTATCTATTAAATTTTTTGGGAGATGTATGTCTACATCCAACCAATCTAGTCCAGTCAAAACCTTCATGGCTCCATTTATTAATTCATTATTACTAGGTTTTTTAGATCTAAAATAAGCTCCTGATTCTCTATCGCATATAGTTCCTATAAAGTTTTCTAAAAATCCTAAGTGCTCGTGGCTATTTCTAATTGACTGCGTTTTAGAAAATACACAAAAGGCTGCAAATTGAGCTCCTGCATTCCAGGGGAAATCCCAATTCATAGAACTAATATAAGAATTTAAATTAAAATCATTAGATATATAATTGTAATTCCTAACATTTTCTTTATTTACTTGTGCCAATGTAGCAATAGATTGTTTAGTTTCTGCTCTTATAAAATTCAAAATCTTATCTTCATTAATAAGATAATTTTTTTTAGAAGTATTATTTAAAATTTTTTTTAAATTATTCTTTATTGTTTCTTTTTTAGAATAATTTAAAAAAGAATTGAGATATTCATCATCTATAAATGAATTTGCGGGGAAATTTTCTATTGTTTTTTGATAAGAGTTTATATAGTCAGTCCAATTAACTTTCCTATCTTGATTAATATCCTCCCATGCTCCTGTAATGTAGAAAATTTTTAAAGCATAACAGCTGAACCCTAGGTTAATTTTTTTTCCTTCATTAGTTAGACCATTTCTAGCTGGAAAAAACTCAAAAAATTTTTCTTTTCTTAATGAGTCCATGAATAAAGATATGTTTTCGTTTAAATCTTCAAGCCAAAAGTAATTCATAACTTCATTGTATTAGAAAAATATTATTTTTTTATCAGTAATAAACTAACAAAATCTAATCTTAAAATAATCTATATAAAAAATTGTTATACAATTAGTCTGTAAAATTCATTTATGAATTCTCTATTTCAAATGATCAAAAATAAAGTCATAGTTTTTGGTTCAAATTGTTTGGTTGGAAAAGTAAGGCAGACCTTGAAACTGCGGTAAAAATACTTATAGCTTGTATCTTAAAAATATTGCTTATAAAACTTTAGTTCTAAAACCCAATATTGTGTAGTAAAGTATGGGAAATTGTACACTTTCCATTGTTGTATCAAACATCGTCACTAAAAACAATGGGAATATAAAAAGAAGAATTTTTTTTGTACTATTCATTGCAAAAAGATTAAATTGAAGAAGAGAATATAAAAATACTCCTATAAGACCCATCCTTCCAACAATAGTAAAAATATGATTATGTACATGTTCGTTGAGACCTTCTCTTCCTAATCTTCCAGGAGCTGTAGGGTCCTTCATTATTTCGAAAATCTCATTAAAACCAAATCCAATTAATAACTGTTCTTTATTTATTTGGTCAACTATTAAGTCGCTCCAAATATCAAGTCGCCAGTCTAGAGTATTATCTTCTGAACAAAGTCTGTTTTCACAAAAGTAAAATGATAAAAATTTGTTAGTATTTTTTCTCTCTACTACTTCAGTAATTGATTCTTGAATAAAAATTATTGGTTCTTCACTTCTCGATTCTAATTCGGGAAGGCCCGCTAATCTAATCGAAGAAATTATAAACAGTAATATTGAGGCTAAAAGTATGTAAAAACTATATTTTCCTTTAGAAATAATAAATTTATATTCATTTAAATTAAGAAGTAAAATATACAAAATACACGAAAAAAAAGAGGCTCTACTTAAAGTCAGAAATAATGGAAGTAGTAAAAAGCCCATAAGGTTG
>Ga0181553_10000931_pt1 | contig 25874 bp, 26 predicted proteins | sample 011ome_17_FD_133753 | JGI IMG/M metagenome (GOLD analysis project Ga0181553, IMG submission 133753) | Coastal salt marsh microbial communities from the Groves Creek Marsh, Skidaway Island, Georgia - 011502XT metaG (megahit assembly) | ecosystem: Environmental > Aquatic > Marine > Intertidal...
AAAATACCTGAAATACGTAATATATTAAATTTAGAAACATGCATTTCAGTTGTTGCTGCCTTTTTCTATTCAAAATTTATAAAAATGATGGAAGAACATAAGAAAAAACTACGTTCATCATCAAATAAAGAAAATTATCAAGAAAAAATGTTTCAGGAAATTAATCAGACACGTTATTTAGATTGGTCTATCACAACACCAATTATGTTATTGGTTTTAGTATTAGCATTATTATATAATAATAAGATGGGAGGAATGAATTTTTTTTATTTCATCATTATTTTATTACTTAATTATGGTATGTTAGCTTCTGGATATATGGGAGAAAATGAAATGTTAGATAAAACCATATCTGGAATCATTGGATTTATATTTTTCATTGCTCTTTATGGATTCATTTACTATGTTTATGTGATGCCTGAGTCAAATTTTGATAATAATTTGATTTATGGTGCATTTGTAGTTTTATGGGCAATTTACGGAATATTATATTATTTTGATGAAAAAATGAAGAATATCGGGTATAATGTATTGGATTTATTTTCTAAATGCTTTGTAGGTATTTTCTTCTGGGCGTATTATGCAAAAGTATTTGTATTATAATGAAACGCAATATTTGAGTATATCAATGTATATTATGTCTATTTATAAATATATATATTTATAAATTTACATTCTTGGATTTTACATTATCTTGTTCTTTACCTATATTCAGAAAGCTTAATATTTGATATATTATTCTTTTGTTTTCTTATTATTAGCATTATTGTTTGTTTCTAATGATTTTAAGAAATCTAAAGCTTTTTTATTATCATTTGGTAACCTATCTATTGCATCTAAAAATTTGAAATTTAATGGTTCTCCTGTTACTGGATTTTGTATCATCATAAATCTTCCATTATTAGGTTTTCCTTTCCTAACCCTTTTAATCCATTCTTTTAATAATCCTAAAGTAGTATATTCAGTTTTTGAAAGTTTAACCCATGGATATTGAGAAGCGTTTAATTTTTCTAGAGAAATAAAATTGCTTGGATTATTATTTATTGATTTATTTCCATTAGAAGTGGTCCAGACTAAACATTTTTGATAAATGTCTAATTGATTTTTATTTATATTTTTAGGTTTGTAATTTTCTTGAATAGGACAATTTTCGAGCATATATTCCATATTTGTCATATTCGAGACGTTCCAACTGTCTATGGGTTTGTTGAAGGCAGTAGCTTTATAGAACATTCTTTTCATACTGGTCACCTTCGAGATGTTCCAATTGCCTATGGGTTGGTTAAAGGCAGTAGCTTTATTGAACATACTTTCCATACTGGTCACCTTCGAGACGTCCCAACTGCCTATGGGTTGGTTAAAGGCTTTAGCTCCATAGAACATACTTTCCATATCGGTCACCTTCGAGACGTTCCAACTGCCTATGGGTTGGTTAAAGGATGTAGCACCATAGAACATAGAATACATATTGGTCACCTTCGAGACGTCCCAACTGCCTATGGGTTGGTTAAAGGCTTTAGCTCCATAGAACATACTTTCCATATTGGTCACCTTCGAGACGTTCCACTCATTAAGGGGTTGATTAAAGACTGCAGCATTATCGAACATACTACCCATATCGGTCACCTTCGATACATCCCATTTGTCTAGGGGTTGGTTAAAGTCTTCAGCCCAACTGAACATACTCCACATATTTTTCACCTGGGAGACGTCCCAACTGCCTATGGGTTGGTTAAAGGCTTTAGCTCCATAGAACATACGAAGAATATTTTCCACCTTTGAGACGTCCCAACTGCCTATGGGTTGGTTAAAGGCTTTAGCATTATAGAACATAAACCTCATATCGGTCACCTCCAATACATTCCATCTGTCTAGGGGTTGGTTAAAGGCTTCAGCCTCCCAGAACATACCTTCCATATTGGTCACCTTCGAGACGTCCCACTCATTAAGGGGTTGTTTAAAGACAGCAGCATTACTGAACATATTAGACATATTCGTCACAGATGAAACGTTCCATGATCCAATATTTTGATTAAACACACGAGCATTTTTGAACATATTATACATATTCGTCACAATTGATGTGTTCCAATCGCCTATGGGTTGGTTAAAGGCTTCAGCCTCTAAGAACATACTTTCCATATTGGTCACCTTCGAGACGTCCCAATTATTAAGGGGTTGGTTAAAGGATTTTGCATCTTCGAACATATGTGCCATATTTTCCACCTTCGAAACGTTCCAATTATTAAGGGGTTGGTTAAATAATTTCGCACCATAAAACATTCCTTTCATAGTTGTCACATTGGAAACATTCCAATTAGAAATATCTTGATTAAAGTTGTTAAACTTATTTACTACATATGATCCATAATTACTAAATAAATAATTCATATTTGTCACGTTTGACGTATCCCAATTACTAATATCTCCATATTTTTCTGTAAAATCATTAAGTAAAAACTTTTCAGTTAGCAAATCATTAACTGCTTTTTTGATATCTTTATCAGTTCGTATTAACTTATTATTAGCACCACCTTTTTTCAATTTTTTAACTTTTACATTTTTTCTTTTACTATTTTTCTTAACTAGTTTAATTAAATCTTCTTTCTTTAATTTAGAATAGCCTGTAATATTTTTCTGGCGACATATTTCTTTGAGTTCTTCAACTGTTTTATTTGCGAATTTAGAAACCATATTTTTATAATATATATAGATAAATTTATTATAAAAATTATAAAATAATTACTCAATATGGAATGATGTACTATTTCCACTTATTTGTGCATTCAGCTGATTCCTATTATATAATGGATTCGGATTTGTTTTATAAACATCAATTCGATTAAAACAAGTATGCGATTGAAAAGGGACCTGATTACCCTGTTTATTGTAGCCTGAATAATTATTTAAAGTGATAGTAATTAATGAATTACTAAATATACTTCCAGTAGCCCAATTACAAAATTTTTTTCGATCTTTATCAGTACCATTTTTAATATATTCTAATAAAACTTCTACATTTGGATAATTATTAATTATAGAATTAGTAGAGTTTTTTTTTAAATTATTTAATTTTTGTTCTGTTCCTCCTTCTTTTAATATGATTCGTTTCATAAAATCTTCTTTTGCATAAGAAGGCATTTTATTAGTGAATAAAGTTGGATTTTTTAACCAATATTCTTTAATCCATTCTTTCATAATTTCAAAATATTTATCATTTCGAAATCCTAAAGAATATAAATATCGACGAAAATAAACTTCTTTTTTTTCATTATTATTTTTAATGTTATCAAAATTTTTATTCCATTTTTTTTCATTCTTATTTTCATTCTTTTTCATAAGAACATCTGATATTTTACTATTAGGTCCATATGTGGTTTTTCTTATTTTATTATTTAATAATTGTAAATTATCATAACTATTTTTTTTATTTAAATTAATTTCTTGAATTGGATCCTCATTTTTTAATAATTTCAATAACTCTTCATTTATAGGAATGAATATTTGTAGTTTTCCTTTTTCTGCTAAGATTATTAATTTATTTGTTGCCTCATAAAATTTAGCAATATTTTCATTATTTGAAATATTTTTTTTTATGATCATTCCAAGATTTTTATTATTATTATCACTATATTTGAAAAATTTATGAATATATGTTTTATAAAATAAATCAAAAACTGTTCTTGATAAACCACCCACATCTATTCCTTTTTGAGCTTCAAATTGAAATTTTTTATTTATTAAAATATTATTATCTAATTTTAGTATATAATCATATAGTTTTGTATAACATGTATTATTATTCGATTTTAACATATTTTTTTTTATTAATAATGATGAATTACTAGTATTTTGCATACTAGTATTTTGCGGTATTAAAGCTAATTGATTTCGAGACAAAATAATTGGAGGTTTATTTTGTCTAGAAATAGAGCAATTTTTAAATATATCTGTAAAAGTAGTGTTATCTTGTATGACCCAATTACTAATATTTTGATCAAAGGATCTAGCTCCATCGAACATATAATCCATAGTTTCCACCTTCGATACGTTCCAGCCTCCAATGGGTTGGTTAAAGGCTTCCGCATGATAGAACATACCATACATATTGGACACACTCGAAACATTCCAGTCTCCAATAGGTTGATTAAAGGATGTAGCATCAGGGAACATAGTTCCCATATTTGTCACCTTCGAGACGTCCCAACTGCCTATGGGTTGGTTAAAGGCTTGAGCACTACTGAACATAAAACTCATATCTGTCACATTCGATACGTCCCAATTGTCTATGGGTTGGTTAAAGGCTTCCGTAGCTGCGAACATGGCGTTCATGTTGTCCACCTTCGATACGTCCCAATTGTCTATGGGTTGGTTAAAGGCTAAAGCCTGATAGAACGTCTCTGCCATAGTGGTCACCTTCGAGACGTCCCAAGCAGTATATGTAGTACTATCTGGTCTTTCTACTATCTTTGTGTTAATGGGTTGGTTAAAGGAACTAGCTCCAAGGAACATACTATCCATATTGGACACATTCGAGACATTCCAATCGTTCAAGGGTTGATTAAAGGCTATCGCAAGATAGAACATAGCTTCCATATTTTTCACATTCGAAACATTCCAATTACTGATATTTCCATTAAAGGATTTTGCTCCTCGAAACATACTTTCCATATCCTCAACTTTGGATGTATTCCATTTATCAAGATCTTGATTAAATTTTGCAGCACCAGCGAACATTGCTTTCATAGTTGACACATTAGAAACATTCCATTCACTAATATTTCCATTAAAGGATCTTGCAGTTTGAAACATACTTTCCATATCCTTAACATTGGATGTATTCCAGTTATTAAGATCTTGATTAAATATTATAGCACCAGCGAACATTGCTTTCATAGTTGACACATTGGAAACATTCCAATTAGAAATATCATCATTAAAGTCGTTAAACTTAATATTTCTTGTATCCTTATTTATACTAAATAAATAATTCATATTTGTCACATTAGACGTGTCCCATTCACTGATATGGCCATATAATTCTGTAGCTTCCCCCTTATTACTTAGCCAATCATTAACCGCTTTTTTGATATTTTCATTTGTTAATATTAACTTATTATTATTAGTACCACCTTTTTTCGATTTTTTAACTTTTACATTTTTTCTTTTACTATTTTTCTTCACCAACTTTATCAAATCTTCTTTCTTTAATTTAGAATAGCCTGTAATATTTTTCTGGCGGCATATTTCTTTGAGTTCTTCAACTGTTTTATTTTCGAATTTAGAAACCATATTTTTATAATATATATATATATAAAATTATGAAACAAGTATCAATATTTTTATAAGAAAATTATTTTACTATAATAATAGAAAAAAATGAAAAAATTTATCGTAATAATCATCAAATACCTAAATAACAATTGATCATATCTAATTAAGATTTTCTTAATTACATTATTTATCTAATTAAGGGTTTCTTAATTACATAATTTATTTTATCTAACATGGCAACAATTCTTAAAGAGTGCATCAATGATACCAGAAAGACTTTTCATGGGCGTGAAGAAAGTCCTCTTGGACTTGGATACGCTCCTGATCCAGAATTTCCTGGAACAATTATGAATGGGAAAGATGATAAATTTTACATCGTTAAAGCGGGAACAAAATATAAAAAATGGGCTCCTTTTTCCATTGATTTAGGAGCTTTGCCACATGATTGTTATCATGAAGCGAAAATTCCCAAAACAAGAAAGATTTCTTTTGAAGAAGAAACTGGATTGGAAGAAAAATTAGGAGGTTCTAAACCATTCTCTGTAGAGGGAGAAGGTTGGCCCATAGATGAAAGGGGAAACCCATACATATTTGTTGCTCAGTTTAAACATCCAGATGATCAGAATAAATTAATCGTTTTCTTTATTGATCAAGCATTTGAAGATTCCGACATTATAGAATATGATTTAGACGAAGAAACACTTAAAAAACAAATCATCATTACTTGTCCTGAAAACGAAGAATCAAAGGGACCTAATATAATATATGACCCATACATTATTGATTCTTATAGACTAAGTAAAGAATTAAAACCATTGTCATTTTTATATAAACGCTTACGTCTTCCAGAAAATGATCAATTTCGCGATGATTATTACGCAAGTGATTACTTTGCGAATGATTGTATTAAAATTGGAGGAACTGCGTTCCATTGTCAACAAGAGCCTAGCTTTAATAAATTCCTTCAATTAAATGATAATGGTATATTACCAGTTAATTTTGGAGATTCTGGCATTGGTCAACTTAAACAATCCAGATATGGATCCTATTTTTTTAGTTGGGATTGTTATTAAATCCTATATATCCTGTATATAATTATTTTATAAATTTGATTATTTTGATTATTTTGATTATTTTGATTATTTTTAGTAATAATTATTTTTCGTTAAATTAAGAATACCTTTATCTCGAATATAAATAGTATGTTCAAACTGAGAAGACAAATTCTCTTTTTGATCATAAATAGCAGGAAACGATAATACATATTCTTTTTTAACTAATAATTCTAGAACTTTTTTATAGGTTCGCATTATATTATAATTCTGTGCAAAATCTTTTTTTATCCAACGTAAACAAAAACATAACGTCTTATATCTTTCTTCAAGTGCAACATATAAATATAATTCGTCATCTGTTAATTTACTACAAAGATTTAAAGTAGTATTTACATTTGAGCTAATTTTTTTTCGATTAATCATAAATAATTCTGTTGGTTCATTATAATTTATCTGTCCAGATCCAGTTGTCACAAAAGGTTCTATAGCAAAAAATTCACCAGGATTCATACGTACGGGGTAATGAATGGCAATATTAGGCACTGCTTTTGAATTATGTATAATGTATTTATCTAAATTATGACCCGATAATTCTCCAATAGTTTTTAAATTATGTACTTTACCATCTAATATAAATTCTTTAGATTGAATATATTCTTCAATATCTTTACCAATATCACCTAGAACAACATCTGGTCCACATAAACTAACCGCATAATTTGTAGTATCTTTCGATATTTTAATAAAATCATCATATTTTTCATCAAAATGCGCTGTAAATGCAGAATCAATTATTGTTCCTTGTTCATGGACTCCGAAATCTACTTTAACGATATCATTTTTTTTCAATATATAATTATCATCAATTCCATTTGGTGTATAATGAGCGACAATTTCATTTACAGATAATGAACAAGGAAAAGCTAGTCCTCTTTCTAATGGTTTAACTTCTTCAAAATTACTTTTTTTTAAAATAAGATTTTCAATTGTATCAGCTATTTCTAGCAAAGATTTTCCTGGTTGAATAATTTTATTTTTATGTAATTCATCGGTAATTTCTTTATGAATTTTTGCTGCTTTAATTGCGTGCAGTAAACTTTTATTTTTATTCATATTGATTAATATTTAATAATTATAAGAAACACTTTATAATTATTTTTCCTAAAACTTTTTATTTGTTATTTATTTTATTTCTTTGTTAATTTATTTATTATTTATCCTATTTTTTGTAGTACTTTTATTACTTTTATTACTTTTATAATTGATTCCTATTGGATAACAAGATTGACCCATTAATACATAACGTATTAAATAATAATAAACATAAATATCACTAAAAATAATTGCTAATAACACAGCAAAAAATCTAAAAAAACCATTTGAATGTTTATTACATTTATAAGCAACCATTCCGGAAATAATAACGCCAAATATTGAAATTAATAATAATAATATAACAAATAACATATCAGACCAATGAAATTTCTCGAATGCTTCTTGATTTAAAAAGTTTTCTTTATTCAATAAATAATCATTTTGTTTATTAATCATTTTATGAATCATATACCCATAAGTTATCATATTTATACTATTTAATTAGATTTATTATTTGTTATATCTTTATTTATTTCAGGTTCTAATAAATAATATAAAATAGAAACAGAAACCGCTAATCCTCCAATACATACTAATTCAAACATTACTTTGATTATATACATAAATAATATTTATTTTTTATGAATATAACATAAAAAATTAAATTATAAATAAAATTTAATTTTAGATAATTAATAATTTACATGATGTGAACTTAAGATGAACAGCAAGTATACGTTTTTCCAGCCATTGGATTTCCTTGACATCCTGTTGATTCATAAGTACATACGCCATCTGTAAAATAATAATTATTTGTCCCAAGTTGATTTGCACAATAATCGCACATCCAAGCACACCCTGTTCCACTTGCTACTTGTAAACTTACACAACTTGATTGGGGCATAATTCGTGAAACAGAAGATACTTCTTTACATTGTTGTCCATTGATCATTTGATAGGATGTTGCTAATAGTCCAATTAAAATTTGAGTAATTTTCATTTTTATATATAATAATAAGAAAATAATAACTTATTTTTTACGCATTTAATTTTTAATTTTTACTTTATATTTCCAGTTTATTCTTTTTTGTGCTAAAATTAATTTAAATACATTTTACTTATAATAAAAAAATATTTATTTATATTATAAGTAAAATGTATTTGGATATATATATATTTTTATTTTTTCTCATTATATTAGTCATTTCTTTTTATTCGTATAAAAAAAAAAATATTGAACATTTTAATGGAGTTTCTGAATATCCTAAAAAATTTATTATGCAAAATTGTCAAATGAATCTGGTACCTTATGTAGAAGATGCAGATGAACAAACATGTGAAAACAGTGCTTTTATAGAAGATGGACAATTATTAAAAAATTTATGTGATAAAAATCAAGATTTTCAAGTTCTTGAATTGGAAGTTCCACGTGGAACACCTGGATATGGCCAAAATATAAAGAAAAATAAATACTTTGGATGTGGTGAAAATCAATCAAATGTACTTGGTCTAAATTGGAATCAACCTAGTTTTCAGTCAAAAATTAAGCATAAATCATTCATGTCCCCTCCATTACTTTATGATTTATATTTTAATAATAATCCCTATATTGGTTCTTGGGAATATAAAGAAAGTATTGGTCAAATTAATTTAGATGGAAGTAATTTTTATCGAATTGGTGGAACTGGTTATTTGGGAAAATGGAATGAGCTAAATATGAATCAAATGAATTATAGCATATCCTTTTGGATGCACTCGACAGGATATAGTGATTTAAATATTATTCAATTAACCCAAGGGAAATGTGAAATAAAAGTAAATGGCTATTGTGGAAAAGAACCAAGTAAAAGTAATAGTGGATGGTTTGGAGAAGGAGGTGGTTCAAGAGATGCATGTGAACAACGCAGAGGTACATGGAGTAGAAGATGTAAATGGAGAAAACCATTACGTCGTGTATTTAGTTGGTTTGGGGATCTTGTAAGTGATGCAGAAAGTTTATTTGGCGGTGGTTCACATAGTTCTTCTAATTCTACAAGTGTCACTATGAGATATATTCGAGGACAGCCAGCAATTACATTAGATAGATATAATTTAAATTTAGCTATGCAAACACCACGAAGCTTTTCCCATGTAAATGTCTGGCAAAATGACTTATTAAAAAATAACTTTCAGAAAAAATGGTATTCATTAAATCACTTTTTAATAAGCTTTGGCAATAATGAAATCAAAGTTTTCTATAATGGAGAATTAGTAAAAACTTTTTATGTTCAGTCTACACCCACACCTAAAGATGCACATACCTTTCTAGGAGCTTATAATAAGAGTACTGTTTATATTAAAAATTTACTATTATGGAATATGAATTTTAATGAACGCTTTGCACACGATTTATATCAAACATATTTACCTATTATTCGCGAAAATAATAAAATAAAATTTATGGGTAAAAAAATGAAAACCAAGGAAGAATCATTTAAAGCTCCTTTTAAATTAAATAAACGATTATACGTAGGAAAATATATTGATTTAAATTTTAAATCTAATGAGAGTATGACTATTTCTTTCACTATTAATGTGAAACGAAATTATTCTAACTGGGTTAATATATTGATTGTTAATGGTCCAGAATGGAGCTGGAGAGTGCGTAAACCTGGTATTTGGTTATGGCCAAATCGGTGTGCTTTGAATATTTGTCGAAATACTGATTATAATTGGAATGAAGGAATTAGTGATCTACCTTTTCCAATGAATCAAGATGTTCATTTTAGAATTGTTTATGACGGAATAGGTAAAAAAATTGTTGCTTATCAAGATTTTAATAGAACACCTAAATCATCTTACACTGCTAAAGGAAATTTTATTAAAGTAAATGATGATGATAAAGTATGGATCGCGGCAAATAGTTTTGGTGAAAATGCTTATATTTCTAATTTTGAAATAGTAGGAGGTGTTTATAATCCATGAAAATAATGTAAATGCATAATTATTTATTAGAAAATAGATAATTAATAAAAAATAATTTTGCTATTTGAAAACAAATTAAAAAAATTATTTTTAAAAATTTATCTTTATTTATTATATGAGTAATAAAATACTGTGCATTTTATTATTATTAATCTTTCTATTTTTATTTTATTTTTTATATCAGAAAATGAACATTTATAAAAATCAGAATAGTTCTCCTCTTTTTCCAAATAATCAATTATTTGAACAAAATTTTGAACATTTTGAATCAAATGCTTGGACAACCGATAAAGATAAATTAAAAGCGGAAAAAGAACCATTAAATGATATTCAAAAAACAGAAGTAAAAAATATGATTGAACAATTAGGAAAAGAACAATTAAAAACACTGATTTCCCAACAAAGTCCTCTTCTTACAGGACCATCAGGACCAGTCGGACCACAAGGGCCAGCAGGAACTAAGATGGTAGCTTCTGGACGCTTAGTTAATAAAGTAGGAAGTTTTCCAAAAAAAGAAAAACAAAATGACAATGAAAATAAAATATCCAAATTCAATCCTGATTATGTTGTATCTCGCACGGAAGGGACAAATGCTGCCTCCAGTTTATGTTACATGGATAATATATCTCCCTTTACCAGTTACCAAAACTGGGAACTAGATATAAATAACAATATTAAAAGTCGATATGATAATAATTGTTTAACTATGGATGATAAAAATAATAAATTACATATGAGTCAATGTAGCGATAATCCAAATCAAAAATGGACATGGGACAATTCAAATCGTATTATTTCTACAACCAATTCTACACCCAGTAAATTAAAATGCATTGGTTTAACAAAACCTGAAGTAAATACTACTGCAGCAAATGTTCCTGGTTGTAAAAGTGGTACATGTGCAAATACAGTTGCTCGTGAATATTTAGTAGTGAAAGATTGTGATGTAAATAATATTTATAATGATGAAGTATGGTCTTTTGTTTAATTTCGATTATACATAAATATTTTAAATTTTATTATGAATATTTATAATACATATATTACATATTCATAATAAATATTTATAAATTATTCATTATAATTGATCCCCAGCTATTTTTTTCTAAATCTATATAATAAGTAATTTTATTTTCTTCTATTAATAAATCCGTTTGTTCTTTTTGCGCTTTATTATTTCTTTCTAAGCTATTTTTTTCAATCATATTTTTAGAATTATATTTTTTAGATAATTCTTTGTCTTTGTCTTTGTCTTTGTCTTTATCTTTTGACTTATTAAAATACTGGTTATTTTTCTTCTTTTCTTTACATAACCATTGAGGATGTCCTTGTTTATTACATTTTTTACAGATAATATTTGGACAACTATCAATAGAATGATTTTCTTCGTGGCAATACTTACAACTCATGGTATATAATTATATAGTTTAATAATGATATTTATTTTTTATATACTTTCGCATTTTCAGTTATGGTTTTTAAAAAAATAAGAATTTATATTGAAAAAAATCCTTAATACTATTTAAAATAAAATTAACTAATTTAATTAATGGAACAAAAAAAACAAAGGGAGGAACTCGAAGAGTTTTTAAAAAAAACTATAAATAATACCATAAATTATAATATTAAAAAAATAAAAGGAAGTCATGTGGGAAATTACGAAGATGTTATAAAACTTCAGAATGATTTTAATAAAACCATCATGAAAACAATCAATCAAAATAATGAAGAATTACATGAAAAAATAAAATTAATGGAAACTCAATTAGTAGATGTTTCAACAACAGTTCTAAAATTACAAGAACAAAATATTCATTTAGTTTCAATGATTAATTCATTACTAGAAAGTAAAAATATACTTTCTTCAACAATTGGATATCCAATGGAAAATGATCTCATTTTAGATAATCCTTATCCATTACAACGATGTATATCGGAACCACCACAGAAAATAAATGATGATATAATTCAAAGTACTATGCGACAACAATCACATCAAAATTTATCTAAATTATCTTCAAAAAATGGAAGCAATTCTTTTAACGACATGATACAAGATCTTCAAAATCAAGATATGTTATATAAAGATTTAAAAATTGAGGATTTAAATTTAGATTTTGATTTTATACAGAAATGTCTTCATGGACAATCTATGCAAAATGATTTGAAAATATTTAAAAAAATATATATTGATAATATTCCATGTGGATATTATTCAATACGTAATATTAAAAAAAAATATCAATATTGGTTAAATGGAACAATGAATAATGATGATGACCATGGTACATATATTAAAGACACGATATCTTCTAATATTTATAATTGTTATTTAAAAATTAATAATTATGATAATTATGCAGAAGATATTGATCAATTTGTTAAAAATCAAGAATATATTTTAAATTTAAATGAGCAAAAATATAAAGATAAATTATTTGCGCAAATTATTAAAATTATTCAAATTGGCACGATAAAATAATTAATTATTATTAAATATTATATATCTGCGTTATCACCATTAGTTCTTGTTTCATCTATTTTGTTTCTTTTCATTATTCAATTTATGTATTAATCATAATAAATAAATTTTACATTAAATATTACATTAAATATTACATTAAATTTTACATTAAATATTACATTAAATATTACATTAAATATTACATTAAATTCTAGATCAAAATCAAGATCAAATATATAAAAAATTTATATTTGTTATAAAAATAAATATAAATAGTATAAAAACATAACTATATTTATAATAAAGCTCCTTACTTTATACATGATATGTATTTATCTATATTCGATGATAAACCCAATTTAGATGAAATTGATTTTCCTCATATTTATTTAAAAAAATATTCTTTAGCAAGCCTAGATAGCTTAAATAATTTAATTTTTAGTGGTGTGAAAGGATCGGGGAAAACAATCAAAGTATATGCGTTTTTATGTTCTTTATTAAATAGTAAAGTATATGATATAAAAACCAAAACATTTGAGTGTGATAATAAATGTATACAATATAAAGCAAGTATTTATCATATTGAAATAGATGCTTTAGAATTATTAACAGGAGAACGTATATTTTTTAGCAATTTTTTAAAAGAATATTGTGAAACACGAAACATTGGTCTTGACTTACCTAAGATTATCTACATTAAAAATGCTGAAAATTTAAATAAATTATCTTTTTTATTTTTACGTAAATTAATTGAGAAAAGTTATTTATCTTGTCGTTTTATTTTTGAATTGGCATCAATAAGTGCAATTCCAACTTCACTGGTTAGTCGATTTTTTGTTATTCGAATTTCTATGCCTTCACAACCTGAAATAGTAACTTGTTTACAAAATTATCTATCTCGAAAAGGAAGAAATATAGAAGAAGAAGTACTAAATCAATTAATTGAAAAATCAAAAAAAACAAATTCATGTGACTTAAAAAGCATTTTTGGATTTGTGCGTTATTATTTAGTTACCGGAAAGTATTTTGAATATTTTTATAATCAATATCAAAATAAAATTTTAGATATTATTTTCAAAAAAAATTTAAATATGAATGAAATAAATTCATTAAAAGGAATCATTGAAGAAATGTTTGTAAATTTAGTTGATAGCACAGAATTAATTTATACATTAAATCAAAAAATTTTTAATAAATTAAATGAACTAAAGATCCAGCATGAAGATTTAAAACATGAATTAACTCAAATTGTATTGAAATATGATTTAAATATTAAAAGAGGAAATAAAGAATTTGTACATGTCTTAAATTATATCATTGATGTAATTGATTGTATTCACACTAAAAATATTTTAGATTCCTAAGTTCATACCTCTACCTCTACATATTTAATAAATTATATTTAATAATTTATTATTATTTTCATTTGATTTTATGTTTAATATTTAAAAATAAAATCATAGAATAAGGTAAGTTTATTCATGACTAAAAATTATTATGAAATCCTAGAAGTTTCTAGAAATTCTTCTCAAGAAGAAATAAAAAAAAGCTACAAAAAACTAGCATTAAAGTATCATCCTGATAAAAATAAAGATAACGAAGAAACAACAAATAAATTTAAAGAAATTGCGGAAGCTTATGATACATTAGGAGATGAACAAAAGCGAAAAACATATAATTTATATGGTTCTAGTGAAAATAATTTTGCTGAAGACCCTTTTTCCATGTTTAATGATATTTTTTCGTCCCATATGAGTAATTTTATGAATATGAATTATGAGCAAGATATTAATTTAAATGATATTTTAGGTAGTCTATCTGGTTTTTCAAATTCGAATATAAATATTCCCATGATGCCAAATATTCATTTTAAAATGCACACATTTTCTAATAAAGATTCACCAACTTCCAAACTTTTTCAGAATATACATGATCAAGAAGATAGTTCTTCTTTTTTTGGAAATCATGACCATTCGACATCATCAAATATAACATCTAATTCAAATATATTAGACAAACCTGAAGATATTTATCTAGATATTGATGTATCATTAGAAGAAATATGTAGTCAAGAAAAAAAAGAAATTATTATTGATCGACATAGAAATAAAAATGGAAGTTATAAATTACGAGAAAAAAAAATAGAAGTGTACGTTTATGATCGTGAAATTATATTAGAGAAAAATGGCAATGAAGTGGAAAATGGTAAAAAAAGAAGTGATATTTATCTTCATTTTCATCAAAAAAAACATCCTTTATTTACTCGAATTAATGATTATGATCTTTTATATGTAAAAGATATTTCGTTAAAAGATATATATAATGGTTTTCATTATGAATTATCACTGCCCAATAAACAACAAGAGCAATTAAATATATATAGTAAAACTAAAGATTTTTATAAAAATAAATCTTTATTACATAAAGTAATACATAAAGGTATTCCCTATTTAGAAAATAATACATGGCACTATGGTCATTTATTTATAAAATATAATTTATTATTACCATCAATGGATGAATTATATGATAATGTTTCTGAAATATATGAAGAAGAAGAAGAAGAAGAAGAAGAAGAAGAAGAAGAAAAAGAAGAAGAAAAAGAAGAAGAAAAAGAAGAAGAAAAACAGGATGATAAAGAAGAGAGTAAAAAAGAAGAAAAAAACGAAGTAGAAAATAGTAAAAAGGAAGAACAATCAAAAAGTAAAAAAAATAAGCATAAAAATAAGAATAAAAATAAATATGCTGTTGGAAAAAAAGTATTTCCTGAATCATGTTATTCTATTCAGGAAATAATGGATTCTAATCAATAAAGTAAATTATTTATTATTTATCAATGGTAAATAATTTGAAACAAAATATATGTATTATTTAATTTCTAAAATATATAATTGTATTTATTATATATATTTATTATATAAATCAATTCATGACCAAAAAGAATGATTTTATACAGTTTACTTATCATAATGAATCATTAATTAAAAAAATTTTAATAAAAAATGAACATAAAAATAAATTATTATCATTATCTTATTTTAAGCAATTTTATAAAAAATTTAAAAATACATTATCTACTTTTTATCAAAACAAACTTATTTTTAAAAAAATAAATATACAAAAACAACAGTATCATAGTAAAACCGACAATATTAATGTAAGTAATTTTATGACAAAAGAAATTATTGAGGAAACGAAAAATTTACAGTTTCAATATACATTTACTTTTCTACAAAATAAAATTTATTTTAATACAAATAAAAAATTACCTTTTACATTTACAACAATACCTTTAAAAAATAAGCATATAAAACAAATAATTGATATTTTATTTCTCATGGAAACATTAAAAATAATTTTTGGAAGAGAATCATTTGAACAAGTTATTACTATTTTTGATTTAAATAGTAAAAAAAATTTACCGACAAAATATAGAAGTAAGAATCAACATAATAAATCTTCTTCCTTTTCTGAAATAAATACTATTATTGGTCCCAATCAATGCAATAGTGGACTTACTGAACTAGATAATCATAAAAATGGTCCTATTACTATCTATAGACAAGAAGAGCTTATTAAAGTTTGTATACATGAATTATTTCATTCTAATTTAATTGATTTGGACTTTATTATTTCAAGTATTTCCAAAAATTTTGAAAAAGAATATTGTTTTCATTATCCTGTATTATTAAATGAAGCTTATACAGAGTGCTTAGCTCTAATTATTAATACTATGTATATAGGTATCATGTTAGATAAAACAGAATCATATATCAATCAAATGTATGAAAAAGAAGTAAAATACTCTATTTATAATGTTTCTAAAATTTTGGATTATTATCAAATACACACAGTACAAGAAATAAAAAAAAATAATAATGGTCATTGTTTAAAATATTTTAATCAAACAACCAATGTTTATTCCTATTATTTTTTAAAAATGATTTTGTTATTAAATCTGAAAAAATTGCACCAAATTATTAGGATGTATACATTACCAAATACTTTTAAACTTTCAGATAAATCATTACCTATGATAAATGACGTATATCAATTATTAAATGATCAAATGATGATTATTGATAAATATAGATTACCTAAGCAAAAATATAATAAAAGTTTACGTTTAACATTATTTGAATTACATAAATAATATTAAATGTAAATACAGAAACTATTCAAAAATTTTTTTTAAATCAATTTTTGAATAGTTTCTGTATTTTTTAATATTTTTTAAAAAAATGATTATTAATTTAGCATTTAAAAAGTTTCAAATAAATAAATATATATAAAACGGTTTATAATTAATATACATATAATTAAAAATTTATCATGGGAATTAAAAATCTAAAAGTATTACTTAATTCTAAATGTAATCATGCCATACAACAAAGGAATTTATCATGTTATAATGGTATGATTATTGGTATAGATTTATCTATCTTTTTATATAAATATTTGTATAACAATAGTGATCATATTGAAGGATTAACACGATTAATTTTACGTCTTCTTAAAAATAATATCATCCCTATTTTTGTTTTTGATGGTAAACCTCCTCCTGAAAAAGAAGAAATATTAATGGAACGTCGGTTAAAAAAAGAATTTATGCACATGAAAAAAGAAATCTATGAACTTATAATAAAATTCAAAGACTTTCCTCTAGATGTGATTACCAACCTAATAAATATGTATATAAAAAACCATAATCAACTATTTAAAATAGATCAAGAACATATACATGATATGAAAAATAAAACTTACGAAGAAATTAGAGAAGAAATAGAAAAAATTAATCGAAAAATTATTAATATTAAAAGCGTACATATTCAAAGTGCTAAGGAATTGTTCCGACTTTTTGGAATTTCTTATATTGATACAGATTGTGAAGCGGAAAGTATGTTGGCTTTTATGAATAAGAATAATATGATTGACGCATGTATTACTGAAGACATGGATATATTAGCAGGTGGAGGAAAAATATTTTTAAAAAATTTTAGTGCTGATAAGAATATTGTAGATGAATATTGTCTTGATGGTATTCTTGAAACACTTGAACTTACCCATGATGAATTCATTGATTTATGTATATTGTCAGGATGTGATTACACGCCTAAAATAAGCGGGATGGGTTCCCTGAGTGCTTATAAATTAGTAAAAAAATATAAGAAAATTGAAACTATTTTACCTGAAATTAAAATAAATAGCAAATATATTGTACCTGAAAATTTTAATTACCAAGACGCACGTCGTCTATTTCATAATACTTTTGATTTAAATATTTTAAAAGATGTGCTTCCTGTCAAAATAAGAGAACCTAATTTAAAAGAATTACTCTTATTTTTAGATACAACCTCACTTAATATTAAGTATAAGTATGATATTGAATTAAATTTAATGAATTATTATTTAAATATAATATCTATCAATAAATTAGATAGTATTAATAGAATTATTTATAGTTCTATTTCATCACGAATGAAAAATTATGCTGCTGTACAATCATAAAAATATAAAAACATAAATATATTTATAAAAAATATATCATTAATGATATATTTTTTATCTAGTTATAATTTTATTTATTCTTTTAGAAAATGATATTTTAAATATTTTTGAATATTAAAATATTCCAATTTATCTTCATGTGTAAAATGGGGTTCTAATAAATTTCTTAATTTCTCATCTGGTAAAATTTGTTTTTTATAATCAGGATTCTGCAATTCTTTTTTTTTGATATAATCCAATACCATTCTAGTAGCATCGGTGCGTGCTATTAATTCTTCTTTGGGTACTTCTAGGAATTCAGCTAATTTCTCACTAATACGCGATGGCTTAGCAAAACCACTTACACTTGTTTTCTTTTTCCTATTTTTCTTAGTTTTTTTAGCATTTTTTATTAATTCTTTTTTTTCCTTTTGAACTTCTTTATGAAGTATTTTTAAATTACTTGCTAATGTTTTTAATATTGATTGAGAATCATTAAATTGAGCATGAAGTTTACGAAATAAATCTTCTACACAAGATTCAATTTTTTCAATATTTGTTTCTTCTTCTTCTTTAAAAGATACTTCTTGATCTGATTTTTCTAGAGTATCCATTATAGAATTGGCAGCAGTAGTTTCAGTAGGTGTGTTTTTTTCTTCTTTAGAAGTTTCTGTAGCAGGAACTGATGAAGTAGTAGCACTAGCAATCATTATTATTTATTATTTAAAAAAAATATTAATTTATTACGCATTTTCTTTTTATAAATTAATATTATCTATAAGTAAGGACATATGTTTGGAAATTTTTTCAAATCTGAATATGCTTTTTTTATGAAATACTTTTTGTATTTTATTGTTTTATTTTCAATAGCAATTTACTGCAATCTGTATATTTCAAGTGAAGTAAAAGATATAAAAATTATGTATATTAATAAAGCATGCTTTTATATGCTCTTTATTTTTCTAATGATTATTATTAATGATATTCTTGATGCACCAATTATGTTTTTAAAAAAATTTGTATTTATTATTTTATTTGCTTTATTATTGGTTTATATTGTTAATTATTTATTTATTAAATATTCAAAGCATGGTTTTTATAAAACCATGTTTCATGCATTATTAGGATCAGTAGGATTATATATTTTAATGATTGTTTCTATATACTATTTGATATCATCGAAAGGAGAACAATATAGCGATCCTATTTATTTACAATTTAATTATGGAATCTATATGAATTTAGGTTTTTTAATTTTTACAGCTCTATATTTTATACTTCTTCGTAATTCAGAGAAATTATTATCATGGAATTCATATTTAGGAAATTTATTAGGACCAACTATATTTGGAGGATTATTTTTATTTTATATATTTTGTCTCATTATTTATTTTGCTATCAAGTGTAAATTTATTACAAAAATTCAATCATTAAATACTTTTATAGCAATTAGTTCACTAATTATTTTCTTTTCTCTTATTCAATGGTATTTTTTCATTTCTGGACTCCAGAATGTATGCGATGATAAATCTATCGAAGAAGAAAGAAAAAAAGCAGATATAACTGAAGCTTTGAATGTAGGTTTATTTTTATCTTTATTATTTATTTTATGGGTAGATGACTCGCGAAAGTGGAATCCCTTAGAATATTTTCTCTATATTGTCGTGACTATTTTTGTATTTTTATGTATATTTTATTATTCTTCTGTTTATTCAGGCATTTCTATTTTAAGTTTATGGACTTTTGTAGAATGGTGTATATTGACAATGTGGAATAAACATGATACATGGAATTCCTTTAATTTTATGCTCACGGATCAAAAATATAATTTAAGGAAAGTATATAAACCACAACAGTCATAAAAAGAAAAAATATAAAAATATAAAAATATAAAAATATAAAAATATAAATTCTAAGATTGATTAAGAAAAGATTTTTTAGAAATCAAAATATATTGATTGGAAATAATATCAATCGTAAATTTTAAAGCTTGTTTTTTATTTTCATTTATATTGTAATATTCATCTAAATATATTTGATTTCCTTGATGAGTCACTTGAATATTTTGATCACGATGATTAAAAATAATTAATTGTACTTGTGAAAGCATTGTTTCATCATTAATAATATATTGAATAACAAAGTGTAATTTCACTGATTCATTATAATTTTCAGGAATAATAATATAAAAATTCGGATTATCTTTTACAAATAAATTTAGTTGTATATTTTTTTGTTCTATTGATTTTATTTTATCTTGTGGATTGGTGGGTCGTAATGTACTATTTTTAATTTCGTCTATTTCTAATTCTCGATATTCACAATTATTCGATAATAAAATAAGACCATATTTATCACTAAATCCGTAAAAATTTTCTTCATCATATAATAAAAGCCCACTATTCATCTTTTCCTGCATTCCTATGCTAACACCTTTATGAAAAGCAGCACCTCCTTCACATGTTAATGACCCATGAATATAATCGGAACTATCTTCATGATAAATAGTAGAAACTTCTTTTGTATTTGCGATTGTCAATTGATGAAAAGATCCATCTTTTAAACGAGCCATATTTATATTACTTTTGAATTTATTTAAATATAGTAATTCCTATTTAAATATATATGAATTATTAATATATATAATAAATTAATAACGAATTTAAAATTTATTTATCATTATAAGTTATGACAGGCGGATTACTAGTATTAGCAGCTTATGGCGCCCAAGACATTTATTTAAGTGGAAATCCACAAATAACTTTTTTTGTAGCAGTTTATCGACGCTACACTAATTTTGCTATTGTACCAAGTAACCAATACTTTACTGGTAATTTAGATTTCGGACAAAAAGTATATAATCAAATTGATCGTATTGGAGATTTAATGGCAAATACATTTTTAGTATTAGAATTACCTTCTTTAGAAAATTTCAGTTATAATGACGAAAATGATAATTTAGTTGAATATTATTGGGTAAATGCTGTTGGACATTCTATTATAAAAATAATTGAACTAGAAATTGGAGGTAATGTAATTGATCGACAATATGGTATTTGGATGGAAATTTGGAGTGAATTAACAATACCGCCAGCAAAGCGAGATGGTTTTAATGAAATGATTGGTAAAAGTGATTCTCCAATTAATTTAAACAATAAAGGGCCATTAAATTTATATATACCATTACAATTTTGGTTTTGTAATAATATTGGATTAGCATTACCTTTGATTGCTCTTCAATCACAAGAAGTTCGTATTAATCTTACGCTACGTAATTATACTGAATTAATAATATCCAATAGTGGTGATCCCATTCAAGCAAGTCCTAATAAAGATAATATAACTATTACGCGAGGACATCTTCAAGTTGATTATATTTTCTTAGAAGAATCAGAGCGTAAAATTTTTACTAAAAATAATTTACAATATTTAGTGGAACAATTACAAGTATATGCAACATCACTTACATCGAATGGATTACGTGCTGATCCAGTAAATCCAGGAAAGAAAATTCGTGTACCTGATTTAGATCAAATTGTGACGCTTAATTTCAATCATCCAGTAAAGGAAATTATATGGGTTCTTCAAAATTCAGATGCGTTGTCTATTTATCCTTTTGGTGGCAATGAATGGTTTAATTTTTCATCACAATCTTATAAAAATGGTAAAGTCAATGGTACAGATAGTATAACTGAAGCTAAGTTAGTACTCGAAGGACAAGACTTGACAGAATATTTGGCGAATATTTATTTCCGAACCGTTGTACCTTTCCAAAAACATACCAATACACCTAATAATTTTATTTATTGTTATAGTTTTAGTTTACATCCCGAAGATTTTCAACCTTCTGGTTCATGTAATTTTAGTCGAATTGATAATCAGCAACTTCATCTCAAAATATCAGATGAATTAATAGATCCGGTGATTCAAGTATTTGCTGTAAATTATAATATTTTAAATATATCTAACGGTATGGCTGGTATTGAATATTCTAATTAAAAGGAAAATATATAAAAGTACAAATTTTAATTTATTTTTCTATTTATATTATATGATAAATGAAATTCATATTACGTATCATATTTTAAGTTATTTGCAACCATGTCAATTATGCAATTCTTATGTTATTTTTGTTCCAGAAAATAAATGTTGTATTTGTTCTTATTATGTATGTGAGCAATGTTTAAAAAAAAATCCAGGTATATATACTAAAATATATGGATTTTTTGAAAATAATTATTGTCAAAACTGTAAAATAGTTTTATTTTAATTACATAATGTTAGATAAAATTGACTTAAAATAAAAAAATGATTTATTAAATGTAATTAAATCAATTCAATATTATTAAATCTAACTTATATACAGTTATTAAAAATGTCTAACTTTTATCAAGTCTATTACGATATTCAAAATACTCCTTCTGAAGAAATATCTTATATTAGTAGTTCTTCCTCTTCTGAAAATGAACCAGAAGAAACAACAATATATATGAATCATAATAATCCATATTTAACTCCAAAATATAGTTATGTAAATCCTAATTCTATTTTATTGCAACAAAATTCGATGAATGATGAAAATGATGATCCTAACCATAATAATCAACGTAAAAGATGTAGGATCATGTTTGATTCTCCTTTTTCAAAGAAAAATAAAAAAAATAAATCCAAGAATTTATTTAATACATCATTAACTAATGAAAATAAAGAAAATAATATTATCTCAAATCATAAAAATGATGATAATGAATCGACTCATTCAGATATATCTATCTTTAGTTTTCGCCCAGATTTAATTGAAGATAGTTATTTTAATAATAAAACACCTGATGAAACTATTATTTCAAAAAAAAAAAAATCTTCTGAGAAAGATGATCTAGTATATAGTGATATTAGCGATGATGAACTATAAATGATTCTAATATCCTTTAATGATTAATGTAAACTATTTTTATTTTATTTTTATAAAAACCATCTTGTTAATTTATTGGTTATTTTTTGAACAATTTTTTTACTATCTAAAGTTTTCTCTTTATAATTATTTTCTTCATTTACATAATCTTGATTTAATTCATATTTATTAAAATATTTTACTTCACAATCCTTATTTTTTGATTTATGAATAAGAAGTAAATCATTAATGGATAAATTTATTTCTTCTTCTATTTTTTTTCGATGATTAAATTCTATATAATTATAGGCTTTATCTTTAATATTTAATACAAATAAATTATATTTATCATCAATGTTTTTTTTTATCCACTGAAAAGTAAATAAAAATACTTTTTTTTCAGAAATAGATACTTCTAAAATTTTATCATAAATATCAATATAAATTATAAAATACCCATTTAAATAAAATCCACGAAATGTATAATTTTTCTGATTTATTTCTTTTTCATAAATATAATGAGCATGAGAATTATTAATATAGGATAAATTATAATCTATTTGAAAGTAAAGATCTTTAATATTTTTAATGATTCCATCTGAAAAAAAAATATGTATAGTGTCATAAAGCATTTTTAAAAATACTTATATAATTAATATTTATAAAAATAATATAAATATAAAACATTGTGAAATAAAAATAAAATAAAAATAGGATTAGAATTTGTAATCCATTTGAATAATCACGTATAACAAATTACCATTTTTGCTTAGTTCCACCGTCGTATGGTTTTCCATGACCTTCTTGTATCATAATATCATTAATACATTCTTTATCTACATGATTCCAAATATTAACTAAAATCCGTCCGTATTTGTCAAATTCAAAGCATTCTACTTCTACCAATTGTGTTTCATGTTTCATTAATAATTCGGTAAATCGTTCTTTTGCTTTATGGGCTAATTCAATTTCCTGCTCGCGATTCGTTTTACTTAAGAGTGGTTTCATTTCGGCAGTATCGTATCCTAAACAACGACACCGATATTTAATAATTTCTCCACGAAATTCAAATAATATACTAAATGTATCTCCATCATAAATTTGACATGGACGAGCATAAAATTTGTGTCCTTTAAAATTAAAATAATGTATACTTTTAGGTTCTTCAATTTTATATAATTTTTCTTGTAAACGTATTAATTCTTTATCTTTTTGCGAATAAAAACAGCATTTATAAATGGATTGAATAGTACTTAGCATTTTCTATATTTTTGATATAATTATATTTAAATATGTAAAATGTTAAGGCGAATTTTACATATCATTTTTTTATATTTTTATAAAAAATGATTATTTATATTTAAATTGTAGTATATTTTGATCTTAGCTGACCTGTTTTATTCCTATTTTGTAATTAAATATTTTTAGTAGCAATGGGTTATAATTCATTTTCTATTAAAGAAACAATTGAACCAAAAAAAGTAAAACTTAAGTTACGTTCTTTAAAAAAAATACAGAAAGATCCACTAAGGAAAGAAAAACAAAATATATCCTATAAATTAACTGATAAAAATACATGTAATGAAATAATTCAACCTATTGTAAAATTAAAAGAAAATATTCAATATGATTTAAAAAACGTTACACTATCTTATTTTGAAGATAAATATCAATTCAATCTTCATTTTGGAGATATTATTCAGTTAAGTGAATATAAGGCTGCAGATTCTTATATTGTTTCGAAAGATAGAAGACTTTTATATTTACCTCAATTTGATGGATCTTTTCATTTACGTATTCCATTTGAAATTACCCAACATATTCAAGATAGTGTTTCTATTTTTCAAAATATTCATCCCTATTTAACTCATATATACTTGCGACACGACGATATCTTTGTTCAAAAACATATTGGAATAGTAGATGAATCATGGGATGGAAAAATTGCATGGTTAAATCCAAAATATTTTGACGAAACTATTGAAGTTTGTAATAATGTAAAACATAATAATAATGATAATCAACATTTTCATTATTTATCTAAAAAAAAGGATCAGGATTTATATATTCAAATTCATCATTTGAAAAATTAACAATATTTTTATAATTTTTATAATTTTTATAATTTTTATAATTTTTATAATTTTTATAATTTTTATAAAAAATTTTATTCATTTATAAATCCACATTTATCAAATACATTAAAGTTAAATATGAATTTCAATAAATACAAAATAATTAAATTTACCAGAAAGATGGACACTAATTGTATAAATGCCTTTAATTTTACTCTATATTTGTCTTTCAACTTTTTCGTAAAAGAATCTAGCCAATCATTCAAAAAATCATCCAAGAAAAAAACAATGGTAATTACGAAAGAAGTAATTATACTTTGAATAATAAATAACTTATGTATACTATGATGTTTTTGTTTCATATATATTAGAATTATATAAAAGTTATATAGTATATAATTTATTAAATTATATAGATTAGTATTAGTTATAAAAGTAAAATGAATTCATGGGATACATCTATTTCCAAAATTATTTCAAAATCACGAAATAAAACTACATTATCTTTATTTAATTTTATCACCAGAACGAAAGATTATATTTATATTATGCCTAACTTATATTTAGGA
>Ga0181553_10000937_pt1 | contig 25828 bp, 40 predicted proteins | sample 011ome_17_FD_133753 | JGI IMG/M metagenome (GOLD analysis project Ga0181553, IMG submission 133753) | Coastal salt marsh microbial communities from the Groves Creek Marsh, Skidaway Island, Georgia - 011502XT metaG (megahit assembly) | ecosystem: Environmental > Aquatic > Marine > Intertidal...
ATGTTGTATTAATTGACTCCCACACATATTCTTGGTTAAATACTACTATCAATAAAGGAATTGTACATGTCAAACACCGATGAAGCAGTCAAAAAGAAGACTAAAGTGCGTGAGAATTTGAGAGAACCCAGCAAGTTTCGTGTTATCTATATTAATGACGAAGTCACAACAATGGAGTTTGTCGTTGAAACGTTGAAGAGTATCTTTGACTATGATGAACAACCTGCTGTGGCACTAACACAAAAAATTCACGCAGACGGGCTAGCTATCGTTGCTGTATTGCCTTTTGAAATGGCAGAGCAAAAAGGTGTTGAAGTTACTATATTAGCACGTAGCCATGGATTTCCTCTACAGGTAAAAATTGAACCAGACGTATGATATTTGCAGATTATACAAAACTTAAAAACAAAGGCAAAATTATTGGCATAACATTTAGCCAGTTTGATCTGTTACACGCAGGGCATGTTGCAATGCTAAGTGAAGCAAAGAATCATTGTGATTACTTGATTGCAGGACTACAAAATGATGCTAGTCTCGATCGTCCTGAAAAAAATCAACCTGTACAAAGTATTGTTGAACGCCAAATTATGTTGAATAGTCAACGTACAGTTGACGAAGTTATTGTGTACAATACTGAAAAAGATCTAGAAGATATACTACTAACACTTCCTATAGATGTTCGCATTATTGGAGTAGAGTATAAAGACAAAGACTTTACTGGCAAAGATATATGTGTAAAGCGCAATATTAAAATAGTTTATAACAGTCGAGACCACAGTTTCAGTAGCACAGGTCTACGCAAAAGAGTAGCACTGTTTGAAAATGATAAGTCTGTATAAAAAGTTTGATGACGACAAGTTTGATAAATCTACTGTTTATAGGTCATACGATCATCAAGGAATAAGCAAAGCTATCCAAGCACAATCTGGTGAGATTATTGACGATAATCTCATGTGGTTCCCTACTGAAAATGCAAAAAGAACTGTGGTAGTAATTCCAGGCGGCCCTGCAAAATTTCACATATCTAAAAGAGGAACGTTTCCTGAAAATCAACTTATGCCTGGAACGTCAATACCGCATTTTAGAAACCTAGGATATAACGTAGCTTATGTGCGAGCAGGAAACGTACAGATTCCTTGGTTACTTAATATTCTGTATGCTAGAGCTCCGTGGCTTGCACTTAGAGATAAGATACAACCGATACCGAAAGAATGGTTAAAAGAAAATCCAAGACTGGAACTAAAAAAAGCATTACATGCTATAGATACAATTAACAAAACTATCAGAACTGCTATTAGATTAAGTACAGTACCTACACTACTAATAGGACAATGTAACAGTAATTGGTTAATATCAACCTACTATCATACTTTACATAAAAAAGATCCATGTTGTGGATTAATTTTTACCAGTGTTAATAGTCCACTTATACGCAATCAAGCATTTCATGAACGCTGTAATTTCTTTAAGAAAGATAATACTGTTTCTATACCTGTGCATGTTATACATCATCGCTATGATGTATCTGAGAATACCAGTCCTGACATTGCTGAAATACTAACCAAACAATATAACTTTGATGATGTTACACTAACCATTATGGAAGGTGGGATTAATGAAGGTCATCCAAAATTAACTTATGGGTATCATGGTTTTAGAGGGATCGAAAAAGAATTTGTCCAAACAGTAGTTAACTGGGCAAATTTACGTTGACATTATTCTAATAGACTGCTATTATTAATAATATAATAGGAGGTGTTCCTTGGACATTATGCTTGACATTGAAACATTGGGCACAAGACCCAATGCAGTTATTCTTACCATTGGTGCAATTAAATTTAGCCCATATAATATGGAATTGCCAACCAAGGCAATATATCTACGACCCGATGTAGAAGCACAAGTTGCACTAGGGCGTAACATTGACGAAGATACTGTACGTTGGTGGGAGACACAAGAAGAAACCGTGCGTGAAGAAGCACTCAGCGAAGACAATCGAGATACCTTAGACTATTGTGCAGATGAAATCAATCGATTTTTTGTAGGCACTGATAAGTTTTGGGCACAAGGTCCTGCGTTTGACTATATTATTTTAGAAGACTGGTTTAGAAGTATCGGTCGTCCAACGCCGTGGCAGTATTGGCAAGTAATGGATAGTCGTACACTTTTTGGTGTACACGGTGATCCGCGCATAAAAAATAAGGAAGGTCTACACAACGCATTAGAAGATTGTGTAAGCCAAGCACAAGGCGTACAACAAGTTTACAAGGAAATTGGAAAACATTATGAGAATTGAAGCTGATCCCAAGCACGACTATAATGATGTGCTAATTCGTCCCAAGCGTAGCACACTAGGCTCACGCAAACAAGTAATGCTAGAACGTGGGTTTGTATACCGCAACTATGTGCCAACAGGCTGGCAATGCACAGAAGATTATCATTATAAAGGTATCCCTATCATGGCTAGCAACATGGATGGTGTTGGCACATTTGAAATGGCAGATACACTTGCTACAGGAGGATTGTTTACTTGTTTGGTAAAAACATATTCAGTAAATGAATTGGTAGGTTATTTTGACGCTGAAGAAAACGTTAATTATGAGCGTACAAATCATGTTGCTATGAGCATTGGCATTACAGATAATGACCATAATAAATTTAGAAATGTGTATGAACAAACTGGTGATAAGTTAAAGTATGTATGTATTGACGTAGCCAATGGATACAGTGAAAGATTTGTGGATTTTATCAAAGATTTTAGACATCAGTATCCACATATTGTAATAATTGCTGGTAACGTTGTTACCTCAGATCAAACACAGGAGTTAATTTTAAATGGAGCAGATATTATCAAAGTGGGGATCGGTCCTGGTAGTGTATGTACTACTCGGATCCAAACTGGGGTTGGCTATCCTCAGTTGTCTGCTGTTATTGAATGTGCAGATGCCGCTCATGGGCTGGGTGGGCATATTATTGCTGACGGTGGATGCACTTGTCCTGGTGATGTTGCTAAAGCATTCGCCGGCGGAGCCGATTTTGTAATGCTAGGTGGTATGCTTGCCGGACACGATGAAGGCGGCGGCGAAGTTATTACCAAAGGTTATTGGACAAATGAAGTATCTGTAGATCAAGGTGGCTTTGGACAAAAGATGGAAACCAAATCATTTGTACAGTTCTACGGTATGAGTTCAAAAAGTGCAAACGAAAAGCATTTTGGCGGGCTTAAAGAATATCGTAGTAGTGAAGGTAGAGAAGTATTAGTTCCTTATCGTGGTGCAGTAGGCAATACTGTGCAAGACATGTTAGGAGGTATTCGCTCAACTTGCACATATGTTGGCGCTAAGAATCTAAAACAGCTAAGTAAATGTGCAACATTTGTATTGGCTCGAAGTCAGTATAACTCAGTCTATGAATCAATGGATACATCAAAGTAATGCATATTGTAGTTGGCAAAGAACATGCAGACAAACTAGCAGAACGCTATACTGTCTTACCTTTAGAACAATTTGTTAAAGATGGCGTACATGTCGACGCATATTGTGTTGTACCCGCTGACAAAATTAACTTAGGTGAAATGGTTAGTTTGGAAGAATCTGTTCGTGTACATAACGAATTCGTTACAGCATACAATGATGGCGATTGGCATAGAGTTCACGAATGTTATGAACATCTCATGGGAAAATTCGGCGGTGAGTTAGACACATTTTACGATGAGATTATTTCACGTTCACCGGGAGAAGCAGATGGCTAAGAAAAATAGAAATGATAAAGTTTGGATGGTGCCTGAAGGTGAAACTCGTAGCAATGCCAGTTATCATTTTGTTCACCCTAAAACTGCAAGTCAGTTAAGAAATGCCACCAAATTGCGTATGCGTAAATATCATCCAGGCAAGCGGGAACATGTTTGGTTTGTTGAAACCAGGATGCCTCCGCACAGTAAATAGTAAGTAGAAGTGGAGAGTACGATGCTAATAGAAGCATTAAGGCTAAAGTACGAGGCAGAAATAGCCGCGGCTAAAGCAAACATTCAAGTTTATATAGATAATCCTGCAGGTATTGGAGAACATCCAGACTTGGTTGAAGCGGTTGACGAACAACTAGTCAAACTTGCAGATGCAGAAGATAAACTCGAAACATTGAGCAGAAATTACTTATAAAGGTATACTAAAATGGCCAAAGGTAAAAAAAGTAAAAGTAGTGGAGTTGTATCTAAAGGTATTCATTGTCAAAATGATCGACACGGACTACGCAAACAACTACGTCGTGAATATGTAGGATCAATAACTGAAGCAATTAACAAGCGTGATGCTTGGCGTAATTTTAAAAATGTAGTTCTTACTATACCTAATCCAAATACAAATGAAACCAACAAACGTTTTATTAAAGTAAATGCACGTGAAGTTTGGGGCAGTCCTAAGAGACAGGGCTCCTAAGCTACTAGATATTCTAGCTCAGACAACACAACGTCTATGCTGGTTTGATCGCTGAGTATTTCGTAATGGTTGGTATCAAGGTAAATGTAGTTGACATCTTTTCTACTGGTCATCGATAACCTTGATACTACTCCATCATTCCTTGTAAAAACTGTAACCCAAGGTTGGTCTCCATCCATGCTCACAATCTGTGTCCATGGAATAGTTACATGTATGTCGTTTAACTTAGCCACAGCATTGCTGGTAGGCGCACTGTCTGAAATCAACTTGTACCACGGGAATATCCAACGCATAAACATTGCATTGTGAACACCAGCAAATGGTGTTGATAATGTTACTGCACGTTTGACCCGATCAGGTCTAGCACCATACAAATGCATTGCATAAATGCCTCCCATACTATGTGCAACAATTAGACACTCGCCTTGAATCGCATCTAATTTTTCTAACATCACAGGAAAGTTGTGAGCAAAACCGTGATGATGATCATAATTGAAAAAATGTACTTGTAGATCTTTGCGTTTAATTTGCTTGATGGCTCTTAGCATATAATTAAAGCTACGTTGAGTCGCATTAGCACCATGTATAAAGATTACATTTTTAGGCATAAACAATTACTTCTTATAGTTTATTTTTTGCCCAGGATCTTTAAATGGGGTCATACCAAAACCACTAGCAGTTAAGCAATACACGTTTGGAGATAGATTTTCAATTAGGCTCCAAGATCCAGTAGGTGGATGCAAAGTAAATATTGCTGGTGCAGGGTTACCAGGAAACATAATAGGTCCTGCGGCTCTAGCCGCTACCATTTTAGCAAATACTTTTTCTTGTGAAGTCGACAGCATTTCTTTGATGTGGTCCATTGTGCCACATATTGCTTTGACGTTGATCACAAATGGTTCATTTTCTACTACTAGCCCTGGTAAAGCAGGTGGTACAGGCGTACTAGGAAATGCATCTAATAGATCCTGCTCTTGAGCAAACACCATACTTGACGCTAGCATAGTAATTGACGCTAGCACACCTAGAATTAGTTTTTTCATAATATATACCCTTCTAAGTTATTGCTAACTAGTATTTATAATTAAAATCTTAAAATTTTAGAATCTTGTTCAAGTGGTCTATGTCCTCATCTTTGACAAAATTTTTCCAATAAAAACTTTTTCTAAACTCAAGTTTCATATTGTCAGTTAACTCGTCGACGACAATGTTTTTGAAATCATGAAAGAAATGATTCCAGTTATACTCTAATATATCCTGCATCTGCTCGCGCATAGCGCACTGCTCTTCATAAGAAAGTTTGCTCAGTTTCATTAACTCAGCAAATACAGCGTCTATTCTTTTAACACTATCGTTAATATTGTCATAGCTTTCGTCCCAAAAGTCACTAAAAGTTTTAAATCCGTAGCGTTTAAAGTATTCTAAATTACCTTTTGCTCCTAATAGTAAGAAAGGTTGTTTAGCAACAATAGGTTTAAAGATTTTTTCAGTTAAGTGTAGTTTGCCATTATAAAATGCAGTTTCACTTACTACATGTACAAACGCACGTTGGCAGTTTTCAATATCAATAAATGTACTCATTGCTCCGTCGGGAGAATCTGTGTCAATATAAGATGGTTCAGTTAGCATATCAATCTTATTGAGTACATATTTTTCCATTGGTTTATTACCATGCCGCATAGTTGCGGTTTGAATAACTTCTTCAAGTTTTTCTTTAGCAGGTGGATTATAACTGATTAAGCCTTGTTGATCTAATTTACTCTCACGTAGTCTGAGTTGAAACTGTATACGATGCCATCGATAACTGTTAACAATATTTTGGTAGCATATAAATAGTTTGTCGTGACTGGTTGGTACTTGTATATCTTCTTTCCAATAGTTTCGATAGTTATCTAAACTTGCCAGTCCATGATAGAAATAGTAAACTATTGCAACATCTCTATTTACATTTGATAATTTTTGTCTAACCAATCCTACTTCTTGACTTTTTTCACTGACAAACATTAAAGGTTTTAAACCATACATAAACAGTCTTTTAGTCCATAGAGAGCCAACGTCGTCGATTTCATCATCTTCGATATTACAAATTATTGGATTTTTATAATCTTCCATCAAGAATGGTAAAAATGTTCTGTATATAGGTTCTTGATCCATAAACAATGCCGAACCGTAAGGCACCGGGTAATTTTTTTGTAGCTCATTGACTGGTCGTATTAAATAGTACGGAGGCGTAGGACTAAATTCGTCTGTTGCAAACGCATCGATCCTGTATTTTTTCAAAAATTCATCGTATATTTTTTTATACAGGTAGTGTAAATTCATTAATAAGGATCCACATATGTTTAAAGTAAGTTTTATTGGTTTAGGTAAACTAGGTTTACCTTGTGCAGAAGCAATGGCAACAAAATATGATGTTGCTGGCTATGATATTTACCCAAGAGAAAGTGCGAGTGTAGATATTTGCACTACGATGAAGGAGGCTGTCGCTAATCGAGACATTATCTTTGTTGCTGTACAAACCCCACACGATCCCAAGTATGATGGATCCACACCAACCAGTCATTTAAATAATCTGGATTTTGACTACACTACAGTAAAAGAAGTACTAGAAGAACTTAACAACTACACTACAGGCAATCAACTTGTAGTGCTAATTAGTACTGTACTTCCAGGCACAACACGTCGAGAGTTTATTCCGCTAGTTCACAACTATAGATTTATTTATAACCCATACTTAATTGCAATGGGCAGTGTAGCTTGGGATATGGTGAATCCAGAAATGGTTATGATCGGCACAGAAAGTGGCAACTACACAGACGATGCTACAAAACTAATCGACTTCTATAAACCCATTATGGAAAACGATCCACGTTATGTAGTTGGAACATGGGACGAAGCAGAATCGATCAAGATTTTCTACAACACGTTTATCAGTGCTAAACTAGGATTAGTAAACATGATTCAAGATGTTGCAATGAAGAACGGAAATATCAATGTAGATGTTGTTACAGAGGCACTAGCACACAGTGATAAGCGTATTGTTTCTCCCAAGTATATGACAGCAGGCATGGGCGATGGCGGACCATGTCACCCAAGAGATAACATTGCACTACGCTACATGGCACAAGAACTTGATCTAGGCTACGATTTGTTTGATGCTATTATGCGAGCTCGAGAAGTGCAAGCAGAAAATATTGCTAAGTTCCTAGCAGATCTATATCACAAATACAATATGCCTGTGGTGATCTGTGGAAAAGCCTATAAGCCAGGAGTCGAGTATACCACTGGAAGCTACAGCACATTAATTGGTCATTACTTGAACGAAATGTCTATAGAATATTACTATGCTGATCCATTGGTGGAAACAGAATTTAATTCTGTCAATGGAATACAGTGTGTGGCGTTTCTTGCACACAACCATAACATCACTTATGGTTACACAGGTAGTAGACAAGAAGACCAATTATATGTTAAGTTGTTAAGTAACAGTGTAGTTGTCGATCCTTGGCGTAATTTTGAAACCGACAGAGATGACATCAACGTAATTTATTATGGAAATACAAGAGGACAATGAGTAGTGTAATACATGGACAATTAAACTTCGAGTTTAATGACGAATTTAAAAATCTAAATTATATAAACGAACCATTCAACAATTCAGCCGATATGCAACGTTGGCGTAATGAAGGTTTCAATCACGAACGCTATACTGGTGATCTCTGTGATATGCGTAAGCCGCAACCTACATGGAACACACAAGTAGTAGACTACTTTGCACAAAATTTTAGTTGGCGTGACATTGGCACCGCTTATTATAGAATGGGCACTGGTGTAATATTGCCCACCCACCAAGACACCTACAAACGTTATGTAGAAATTTTTAATCTACAAGGGAAGGAACACACAATTTATAGAGCAGTTGTTTTCTTAGAAAATTGGAACAGCGGTCATTACGGCGAGTATAATGGTTGCGCTCATGTTAATTGGCAGCGTGGAGACTTTGTGGTATGGAACTATGACTTGCCGCACTGTGCCGCAAACCTTGGAACCGCACCTCGCTATACACTACAGGTGACCGGGCATGTTGAATAGTGTAAACGAATGGGGTAGATTGCGAGAAATAGTAGTAGGAACAGCAACTCATGCAAACTGGCCTTCTAATGATCCTGTATTCAGCCAAGAACATTTAAAAACTTCATGGAAAGAAACGCCTGTTCCGACAGGTGCAGTACCGCAATGGATTGTGGAAGAAGCCAACGAAGATCTGCAACTGCTAGCCAGCACATTGGTTAGCTTAGGTGTAAAAGTACACAGACCACACAACATAGACTATGTCAGTCGTGGAGGCATGTACAACTATTGCCCACGTGATAGACTATTGGTATATGGTTCAACTGTTGTTGATACTGCAATGATGTATCCATGCCGTGACATGGAAATAGAAGCGTTGGACTTTGTGATTGATCGTGCTGAACAAGTGCTTACAATGCCACGCAAACAAGACCTTATATTAGATGCCGCAAACATACTAAGAATGAATGACACTTGGCTGTATCTTGTGAGTGATTCAGGCAACGAGAATGCACTGCGTTGGTTACGTCTACATTTTCCACACATTAATATTGAACCTTGCAACTTTTATGGCGGTGTACACATTGACTCAACAGTGACAGTACTACGTGAAGGTGTAGTAATATTAAATGGTCATCGTATTAATCATCAAAATTGTCCTCGAGCATTTGACGGCTGGCTAAAAATATATGTAAATGATGTTGTACCACAGGACTTTTATCAGTACCCTTATGCATCAAAATGGATTGCACTTAACATACTAGCAGTTGATGAGTCGACTGTTATTGTTGATCGTTGGCAAACACGTTTAATTAGAGATTTAGAAAGTTTAAAATTCACTGTAATTCCTTTAGAATTGCGTCATAGTCGTACACTAGGAGGAGGATTTCATTGCGTAACACTAGATATGGTGCGTGATGAATAATATACCCAGTGTATTAAATAACATGTATTTGTTAAATAAATGATAGGATAGGCAGTAGCCTAAAAATTATAAGAGAAGATAAATGGCGACATTCGAAGATTATGGTAATTGTCTTTTGCAAAGTGTTAAAGACAATCCGAAAATAAAAGATTTTGCTGAAAAGAAAAACGAAATTATCAGCGAAGTTATTAATTACTATAGACTTGACCATGATCTAAGTGTGCTTTTTGTGGGTTTTAATCCAGCTATTCTTGCTTGTTCATTTAATGATATCACAGTTACTTGTGTAGACGCAGAGACACTAGAATGGCTACAAAAAAAGAACAATCAAATCAAGTATATTGATTTTAAAGATGGGTATGCAAATCATAAATGGGATGTCGTTATTGCAGTTGATGAATTTTTTACATATGCCGACAGTGATGATGCACAAAAAATAGCCATTAAAAAAATTTGCGGCATGGCCAATGAGCTGGTTATAAGTACATTAAAGGACTATAAGAACTTGGACTTCAAGGACAAGGAGTTTAGTCAACCAGCAGTACTACGCAACGGTAGTGAATTTTGTGTGTTCACAGAGTTTCATGATTGGGATTATCGAGATCGCACACGTTGGCAGACCTATGTGTATATGAATGGTTGTAATATTAAACAGTATGGTCCTTTTGAAAGGCGTACTATGTACTTTAAACAGCTAGCAAAGTTTAGCATTGACGGCGGCGCAAGTAGTTTCTTAGTACACAAAAACCTAATGTTTAAAGGTTTAATCAAGAAGAACTACGAGCATGTAGTTAGCATAAGATTCAAAGATGAGTATTGAAGACACTGTTAAAACACTAAGCGATTCGCTAACACAAACAATATTAGAAGAAGTTAAAGGCAATGTTAAGCGCGAGCTTCAGCATACAGTTAAAGAGTATGTGAACAGCCTGGACATTACTGATATTGTCAATGATGCTATTGGCACACATATCAACACATGGCTAGAGAATCATCAGGATTGGTTGACCAAAACAGTTAACCCTATTGTTGATCTGGTACGCCGTGATGCTAGTGCTGAAATATTAAAACAAGCACAACACGATATTGCTGAAGCTATCCGAGTCAAATCCAAAGACTTTGACTCACTAGCAACCAAAGCATTTTCAGATAACTTTTTTAAACGTGTCGAACAATTTGATTTTCCTGAATCCAGTATCCCTGCTCACAGTTTAAACTTTGATAATGGACAACGTATCTCAGGTGACTTTGTTGAAGCAGGTATTATAAAAGGTTTTAATAGTACAGGTATACAAGATGCCGCGACAGATTGTCGTGTTACTATTATGGATGATTCCACAGTATTTGAAAATCGTTTGGTAGCACAAGGTCTTAGAGTTGTGGGTGATGTAGAACTGGAAGGTATGATCTCTATCTCAGGACAAGTAGACCCTGGATCAAAGTTTTATTCAGACCTAGTAGAGTCAGTTCGTGTCACAGTTAACAACGGTATAGACGAAAACATGTTCACTAGATATAGTGATAAAGTTATGGATCGTATACGTGTAGAAGGTGTGGATGTTGCAAACCTACAAGTAAAAGGCAAGCCCGCATTTGAAGACGGCAAACTAGCAAACCATATCAGTGACAGTAATCTACGTACTGTGGGTATGCTTAAAGAACTACAAGTACAGGGAGAGTTCTTTAGTAGTGAAACACTTTACTCTAGTAAAAATAGAGTAGGTATCAACACCATGGAGCCAGGTGCCGCACTGAGTATTTGGGACCAAGAAGTTGAAATTGAAATAGGCAAAAGCATCAATGAGACTGCACGTATTGCCACCACACACAAGCAGGATTTAGTGCTTGGTTCCAATCGTCAACCCAACGTGAGACTAAGTCCAGACGGTAGCACAGAACTACAGAAGTTGCGTTTAGGTACACAAACATTTGCAAGCTCACCTACTCCACCAAATTATTCAGGCAACAAAGGTGACGTTGTATTCAATGCCAATCCTAACTTAGGTGGCCCAATGGGTTGGGTATGTTTAGGTTCATCAAACTGGGCAAACTTCGGAATAATTGATTGACACACCAGCACACAGGTGCTATAGTATAGTATATTTTATAACTATAGGTGTTTCGTATGCGTATCGGTTTTGCTTGTAAGTATCTGCACCCAGATCAAACACAAAAGAAAAAACTACTAGAAGAAATACAGCGTCCGCTTAACAGTCGATGTACAACTGTACAATGGCTCAATCGTCAATCACGTGAAGTGGCTGAAGAACGACTATGGGATTTAATGACACACAACATACAAGCGTTTGAAAACCTTGTTTCGTATGTAGGGAGATTGCCTAATGAACTACGAATGGTCAGACTCAGTAGTGATTGCCTTCCTTTATACACTCAGTCTGATTGGTGCTATTTTTGGCAACGTAGTGATGTAGTCCGATACTGTGAAGAACACTTCGCAAAGGTTGGCGACCTAGCGAGATCACTTGATGTCAGGCTTTCTATGCATCCTGGTCAGTTTACTGTACTTGCTTCTGATAGCCCAGATATAGTAAATAGAAGCATAGAGGAGTTTGAGTATCATGTTAACATGGCCAGATGGATGGGGTATGGAACTTCGTTTCAAGACTTCAAAATCAATGTACACATTTCAGGCAGGCAAGGTCCAGCCGGTATCAAACGTGTTCTCCCTAAACTATCACCAGAGGCGAGAAACTGCATTACTATTGAAAACGATGAAAACAAATGGGGGCTCGACGCATCGCTTGAGCTTGCCAGAGACGTGGCATTGGTTCTCGACATACACCACCACTGGTGCCGTGAAGGTGAATATATACGTCCCACCGACGATAGATTTGCTCGCGTGATAGACAGCTGGCGTGGTGTGCGTCCTGTTATACACTATTCATACAGTAGAGATGAATGTTTGCCGCAAGACTTTGTACATGATACAATGCCTAACATGACTGCCTTACTAGAATCTGGACACAAGAAAGCAAAACTTCGAGCGCACAGTGACTTCTACCCCAATGATGCAGTTAACCAATATGCACTGAGCTTTTTGCCTTATGCAGATATTATGTGCGAGAGCAAAATGAAAAATTTGGCAAGCATTGACATTTATGATAGGTACATAAAAGATGAATAAACACTTTACAGTTAACGAATATGAATATTGGACTGATGAGGATGTTGAGCCCGATGTTCGTAAACTGTGGCACTATTGTCGTAAGAATGGGCGTGAGATCAAAATGAGCAATGAGTTCTACAATCACACGCCCTATCGCACAATGACCAAGCAAGAGTTTACCGGTCACGTTATGACCTTACAAGTTTTTATGCAAGGATAAACAATGAAAATATGTATCGCAAGTGATCATGGTGGTTTTGATCTAAAAGCACACTTAATAGAATATTTAAAGAAACGAGACTATACAGTGTCTGATCTAGGATGCAATAACAAAGACAGTGTAGACTATCCTGTTTATGGTAGCCTAGTAGGACAAAGTATAACGCAAGGTGAATTTGACTACGGGATACTTATTTGTGGTACTGGTATCGGAATCAGTATTGCTGCCAATAGATATCCTAGTGTAAGAGCCGCACTTTGTTATGATGTTACAACTGCTAGGTTGTGTAGAGAACACAATGATGCAAATGTACTAGCACTAGGCGCACGTCAAACTGCTCCAGAACTTGCAGAAGAAATTGTTAATATGTTTTTGTCAACGGAGTTTGAGGGCGGAAGACATCAACGTAGAATTGATTTACTATCCTAATTTTTTAACTTTTTATTAAGCTCGTCGATATGTATTTTCATATCACGCACTCGTTGTTCAAAATAATTACGGTGATGATCTTGAGCAAACTCACGGTATGCGTCCATGAGTCTCGTTCTTGTTTTATAAATCCGATCCCATTCTTTTTGAAACTTTTTCATATAACCTCTAGTCGATTCCGTTAAATCCTGTTCTGTGTTTAAGACGTTGTACTTGTCCGCGGTATTTGGAATTACGACGTTTAATGTCATCACGACTATCATCTAACATAATAGGAGCCATATCAAATGCTTGTGCTCTGCTAGTGTCGAAACTGATCCACCTTTGTAACTTACGTTCCTTGGGCCAGTAGTCACTTACAGCATAGTGCCAAACACTGCGATTGTCCCAAATTAAAACATCACCTTGTTCCCACACATGTCGATATTGAAACTCAGGAAAGTTATTATCAAACATATGACGTAATAACATAAACCCTTGTCGTTCTTCCATTCCATCTACATGTAGTGTAAAATATGGATTTGCATTTAAATGGTATAATCCGGTTTCAGGATGTACCATTATTAATGGATGTGCAACTAGCTTTTCTGGGGGAGTATCTTTATCTAATCTAGCACCATGCCTTGCTGTTTTACCTTGTGCTTTTTCTTTAAGTATGGAATTCATATTCTCATACATTGCATTGGTATCTGCAAACAGTGTATCTCCACCATGCGCTGGCTTTTCTAACATATGGATTGCAGTAACAAATGGAGGATATTCTAAATAGCTAGTGTCCATGTGCCAGTAGTTTTCTACTGCTGGACTTTCTCGATTGTGATGAATCGAATGTATAGCAGGATGCCCTGTAGATTTGATTCCTAAACCTTCTTCATGCCCAACACGATTATTTCCACGTTCTAATTGTTGTTCGTGAAACTCAAGTTCGCCTCCCCATTGCTCTCCTAAACGAGCAAATTGTTCGGCTGTTAAATCGTGTTGATTTTTAATGACAATGACTTTGTATTTGAGCCAGTCATGTTTCAAATATTCTAAATCGTATTCTAAAATTGTAGCGAGATCTAAATCTGTGATAACAGCACCTAAATCTCCAGACCCGCAAGGGTTAAGTGTATATCTTCTTGGCATGCTTTTATTTAAGCATGATATAATCGATTAAGGAAATTTATATTCGGGCACTCGTTCAGCAAACACTCGATCAGCAACACCTCGAACATGTTTGCATTCTCCACGATACGTGAAGCCAGGGCAAGTGCAGTCAAACCCTTTTTCGTGTAGTTCAACTTCGTAGGAGTTGCCCTTACTACCTTCAATGGGCCAGACAATGCCTTGAAGAAAATGGTCCTTCAATGACTGGATACCAGATGGTTTGAAATAACGAACAATAGGCTTAGGCATTACCAACCCTTTCCATCTTTGTCGCGGCTAAGATCAGAACCGCCAAAAATAATGAGGAAGAAAAAGTAAACAAAAATTATGCCTAAACTCCACAAGGCAATGTTAACTAATAAATCAAACATCTAACACCTCAAAGTCAGGATCATCTTTAACAGCAATCCAACGGTTATCGCCAGTTGGGCTAAACACCATAGCAAAAGGTCCTGCTACACCAGTATGCTTTGTGGTGTGGATACTGTTACGAATCTCACTAACCCAAAACTCAGAACCAAACTGCTGAATACGGTTCTTACCGTGCTTGGTCTTGCCCTTGAGCTTGATTTGATCGCCTACTTGCATATGTCTTCTCCTTATTGTCTATATAATATAGCACCATACTAGCCAAACGTCAACCAAAATTTTCGGTTGACTTATGTTAGGAACCTGTTATTATGCATATATAAAGGTCGTGTATGACCGCTAACTTAAGGGTCAGTGTACCCATTGTAAAGGTAATAAAATGAATACTCATGCTCAAAAAGTGAACAGTTCTTACGAAGTAGCTGAAAGTAACTTCGTAACTCTGCAGGAGAGGCTAGAGAAAGCCCTCGCAAAAGCACCTTTTTTCAAATCGCAACTTGAAGCAGTAGTGGATGAATTTCGTCGACGCAACTGTAATCCTCCAACTGAACGAGGATGGGAAAAGTTTGCAGATATCCAAATTGCAAAAGCAATCCAGGTGCCATTCAACACAATTTTAATAGATGAGACTATGCAACGTGAGCTTAACATGCGGCATATTCTCAAGATCCTATCATACTTTAGTGAAAGTATGGTGATGGCAATTCAAGTATACGAGGACGAAGCTCGCCCGGGTAATTATATTGCATGGGACGGTCAACATACTAGTATCGCATTACACATTATCCTTACTAAGGTGTTCGGTGAACGTGCTGCCAATGCGATGGTACCTGTTGTAATTTACAGTTCAAAACAGAAGTTGGAAATTCGACGTAACTTTATTTTGCTGAACGGCGATGCAAAAGAAACACTTGATTTTATCGACACATATAAGCAAATGGTATATGGTGTTAAGGTGGATGGTAGCACAGATCCAGAATGGGTAGCAACTGCACTAAAAAATGATTACCTACGTGATGCAGGTTTGTTTGCTACACATGCTAAATTTGGTGATGAAGACGAGCCAGGAGCATTTACTTTGCTTGCTGATACTCTAATGTCAAAGAGTCTTAAGACTCGTAAGCATCCAGAAGTAACTCGTATGTTTTGCCAGTATTGGGCATACCTAAACGAGGAACGTCCTGTTCGCGCTAAGGAAGCTAGGCAGTTGTATGAATACTTTAACCTCTGCTATGAGCAAGGTATTGAAGTGGACAACGACTATCTGCTCAAGATGGTAGCATTTACCAAAGAGTTCTTTGAAGCTAACTTTGGTGAAGATGGTGTGTTCTGGGATAAAGTTAAAATGGCTTACACTCGCTGGTACGAAAAAGCTAACCCAGACAGCTACGAAGAATTTGGTCTCAAAGGCTTTACTACAGAAATGCGTACAGGTATCCCCTTCCTTATCGCACAGATAAAAAAGTCAACAGACCTTAAGACTCCTAGCTATGTTCCCAACAATGGTTTCACAGTATCAGCAGAGGACTTGTGGAACTAATGACTAAGCTCAGGGATCCAAGCAAGGACAAACTGAAGTCCAACGCGGTGTTGCGAGAGCAACACCGCAAGGGCTCTACTTGTATGCTAGCAGACTGCTCAAACGAACTAAGCATCTATGATGGTCCAGGTTCAAACAGTTTGTGTAGAGAACATCAACTAGAGTGTGTAGAATACGGAGGCATGGGCAAACCAGAACGTCCACACACATTCTACAGAGGTTGGGAGTGTAACACCTGTGGATATGATCCTAGAGAGGATCCTACTATCACAGAGATTGAGGACCCATACCATCAGCTACGTGTAGCACGTGGTGTGATGCATGGCGATCATATTCATCTAAAAAGTCATGGCGGTGCAGATACCGCAGAAAACATCAATACACTATGTTGTAGGTGCCATATGATAAAGAGCTATAAAGAAAAAGACTACTTAGGCACAAGAAAAAGTGAAAAAGATGTCTTTTTTGGTTGACATTTTGGTTAGATGTGCTATTATGTGTATAGTTAATAAACAAAAGGACACACAGACATGATACACGTAGTTGAAAGCATCAAAGCAGACATTAAAAACCTCAATGATGACCAGCTGAACGAGGTCATTGAAGCCATTAAGATGCGTCGTCAGATGCTCACTCGTCAGAATGTACGTCAGATCCGCGCAGGCAACATTGTAAAGTTTACTAGCTCGCGCACAGGTGGTACTGTTACTGGTACTGTTCAAAAGGTCAATCGCAAGTTTGTAATTGTTGAACAGGCAATTGGTGGCACGAGCTGGCGAGTTCCTGCTAACATGCTACAGGTGGTATCATGAGGGTATTTGAAGAAGGCGATAGTGTTGTTATTGAGTGTACTGATACAGAACGCTCCAGCAAAGGCACTGTTGTTCGTACAGGGCGTGACACAATTACTGTCACGCTCGACGAAGCTCGTGGGACCTTGTTGGTCTTCAAACAAGTTAAACCCAAACTGTTTGTAGGGAACACATCTGGTCTCGAATTTGTAATTAAAGTCTGATTTTGGTTGACTTTTGGTAAAAATTGTCGTATACTATAAGAACAATAAAAGAGTAGGAGAACAAAATGGGAATGTCAAGTTACGTTTTGGATTGTGAAGACAAGTTTTTTGATATTGTGTCTGATGCAGTTAAAGGAAGTGAGCACATCAGCGAAGCTATAAAGATCGCTGTCGACAATGCAGGTTTAGTTGCACACATGAGTGTCACTGAAATTGAAGAATGTGTTAATGAATTTTGGAATGATTTTTGGAGCAAGTACAATGGGGGGTGATTTTGGTTTAGCCTGGGACGCAATCCAAGGACTAGTGGTTTTAGGTGTTACTATTGGTATTGTACTCGCAGTAGTTAGTGGCGCATTTAAGATTGGATGGAAGTTTGCACCTTGGATCTGCGCCGTAGCATTAGCTATTTGGTTCTTTGCATAATATGTCCGAGGCAATGATATTTATATTGTTGGTTCTAATTGCAATTGGATTACTGTTTAGTTTGTATCGATTGGTGTTTAAAGTTGTTTTTAACAAATACACATACTACATCGTTGGTACTGCATACTTAACAGGTTGGATCCTAATTTGGAGTGGATTATGGTTACCGAACATCTAGACACTGTGATGCGTGTTCTAAGCCGTTGTTACAACGATGACGAAAAGATTAGTAAACAGCTCGATACTTTAAACTACGATGAGCTTGAAAGTTTAGAAAGGTTTGCTAATAAAATTAACCTGTATCTTCAAGATACATTTGAAAATAAGGAAGTCTATGAAAAGCGAGAAATTGAAGAAAATGTTTAAAAAGTTAAATGTCAATGATGTAGCATCAGAAGCTATTTTTATTCGACAAATGGATACGGAGAAGGCTGTTAAGTTCGTTCAACGTAAAGCCAGAGTCAACGAAGAAATGGCAATGGAGGCTGTAAAAAATGCGCCGACTTGGTACAAAACTTCTAGTAATTATCGCAATCTCTAGTTTGAGTGCTTGCTCAACTTACGAACGTCCTGGCTATCGTAGTGCGGCGTTACCTGATGTTGATTGTCGTAATGCGCCTATGTATATGCGCTACTGGCAAGAACTACTAGACAAACAAAATGTTGATAGTTCTGTTAGTAAAGCATACTATGATAAGACACTTATGATTCAAATTGAACGTACAAAAGCAAAGTGTGGTGTGTAATGAAACGGTTAATGTGTGTTTTATTTTTAGGATTTGCATTGTTGCCTCACAGTGCTAGTGCAGTCCTTTCTGAAACATGGCGAATGAATCCACAGGATTTGGACTACTTCCGTCCAGACTGCCGTATTAAAGAACAGCAGATGGTGTGGCTTGCTAGTCAACATCCTACACCTTGGGAAGTGTTTAAAAATGATGTTTTTGGAAAAGGATTGGTCAGCTACTTAATCCAATCTTATAGAGGAACATATGATCGACATCGAGCAGTTACTAGTCGTCAGCAAGCGGCAGTGGTCAAGTGGTTGATGTTTGATTTACGTAACCAATGTGATTGGAGTACAATTACTCCAGCACAATGTACTCAGACTTCTGAACAGACCGACAGCGGTACCGCAATAGGTAAGAAGTGTTGGGACGGGCGAAACCATCAGCCTTACATAAATCGATGGGAAGTGGTTGACTAAAATGTTATATGATGTTATAGTCAATTTAATGCTACAATAACAAAGGAGATAATTATGAATCTGAAGATTGTAGTTCCGTTGGTACTTGTGAGTATTGGGCTTGGTGCCTGTGGTAGTACTAACAAATTTGAGGAACGTGCAGAACTTAAACGTGAACGTCAACAGGATGCGGTTGAGGAAGCTCTAAGTGAAGCACCAGAGTGGATGACTAAATTGCCAGACAACACACCTAATGTTGTTTATGCTAGTGGCACTGCCGCAAGTGGTGACTTTAACATGGCGCTAGGTGTAGCACGTACTAATGCTATGGAAGGTTTGTGCATGGCGGCAGGCGGTCGTGTTAAAAGTCAGACCAAAGTTTATCGTAACGACTCTATTAGTAAGAGTAGTGCAATGAATACCACTGCTATCAAGACTGTTTGTCCGGCAGTAGATATTACTGGCGCAGAAGTTGTTGAAAGTAAGATGATTGCAGAATATGGTAGATATCGTGCATATGTGCTGACTGCATTGCCGATTGGCGAAGCAAACCAGCTCAAACGCAACAAGGTCAACGATCATCTTAGCTCGTTAGCAGTTACGTCACGTGAAAAAGAGTTCAAGGAATTGGACAAAGAGTCCGACAAGCTGAACAAGCTGACTCCTATTCAATAATCGTGTTCTCCGCATGATAACAAAAGAGCGGCCCAGTGCCGCTCTTTTTTTAGGTGCATATCTGTAGGGTTTAAATATACATATGAAAATGTGCTATCATCCGTGGGTTGGCTTAGACATAAGTCCACAAGGACAGTTTAAACCTTGTTGTAAGTATCGCAACTCTATTGCAAATAACTTTGAGTCCTATCAAAAAAGCGATGAACTGCGTGAACTACGTGAGGCATTCGAGCGTGGAGAACAGCCCGATGCTTGTGCTAGATGCTGGCGTGATGAACAATTAGGCTTGCCTAGTAAAAGAGAAATGGATTGGCAGTATCATTTCAAAGAGCAAGAGCCTGCACTGCACGACATTAAAGTTCTAAGTGTAGCATTTGGTAACACCTGTAATTTAGCCTGTCGTATATGTTCTAGTTATAGCAGTAGTCGCTGGACTACAGAAGCACGTAAAATGGGTCTAGCTCATTTTAACCATCAACGGTTTTACAAAACACTTCAGTTTATGGATAATCTAAAACACATAGGCGCAACTGCAACGCATATTGATATTCCAGGAGGAGAACCGTTTCTCACAGATATTCGAGAACACAGAGAGTTTTTGGAACATTTGGTTAGCACACGAACCACACTACCAACTCTACACTATACTACAAACTGCACAACTTGGCCTGAACATCTACTGGACCTATGGCACAGATTCCCACAAGTGGATATTCAACTAAGTTTGGACGGAACGGGACCAAAATTTGAATACATGCGTTGGCCCGCTCGTTGGGGAGAAGTTTATACCAACATTAAAAAATATCGTGATTTAAGAGATAGCATGGATAATATAAAGCTCAGTGTAAGTCATACTGTTAGTGTTTATAATGTGTTAGATATAGATGCATTTCGGTCATGGTGTGACGATATGGACTTGCCAGAACCATATGTTGGTTTGGTATCTAATCCTGACTACCTAAATATAAATTGCTTGCCTGATGAGGTTAAGGAGTATATAAGTTTAGACACAAAGTCTGGAGTATCTTTTGACATGTTTATAAGACATGTCCAAATACTAGATAAATCAAGAGAACAATCATTTCAAAAAACCTTTCCCGAGCTTTGGGAATTAATACCGGAGAGTTATAAAGATGCCTAATTATGTACCTGTTGTTTTAGAACGCACTAGTGAAGGAGAGCGTAGTTATGACCTATACAGTCGCTTGCTCAAAGATAGAATTGTACTGTTAGACACAGAAGTTACCGAACACAGTGCTAGTTTACTTGTTGGACAATTTTTGTTTTTAGAAGCAGAGGATCCAGATGCAGATATTTTATTTTATATTAATAGTCCAGGCGGTAGTGTTACAGCAGGCATGGCTATCTATGATGTGATGCAGTATATCAAATGTGATGTAAGCACTGTTGTAATGGGACAAGCCTGTTCAATGGGCAGTTTGTTAGCAAGTTCCGGTGCCGCTAATAAACGTTATATTCTCCCACATGCTCGTCACATGATTCACCAGCCCAGCGGTGGTGCTAGAGGACAAGCCACAGACATGGAAATCCAAGTTAACGAAATTATTGAGATGAAACGTTATCTAACACAGATTTATGTTGACCACAATAGCAAGGGTAAAACATTTGAAGAATTTGCTCGTGACATGGAACGTGATAACTTTATGAGTGCTCAAGCATCAGTTGACTATGGCCTCGCAGACGAAGTAATTAAAAAACGATGAGTGGAATTGCTTAAATATAAGCATGCAAGAAAAACCTAAAGACTTAAAAAATATATCTCGGAATATATCGTGGCAAGAGCATGATGAAGTAGTTAGCACATTTACTAATGAAGAATTTTTAGAAGGTGTTCGCTATTATATGGAACAGTTTGCTGATCATATCAACGGCGATCTATTAGATTATGATATTCCAACAATCAACGGCAGTTCATTCTTACTGCGTAAAAATGTAGGATCCGACGTCGATATCTATTTGTTACCGGGTGGCAAAGGACAAGTATGTTTAAGCACGGATGACTCTATAACAGAAAGTCCCCTTCCTGTTAACATAATCGAACCTTTATGTGACAATGGTTTTAATTGTTATTTAATAAATGCTGTTGATGTGTTGCCTTACCCATATCGTCCTGTACTTCCTTTAGATACTTCTAATTTAGACGACTTAGCTTGTCATAGGCATTGGGAACAGATTATCAGTATTATTAAACAACAATATAAACTAGGACAACGTGTTTTTCTATTAGGACATAGCAGTAGTGCTTTAACATTGATGCGACTTTCAAAAATCTATAAAGAAGATATTGCAAAGTATATTAGCGGTCTAATCGTGATGGCTCCTAAACATATTCCAAAAGATCCAAACGGCGGATACGGTATTATAGCCAAGACATTGCCGGTACTAGCAATACATCATCTACTAGATAAATGTAAATACACTCCTGCTAAACAACACAATTTATATTTTAAACATATGTGTAAGTCTATGTTAAGTAATTTTGTTTACATCGAAGGCGGCACAAACAAGGATGACGACCCTTGTTGGGGAGACACATATCATTCATTTTATCAGTCCGAATACAAAGTAGTCGATGCGGTAACAAACTTTATTAACGAGGTGATAAATGCTGATCCGATCCAACCATCCTAGTTTTGATAAAAATCTATTAGACGCATTAAAATATGATCCGGTTCATCCAGCAACAGTCTGGAATGAACGCAGGACTAGTCCTGAAGATAGAGAAGTTTACTTTACAATAGAAGATGGCCAAGTAGCATATGTGCTTTGTACAGCGTTCACTCGTACACTTCCTGACTCTATGAAAGAAATCTTATATAGCAAGCCTACTAAAAGCAGGCATAAGTTTGCTATCTTTTATAGTGTGTTCAAAACCCCGTTGGTTGAAAACCCTAACCATAGCGCAGGCTGGCTAATACTCAACGCCGCTAGTTATATTAAGACAGCATATCCTACAGTAGAGAACTTTGTTACAATGAGTCCTATTCCAACTTTGCGTAAAACTTTTGAGTCAGAGCCTTTGCATGCTGAACTAGATGATTGGTTAATTTCACGCAAAGATCCTGTGAGTAGATTTCATATACGCAACGGTGCTAGTTTGTTGCGTTCTATTCCCAATGCAGACGCTAGTGATATTAGACAGCAACAGAGTTGGGGTATGATGGCTAACTACGACTACTCAACACTAGTGAGTACACTATAGTTTAATGATATAGTTTAATCTTGTAATAAATACACTATCAAAAGAAGGTGGTGTATAAATGTACGAGTATCGAGTAAATGTTATTAAAATAGTCGATGGCGACACTGTTGATGTCGACATTGACCTAGGCTTTGGCGTATGGCTCAAAGATGAGCGTGTACGCATCATGGGCATTGACACCCCAGAATCCCGCACAAGAGATAAAATAGAAAAGAAGTTTGGGCTGGCAGCTAAAGCTAGACTCAAGCAACTGATCGGCAAACAAACTATACTTAAAACACAAATCAATAAAGATGGTGAAGATATGAAAGGTAAGTTTGGTCGTATCCTCGGAGACTTTGAAGCATATGATGCAAAACGTGATAGACACACCATGGTCACTGAAATATTGATCGACGAAGGACATGCAGTTGCGTACTTTGGTGGAAGTAAAGAAGAAGTCCAAGCACAACATATGCGTAACAGAGAACGTTTAATAGCCGAGGGCGTTGTTAAGTGAGATTTAGCGACTACAATCTAGTAGAAAGAAGCAAATACCGAGACAAGCTATTTAAGAAACACATGGCTTCTAAGCTATGGGGCAAGCTCGGTGAGTCAGTGTCTACGGATTTAGAAGCAGAATTTCCAGGTTTAGATCTAGACTTGTATGATACAAATGCAGGTTATATTCTCAGCAAAATAGCATTACCTAAAGAAGAGCGTGGGTTTGGTATTGGTACACAGGTTATGCGACGTCTTATTGACATTGCTGACAGTGAAGGTAAAATGATTGCACTAACACCTGATACAACATTTGGCGGTAGTAAAAGCAGACTGATTCAGTTCTACAAGCGTTTTGGTTTTGTACCCAACAAAGGACGCAACAAGACCTTTGACTTTAGAGAAACAATGGTTCGCTATCCACGAAGCAATGAAAATGTTAACGAAATTCAATCAATGACTGGTTATCCAAAAGGTAAAATTACTTACTGGAATCATGATGAGGAAAAGTTAAAAAAGGTTGGCAAACTAGGCGATTACAATATACATAAATCTATAGAAAGTGAAGCAGATGGTGGAGATCATGTGTTTGTTATTAAGAAAGACGAAACACCATTGGGAGAGTTAATACTTACACAACGTGATTCTCCTTTTGCTCAGGGTAAAAAGCAAGGTTTTTGGACCAGCAGTGTTCACTTTGATCCTAAAATACAAGGCAAAGGACTTGCTGTTCCGCTATATGCTTATGCTGTGAAGAAAGGTTATGATATTGTAAGTGATAATAATCAGAGCAAAGGCAGTGAGATACTGTGGCAAAAGTTAAGCAAAAAACCTGGTATTAATGTATATGCTTGGGACAGAGAAAACAACAAGTTTTTTGCTTATGATCCAGAAGAAGACCCAAGAGGACAAGTATACTCAGACGACGATTTGAAACAAAAATTAATTGATGAATATCTGGAAATGATGAGAAAGGCAAACAGCCAAGAAGAAAAAGATGAGTTAGACAAAGAATTAAAAAAAGAACTAGCTGACATAACACCAGATGGTTATGATACAAGATTAGTAGCAGTAAGTAAAACTAAAAAAACACAGGAAACCTTAGAAGAAGCACTTAGTGATATATCAAAATCTAGTCAAGTGTTTGTAGATATGGATGGTGTGCTCGCAGACTTTTTTGGTAGTTGGAAAAAACTAGTTGGCAAAGACTGGAGAGAAATTGACACAAAAGATATTCCTGCGGCATTACAAAAAATACGTGATACAAAAGATTTTTGGTTAAAGATTCCGCCTACTCCAAATGCTGGTAAGTTATTAGGACTCATTAAAAAACTAAAAGGCAGTTATAATATACTAAGTGCTCCGTTACCTAACGATCCTAATTCAGAACCTCACAAAAGAGCATGGATCGAAAAGTATTTAAAAGTATTTCCTCCGAGTCGTGTTATCATAACACATGATAAGGCAAAATATGCTACACAATCGGATGGCACCCCAAACATACTAATCGACGACTTTGGACAAAACATTGCCAAATGGGAAGCCGCTGGAGGAGTTGGATTTAAACACAAGGATCACAAGTTTGAACGTACGGTCAAATCATTAAAACAAAATATGAACGAAGGATCTGAAGGCAGTTACCTACTACAGCTAGAGCGTGACGGAGATCTGCTAGTATTACACATTAAACATAGTAAAACAGGCAAGCGCACCGAAGTGCGTGGCAAACCAGACTATGAAGGTGATGGATACGATTCCAATGATCCACTGCACCAACTACTAGACAAGATTGGCAAAGCAGCCGGCATCAGCGATCTAATGAATGGTGAACCAGTTACTATTAATCCTAAACATCCAGACGGAGACCGTGCAAAGAAAACTGTAACCAAAATAGCAAATGAAGATAAAGACTTTAACGAATTAAACTATGTACTAAAAAAAGAAGTGCCAAATGATAAAGCAGTAATGTTAACAAAATTAGGAAAGTTTCACGATGGTGCAGATGAATTAGAAGATTATGTTCCTGAACGAAAAGGCAAACAATATGCTTTGCACCCAAAAAACTGGAAAGGCACATACTATAGTTTAACGAACAAAGACACTAAAAAGATTAACTTTTATAAACCTAAGATAGTTACACCTGCAAAAGGTAGTATGGTTGCTGATATGGCTATTGCAAATAAATTTTATAGAACTAAAGACGAAGCAGAGAAAAAAGCAATAGCACAAGAATACAAAAATAGTATGGTACCTTACGGTAGTGATATTTCTAAAATTAAGTTTCCAGAAATACTAATGCCTAGTATAAATGAAAACTTTGCTGATGGAAAGAAAGAGATTACTACCAAGAAAATTCCTTCGGGATTTACTCTTGACCTTATGGTTGACGGCAACCATGTTGGACAATATACACATACACGTGACGATGATATTGTGAGAAACTTTGCAGAAATATTTCCAGAATATCGTAACAAAGGCTATGGCACAATGTTATTACTTGCCGCAATTAAAACAGCAGATGATATGGGTATGGATTTTGAAGAAGACACACAAAGCCTAA
>Ga0181553_10000939_pt1 | contig 25818 bp, 22 predicted proteins | sample 011ome_17_FD_133753 | JGI IMG/M metagenome (GOLD analysis project Ga0181553, IMG submission 133753) | Coastal salt marsh microbial communities from the Groves Creek Marsh, Skidaway Island, Georgia - 011502XT metaG (megahit assembly) | ecosystem: Environmental > Aquatic > Marine > Intertidal...
AAATGAGATATTGGAAGGATGAGTATGAGAGTAAGGATGGTAAGTAGGATAAAAGAAATATAGGTATGATAGAAACTAACAATTGTCCATTCTGTAGTACATCTGAGTTAATATTGGAGAACGAATTTTGGATATGTATATACGATAACTATCCCGTTTCGAAAGGACATACCTTGATTATTCCGAAACGACATTTTAACGACTACTTCCTTACAACAGAGGTAGAACGAAGTTCCTTTGATAAAATCCTTTTTGAAGTAAAGGAACACCTGGATAAGGAATATTCACCTGATGGGTACAACGTGGGATTTAACGTTAATGAAGAAGGTGGTCAATCTATTTTCCATTGTCACATCCATGTAATTCCACGATACAGAGGTGATGTTGAAAACCCCAGGGGTGGAGTCAGAGGTGTAATACCATCAAAACAGAACTACTAATGGAAAAATATATAGAAGATTGGTTTTTCGTTATCAAGAATTGTAGTGTAGAGAACACATACAAAATGGGATGGAGTAAATCGATTGTTGAATGTTGTATAGAGAACCCTAATTTGAATCTAATATCATTTGATAGGATATCTGAAAAGATGTTCAAATATTATTGGAATCAGACAATCTTCTTTGATTTACAACAGTCTCCAAACCCAAACAAACCCCCTAAATTCATCACCTATGTTAAAGACCAAATTGAATTCTACAAAAAACAATTTGGGAACAAACCAGAGTTATATGATAGGATATCTCACCGATTGAATATTGATATCAAACACCTTAGTTCCATCCTAAAACAAGACGTTTCACATCGATTTCTTAAAGTAAGTGGAGATGAATTTTACTTATATGAGTTGAATCAGAAGGATAGAACCGTAAAGGTTTACCATCCAGACAAACTGAAGGAATACTCTGATATTTTATTTTATTCTATCAATTACAGATGGAGTCAAATATTGGAAAACTTCAATTCATCACCGAGAATATCTCAAAAGGTAAGAGTGGTCGACTTTTCAGAAAGTAAGGACCTGAAAAGAAAACCACTTTCAAAATTCAAACGGTATCTAGACTTAATTAGTACGAAATGTTCTATCTGTGGAAAGGAACTGAATGGTGATATTTCAATCGACCACGTTATTCCTTGGAGTTATATGTACTCTGACGATTTATGGAACTTAGTTTATGTACACCAAGGATGTAACTCGTCAAAATCAAATATTCTTCCAACTGAAACCACTATTGAGAATCTGAAGAAAAGAAATCTATTACTTCTGAAAGTTTTAAATGAGAAAGGGATAGAGGATAAACACTTCAGTGAACTCGAATTATCAGTAGAGAAAGATTTTCCAATGAAATTTTGGATTGGATTTAAAGGTTGAGGTTTCGGTTCTGTCGCATCTACCAAATTTAACCGTTTTCAACTGATAAAATTCAAATTTCACAAAATAAATTCAATTGAAAATCAGCACTTTAGTTATTTATCTAATTCCATTTTTCATAAAGAAAAGCAAAAAAACAGACAGATGCGACAGAGCCAAGAACATTCGATTTATTAAAATGGTATCAGGATGCTCCTTAACCATCACTTGGGCATTAACTGTGCCGACTAGCACAAAGAATAATAATAGAAGTTTATTTATCATGGTTGTCTATGCATACTAGCGGTTTTGGGCTATGCTATCGCCGCCGAACAAATGTAGGGCATTTCGGCTGTGGATCATAGCCCGTGTTAGCGGTATCTCCCAACCCTTAAATAACTTTGAACGTTATGTGCTTCATGAAAGGATTAGTTATTTTACTCACATTGTTTTTGATTCCAATAATTAGCTACGCTCAAAACGATACGCTGAATAAAAGTTGGAATGTTTATATAACCCCAACATCAATTTTAAACCCTATATATCCTGCTTTACATTTTGGGGTAGAAAAAGAACTTGGAAAATGGAGTGCTGTAATGGAATTGGGTGTCCTATCACCAAGTAGTTTATACAAAAACAGTACTTCTGCGCTTGGATTGCAGGATTTTGCAGCTAAGAATAAAGGTTTTTTTATAAAAATTGAAGGGAAACGTTATTTAAATAAGTATCTGTATACTGGATTGAATATTCAATTATTGAGAAATGATTATGAAAGAACAGATACTTTTGATGAGACTCCAGAATTGACAGCTCAGGCTAATGGTTTTTGGTTTTGCACGACATGTGTAGAGGATACATATAGAATCAAGAAAACAATGATAGGTACATCATTAAAAATTGGAGTTAAAGTAGATTTGCCTAAGAATTTGTTCCTCGACGGGTATTTTGGGCTTGGATTGAGTTATCATATGAATACCCATTCGAAAAATACTGAATTGCATAAAAACCCTGCCATTGCCGATGGTTTAATCGGTTATTACGATGTACATTATCCTGGTGACTATGTATTTCATTTACCCGCTCCAATTTTGGGAATAAGATTCGGCTATAGAATCCCGTAAATTCAAACTCTGGTCATCATTACCGCTAACGGTTAGTATATGAAAAGTAGGCGATTACGAAGCATGAAACTTTTGGTTAAACACTTAGTTTGATACGAGCCAACAGCCTTAATTTACTACGGTTTCGCCTATTTTTTTATACATTGTTATGCACTTTTTTTTATTTATCTCAATCCATTTATGTCATATCGTGACACAAAATTCCAAACCAATTCAGATGTGTTCTGCCCTTGAAAATTTGCGCTAAACCAAACATGTTCTCCACCAATATATTTGTAATGCTCAACAGAAACTAAGCTATCTCCTTGATCATAAACATAATGTTCAATATTGTTGTCAATAGTTACGGTTGGGGTTAAAACTGTATTATTAAAATTAATCCAATGGTCCAACGTGCCTTGCGCAGAGTTCCAGCCACTTCCACCATTATAGGGCAGAACGCCATCAGAGGTTCCGTGAAGATGAACTACTGGCATTGGATGACTTGTTGGTCCAGTACAATCTAACATAACACCTGAAACAGAGGCTACCGCAGCAATTAAATCACTTTTATAGTTCGCAAGTCCATATGCCATCATACCACCGTTTGAGTATCCAGCAGCATAAATTCTTTCCATATCAATGTTATATTGCGATGAAATCTCATTAATCATTGATTCAACAAAACCAAAATCATCAGCATCATTTTTATTGTCTCCACCATTTGGACAAGCATTCCAATGAGATGAACCATCCGAACAGCTACCTTGAGGATAGACTAAGATAAAAGTATCAGCTTCTGCCAATGAGCGCATATCTGCTTCTTGCACGTAATCACTTGCGCTACCACCAAACCCATGAAAATTTAACATTAATGGAACAGCAGATGTTCCATCATAGGAATTAGGTATATACAATACATACTCTCTATTGATACCGTCATGAACTAAGGTTTGTGCATTAGTATTTGATAAGCAACTCTCCGAATTATTTTTATCATCTTTTTTACAACTACTCAGGGTTGTTAATAGAATGGTAAAAAATAAAATTGATTTATTCATTGTACAGTCTATTTGGTTCTGTCGCATCTACCAAATTTAACCGATTTAAATTGATAAAATTCAAATGTCATAAAATAAATTCAATTGAAAATCAGCACCTTAGTTTTTTATCTGATTCCATTTTTCTTAAAAAAAAAAGCAAAAAAATAGACAGATGCGGCAGAGCCGGTTTTTTTTATTTAACCCAAAACTTAATACCTTTTGTTAACTTTGGATTCGACCGGTTTTTTATATTTACCACGATTGTCTATTTTGAGAAAGGAGTCAATAAAATGAGAGTTGCAATTATAGGTGGTGGAGCCGCAGGATTTTTTGCCGCTATTCATGTCAAGGAGAATTACCCCAAGGCACAAGTGACCATTTTTGATAAATCGAAAAAAATATTGGCAAAAGTCAAAATTTCTGGAGGTGGACGTTGTAATGTTACCAACGGGTGTGGCTCCATATCTGATTTATCAAAAGCTTATCCAAGAGGAGAAAAAAAGTTGCGGAAGGCCTTTGGACATTTTCACAACAGAGACACCATGAACTGGTTTGAAGAAAGGGGCGTTCCATTGGTAACCCAAGAGGATAATTGCGTTTTTCCGATTTCTCAAAACTCTCAATCCATTATTGATTGTTTCCTCTCTGAAGCTAAACGATTAGGAGTAGAAATTATCATTCAGAAAGGAATTGAGTTCATCGAACCGCAGGACGATCAGTCGATAAAAATTCATTTTAAGGAAGGTAGTGCCCGGTTTGACAAAGTAATTGTCGCCACTGGGGGATCGCCAAAAAAGTCTGGTTTAGAGTGGTTAATGGATCTTGGTCATAAAATTGAAGATCCTGTACCTTCTCTATTTACGTTTAATATGCCTGAAGAGGCAGTGACTGAATTGATGGGAATTGTTGTTCCCGAGACAATCACAAAAATTGAAGGCACAAAATTAATATCTGACGGACCTTTACTGATCACCCATTGGGGCATGAGTGGACCTTCTATTCTAAAGCTATCAGCATTTGGCGCTCGTATTCTGAGCGAAACGGATTACCGTTTTAATGTCCTTGTAAACTGGGTGAATATTCGCAATAACGCAATTGTAGAAGAGGAATTAACGAAAATCATACAAGAGCACGGTCAAAAACAAGTCGCATCCATCCGCCCTTATTTTATCCCCGATCGGTTATGGCAGTTTCTAATCATCAAAGGAGGACTCGATCCAACCCGAAAATGGACAGAGATTGGTAAAAAAGGAATCAATAAGATAGTTCAACTACTGACACAAGATGTTTATCGTGTGAATGGAAAAACAACTTTTAAAGAAGAGTTTGTGACTTGCGGTGGAGTTAGCCTAGACAGTATTGATTTTAAAACAATGGAGAGTAAAGCATGTCCCAATCTGTATTTCGCAGGAGAAGTTATGGATGTTGATGGAATTACAGGTGGATATAACTTCCAAGCTGCTTGGACAACCGCATTTATCGCTGCCCAATTGAAGACAAACAATCAGTAAGTCTTAGTTTCAATACTTCCATTTGTTAGCAATAGCTACTAAGGATAACATCACCGGTACTTCGATCAGCACTCCAACTACAGTCGCCAGAGAAGCACCAGAATTTAATCCAAATATAGATATCGCTACGGCTACCGCCAATTCAAAAAAATTACTCGCCCCAATCATTGAAGAAGGAGCGCAAACATTATGCTCCAATTTCAAAAATTTACCCGCAAACCAACTAATAAAAAAGATGAAATAGGTCTGTAAGGTAAGCGGTATTGCAATCAATAGAATGGCCAATGGATTTTCTAAAATAGTTTGACCTTGAAATGCAAAGATGAGTACCAGTGTCAATAAAAGCGCAAAGATTGAAATCGGCTTCAAACGTTTTAAGAACTTATTTTCAAACCATTCTTTTCCTTTATTTCTAATCAACAAACGGTTAGATAGGTAACCTGCTAGCAAAGGAATCACAACAAATACAATTACAGAGGTAATCAGAGTTTTGTACGGAATGCCAATGACTTCACCATTACCATTTAGAAAACTAATATCAAACCAAGAAAACAATAAGCCAACTATCGGTACAAATGCAACCAACAATATGAGGTCATTGACGGATACTTGAACCAATGTATAATTAGCGTCACCTTTGGTAAGGTAAGACCAAACAAATACCATGGCTGTGCACGGTGCAGCTCCTAATAAGATGGCACCCGCCAAATATTGCTCGGCATCCTCAGGTGTAATCCAAGCCTCATAGAGATAATAGAAAAAGAAATAGGCGAAAATCGCCGTTGTAAAGGGCTTTATCAGCCAGTTTACGACCACTGTTAAACCTAATCCTCTCCAGTTTCGAGAAACGTATTTTAAGGATGAAAAGTCAATCTGAACCATCATGGGATAAATCATCAACCAGACTAGAATAGATACCGGCACATTAACGGTTTCAATGTTCCAATCACTAAGAACAGTAATGTCGTCTCCTACCAAATAACCCGCCCCAATTCCGACTATTATACACAACGCCACCCAGATTGTGAGATACTTTTCAAAAAATCCAATTTGAGGCTGATCACTCATTATTTCTTGATTTTAGAGAATACATAAAATAGGTCAGTTGCTATTTCCTCCGACCGCTGATCGTATGTTCTTTCTTCATCGTCTGTTCCGTCTCCGACGCCCGGATCTTCATAGGTAATCGAAATCCTTTTTTCGCTACCAAAAACAACAGGACAGTTTTCATCTGCATGAGAGCACGTCATAATTGCGGCAAAATTTTCTTCGGGGTTTGAATCATCGTCTACTAATTTTGAAAATAAAGTGATAAGATTACCAGTACCCCAATTCACCAAGTACTTAGGGTTATTATTCCCTTGTTTCAAAATGGTAAATCCATACCGAATTAAAGAATTAATTGTCCGCTCATTGCAGGCCGTCACCTCTACTCCACCGCTGTAAGAATCAATTTCAATATTAAAATGACCCGCCGCAACTTTTGCCCAAACTTGTCCAAATTGACTTCTTCTTGAGTTGTGTGTACAAATGAAATGGAGTTGAATCGCTTCGTCTCGATTGACTTTCTCTTGAAGATAATCAATCAAGGGCTGTAGCTTATTCTTTCGTTTGTCATCAATACTTCCAAAGCGAAGTTTCGAAATTTTATTTTCTAAATCTTTAAACATGAACTTAATTTTAGCAGCAACCAGATCCCGGTGTGCATGCGTTTTCATTTTTAGAACTAAGTACTGCAAGTGGCTTTTTTAGTTTCTCGACAGGAATTCCGCAATTGTCTTTTGCTAAGCAATCGGTCATCCGAGACGTTAAAAAGAAGGTATCTCCATCCGTATTCAATCCATATTTTCCAATCGTCGTTCCCTGGTATTCAACTTCTATCTCTTCATTGGTTAAACCGAGTTTATCCTCAGATAATTCAATAATTGAAAGTAATTTCTCCGGATGTAAACGATGATCGTAATCGTTTGCCTCCCATAATTGGAAATTGACCACCTTCTCTTGTCTTAATGTTCCACCACAATCAATGAAATCTTTGGTGATGCGACCAACCTCCGTCACGTGAAAGTGAGCTGGAACCAAGTTTCCGTCAGGTAATTCAAATCGTATTGCCGATTTTCCTTCTAATGCTTTTTTAAATTCGTTTAGTTTCATTTTGATCTTTTTAAATATTGCAATATTACGACAGTTGTTTTCAATTTTTTTTAGCAGCACTCACCTGCTCCACAACACGGGTGTGTATCAAAAAACTGATCAAACATTGCTTTGATTTCTTTCCATTTATCAGGATTAATGCAATAGCTCATTGATGCGCCTTCAACTGTTCCTTGAATAATACCAATAGACTTTAACTCTCTTAAATGCTGACTGATGGTTGCTTGCGCTAAGCCTAATTCTTGTACCAAATCAGAATTAATACAGGCATTGGCTTTAACCAAATGCTGCAGAATAGCTATCCGCGCAGGATGAGAAAAAATTTTTCCCATCTGTGCAAAGCCATTTTGTTCTGCCGTAAAGAGATCTGTTTTTGTTACACCCATAATTATATATTGCAATATTACGATAATGTCTTTACAAAGAAAAGATTATTGCATTTTTTTCAATATTTAGCTCAAAAAAAAGGAACCCAAGGAGTCAGGTTCCTTTTTTTTAAAAATAGCTTAAAGACTTTAATCCCTCTTCCAATCCGGACGATTCGGCGTATAAGGCACACCTTTTAAACTCATTTTCTTTTCGAGTTCTTCGATACGCATTTTCAGATCATCAACTTTTTTGCGAATCTGTGCGTATTCAACTTTGCCTATATCAAACTGCTCGCGCTGAGTTGATGTCACATTTGAGGTTGAATACCAACATTGATAAACAACTGTCTCAATTCGTCCAGCAGCACCAGGCAAAGCTTCCACGTCTCTGTTCGATTTATGATAATCTCCCCACATGGCAATTTGAATGTCATGCGATAGTTTTTCCAAAGCTTTAACTTCTCCCATCCAAGCAATGTCCGCATCTGGATATTGTTGTATTGCAGCTTCGATATGCGCCAAACGATCATTCAATTCACCAACCTGATTTCCTGTTCCACGCATTCTTCTGCGCAATTCAGACAATTCTTTTTTGAATGCTAAACTTTCGCTTGATTGACGCGCGAGTGATGAGTTCTCCAGTGCTTCTACTTCAAACGTTTCTGCTTCGGTCACTTTCTTGAACGCTCCGTTATCACTAAGATACATTTCAACAGTGTACTTGCCAGGTAATACCAATGGTCCTTCATTTGGATTGCTGTAACGCCCCACTTTGCCCTGATTCTTTTGAATCGGTGTTGTTGCTGGATAACGTAAATTCCAAGTTACACGGTTAACCCCAGCACTTGCTCCTCTTTTAATTTTACGGACTTCGTTGCCGTCCATATCCTTAATAACAAAGAGTAAATAGGCATCCTCATAAGTATCCTCTTTTACAAAATCGTTATAGCTTGGATAATCAATATCCTCTCCATTTTCATTTGCTTTTTTCTCAGCAGCTTGTCGCTTTTGCTTCGGACTTTTAGGAGATTCTTTTAAGTAATAGGTAAATGTTGCACCAAAAGCCGGGTTCTTGGCAGCATAATGCTGCGCGCCTTGTGATCCTGTTCCTCTCAGACCTAGCGGACTTGACTGAACATACAATAAAGCCTTTTTTACATCATATAAATGGGCTTCATTCTCAAGCAAATCAGCCCTCATTTCGCGTAAGGGAGCATAATTGTCAAGAACATAAAAACCACGACCAAACGAGGCAATGACCAAGTCATTTTCACGACGCTGTACAGCTATATCCCTCACTCCAATCGTTGGTAAACCTGCCGATAACTCAACCCAATTTGAACCACCGTCCAGTGTGAAGAAAACGCCAAATTCTGTTCCTGCAAATAATAAATTCGGATTAACATGATCTTCAGCAATCGCATATACGCTTCCGCGTTCTGGTAGATTACCCGCTATATTCGTCCACGTATTTCCCTTATCTGTACTCTTTAATAAATAAGGTTTAAAATCACCTCTTTTATGGTTATTAAATACAGCATATACCGTTCCCGCTTGGTGCTGCGAAGCAACCAACATGTTAACATAGGTTTGACTTGGAACACCCGGGAAATTGTCTTTTTTATTCCAAGATCCTCCGCCATCGGTAGTCACTTGAACTAATCCATCATCTGTTCCGATATACAATGTTTTTGAATCTTTAGGAGACTCATCCATTGCCACAATATTTCCATAGATGGTTGTGGATTTATTTTTCATCACTACATCTGGAGACTGAACCTTACCCATTACTTTTAATAGGTTACGATCTAATTGCCTTGTTAAATCTGGAGAGATGGTTTCCCACGTATTTCCGCGATCTGTACTTTTAAAGACTTTGTTGGCGGCAAAATAAAGGGTCTTATTATCGTGGTTTGAAATAACCAAGGGAGCATCCCAATTCCATCGATACGCATCCTCTCCTTTACCCGGCATGGGCTGGATCCCAATTTTTTCTCCACTTTGACGATCGTATCTTACCAACCAACCATATTGTGCTTGTGCATATACAATATTTGGATCAGTTGGATCTACTTGAGATTCGAAACCATCACCACCGTTGGTGATATACCAATCAGAATTCAAAATGCCTGCATTATTAATCGTCGCTGACGGTCCTCCTAAAGAGTTGTTATCTTGTGTTCCACCGTAGACATTATAGAATGGTTTGTCATTATCTACACTTACCTTATAAAATTGTGTAATCGGTAAATTTTGAAAATATTCCCAAGTCTGCGCATGATCATAGGTTTCATATAAACCTCCGTCACACCCCACCAACCAGTGATCCGTATTTTCAGGATTAATCCAAATACAATGATTATCAACATGCTTACTGGCCTCACCTGTCTGTTGAAAGTTTTTACCTCCATCAGTGGTATGATGCAACCAAGTACTCATACTGAACACTTTATCACGATTGTATGGGTCACAATAAATCTCTTGGTAATAATTACCACTGGTTTTATAACCGCTTCTTTTTTCCCAGCTCGCTCCTTTATCCGTTGAACGGTAGAATCCATAAGAATCTCCTTCAGCTTCAACGATTGCATATACATAATTCGGATCGGCTGGAGAAATTGCTAATCCAACTCGCCCCATTTTACCCGAAGGTAAACCTGACTTCAATTCTTTCCATGTTTTACCACCATCTGTTGTTTTCAATACAGCCGATTCTTCGCCACCACCCACATAAGTAAATACATGTCTTCTTCTTTGGTGAAATGCTGCATACATGATGTCCGGATTTGAAGGATCCATTACTAAATCAGCTGCCCCTGTGTTTTCAGAAACAGAATGAATCAGTTCCCAATTATCGCCACCGTCTGTCGTTTTATAAATTCCACGATCGCCACCAGCTGACCACAGTGGCCCATAAGCTGCCACATAAACTACGTCTGAATTCCGGGGATTTACAATAATTTTAGAAATATGTTCTGAATTTTTCAAGCCCATATTCTTCCATGATTTCCCCCCATCTTCTGATTTATAAACACCATCGCCATAAGCAACAGAACGTTGATTATTATTCTCTCCAGAACCAACCCAAACCGTTGATGTCTGATTGGGATCAATGGTTATACATCCTATGGAATAAGATCCTTCACCATCGAAAATGGGATTAAATGTTGTTCCGTGGTTGGTCGTCTTAAAAACGCCTCCAGAAGCAATAGCTAAATAAAATTCATTCGGATTGTTGGGATTAACGGCCATATCTGCGATTCGACCAGCAGTTAATGCAGGACCAATATTTCGCCATTTCAAACCTGAAACGGTTCCAGCAGTTAGACCTTTATCATCTGTTGTTTTATCTTTTTTCTGTGCAAAAGCTGCCGTTGTGGCAATTCCTATTAATAAAAGGAGGAAGATTTTTTTCATAATCAATTTATCGTTTGTTTATTTTCGAAAATGGCCTAAACCACAGTATTTTCGATGTTCAAGACACTTTATAAGGCTTGGTTCTCAAATTTAGGAATTATAATATTAAAACTCAGCTGAGAAGATGGGTAAATGACAAACGCAAAATATCCCCACGGTAGCGCCAGGTTTTTTCATTAGCCTCTGTTCTCTCATGCAGAGCCGCTAAATCAATTTCTGTTTTAGCCTTATCCAATTCACCAGACTGTAAAAAATTTTGTGCGTTAACCAGTTTATTAGGCTGTGCAAAGCTGCTTAAAACCGATAATAACAATGAAAAAAAGGGAATTAAAGTTCTCATCTTGGATCGTTTCAATAGTCTCAAATATAGAATTTCTAATCAGAAGGAATCAGTAAGATCCGTTATACTTTCGGACAAACCATTCAATGGAGAATAGAATAAGGATTAAAAAGAATATCCATTTATAATCAATTAAATCGTTAAACTCTTTCTCTTGATAAACAACCGTGACCATATCTTCTCGCTCGAGCAAATCTTTCTTCAACGATTCTAATTGATTGGGGAAATAAAAGTCGCCACTGGACTGTTGCGAAAGGTTGCGGAGCAATCGATGATCTGCTACAGGATTCAGATATTCTATCTTCACTTCGCGTACTAAAAAGGTACCCGATTTTTCATAGCGTTGGTCTTGAAAGGTCGTTTTCGCTGTCCATTTATATACACCTTGACTCAGAGCGCCCAGCTCCAACTGATAGGAATTTGCCGTTCGGACAAAATACGATTCGAATTCTTTACCGTCTTCGTTGGCATAAACAAAAGAAACCTCAGGTTCATTAATCAGGTCATAGGATTGATTATAGAGCTTGGCGCCTATTTTGACAGACTCGTTTTCGGTATATTCATTATCCAATTGAATTTTAAAAGGATCTCGATTTTCTTTAACGGCTAAATAAGTGATGATTTTACCAATTAACTCTTCAAATTGATTGGTGTTTTTATTTTTGAGTTGATCAAATAATCTCCAGCGCCATATACCTTCACCCATAATGACTCCAAAACGACTCGCTTGTTTCTGTGTGAAATAAATAAGCGGTTGATCTAATTGAATATTACCCACCTCTTGATAAGCTAAAACATCCAAAGCATTGCTAAATTGTAAATTACCAAATGGCACCTCTAGCGGTGGAGCTTCGGATAGCAGGCGCAAGGTGTTTTGCGATAACAAGATCTCTTTATAATTTGGATTATGCTGAAACCCAACTGATTCAAAATCTGAAGAGCGTCCACTAAAACCAACTCCAATATCCTGAACTGCACGCAAATTGGTTTTTGTTCCTTGAATAAATAAGGTTGGTCGCTCTCCGCCCCTGAGCACTTCCTCCAGTTTTGGGTTAAGCGCATCATAATTATGCAAAATTAATAAATCGTATTTTCCAGTCTCCTCGACCTCCTCCATCAATTTCACGTCCACTTCATAGTTCTTATTCTTTGGGATAACAGACTGCAGTGCAGAAATATCAGGATGTGAACCATTATGGGCTATCAGGATTTTTTGCCGGCCGTCAATTACCTCCAGGTAAAAGTTGGCTATATTATTCTTCTCACTGTACTCGTCATCCATTGAACTGACTTTGACCGTGTATTTTACAAATCCCTTTTTTAATGCTTTTAACTGAAAAGAGAGGTTAACTTGATCAAATTCATTTGCAAAAGCAACTTGTTGTTCCTGAATTAAATTATCCCCGTTATAAATTCCAACTCGAACTTCTGCGCCTTTGCACATGGTTTGCGAAACCGTTAAACTTACAGGGAAATCATTCCCCAAAAACGCAATTTCATTATGCCTCACTTCATCAATTCTGAGATCTTTAACAGCGTTGGTGTCGCCCATACCAATGGTAAAAATGGGTAAAAAACTTCTTCTTGAAATGGCGTATACAGGATTAGCTCCTTGGTTATATAAACCATCAGAAGCAACAACAATCCCGCCTATATTTCGGTTGGTATACTGATCAAAAATCCCATTAAAAACATTGGATAAATCAGTAGCCTTACCCGAATAATCTCCACTGAAACCAGGCTTTGTTACTCCGTCAAAATCATATTTTACTACATCAAAATCTGCTTCTAGCTCTTTTGATAAACTGTTTAATTCAGTGATAAAGTCTCCTTTATAAAATGAAGAATCATCCGATAATAAGACAGAAGCGGAATTATCATTTACCATAAACAATAAGGGTTTCTCCTTGCGCTCTGCAAACTGTTCCAGAATAATTCCGATCAATAAGACCATCAATGTCAGCACCGACAAAAAACGAAATGCTGCTAGCCCCCATTTTAATCTGTGATGCACCTCATCTAACACTTCATCCTTACGATAAAGAAAAAAGGCGTATAGAAACGCCAATACGACTGCCAAAAATATCCAGCCCGGATGATATTTATATAAAAAGTCCAAGGTGTGTTAGGTAAAATTAGTGATTATGTTTTTACGGGGACAAATAATTCTCTTTTCATTTTATAAATCCGCTGGCATTTGTATTTTTAGAAAAATTTTAACCTTGAGATGAATTTCTTCCAGCTTCTTGGACTAGGCTATAAAAACTACGTCAAAGGCATTCTATTTCTGATACAACATAAACTGTATTGGTTTGCTCTTTTTCCGCTGATCCTATTTGCTGGGATTTACTGGTTGGGTCTATATTTTGAATCGATTGAATATTCTATCGGTTATGAGATAAAAAGCAAAGCACAAGATCTTGAGACGATGCGGGAAGTGACTTGGAAATCGGTTAAAATGCTCTTTTTTGATTCCCTTCATATTGTCTTTACAAAATTCACACTCTATATCGTTGTGATCATCTTATCACCCATTTTAGCTTTATTGTCGGAGCGCATTGAGAAAATATTGACCGGCAATCAATACAAATTTGGCTTGCGCCAATTGATTCATGATATCAAACGCGGTATGCGCATTGCTTTGCGCAATATTCTTTGGGAATATACCTTTATAGTGATTATCCTGGGGATAGCTTCATTTTTTGGGGGAACCATAAAAAATGTTCTCATCTTTTCCATTCCGGTTGCTATTGGATTTTACTTCTACGGTTTCGCATTTATCGATTATATCAACGAAAGACGCCGATTGAATATTCAACAGAGTGTCTATTTTGTATCGAAGCGAAAAGGTTTAGCCATCGCTATCGGCAGTATTTATTCCATTTTCTTTTTGTCCTTCTTTTATGTTTTCAGGAGCTATCCAACACTGCCGAGTGCAACGAGCACACAATTGTTATGGGGTAGTATTTTAGTGATCACCTTTATTTTGGCTGCTTTTGCACCTATTCTGGCCATTACCTCTGCTACTTTATCGATGCATGAATTAGTTGATTTAAGCAAAAATGAATTCGCTATTAAAGGCGAACCGAACCATTTCGTTCCGGAAGATCATGATCCCGATCAGGTCATTGAGGCAAAAGATTTAGAAGAAGATGCGTAGTACTTGACGTCGGCGAACATTTTTTTTTTATTTTTAGCCTTTATAAAGGATATTTTAGGCCTTAAACTCGAGCATAGTAATAGAAGTACGATAAACGAAGAGAACATGAAGTGGACCTTAACAGTATTATTCGCATTGACCTTTTCAACTGGTTTTAGCTTTACACCACCCGATTCAACATCAAATATTCTTGAAAAAGGTACAGCGCTGTATCTGATTTCTGAAGGTAAGCGCTTTTATAATGAAGGGCAATACCGTCTATCTTTAGTGAAATTTCGTGAAGCCTTAAGCAAAAATAAAGGCAATGCTGAAGCTACCTATTGGTTAGGTGAGTGTCATCTTGCCCTTGGCAATTATGAAAAAGCCATGACCTATGTTGAGGAGGCCTTAAATAAAGACGAGGAAGTCTATATAGAAGCGCGACACGTATTAGCAACTTGTCAACACCGAATGGGATTGCTTGATAAGGCAATAACCAATTATGGCCTAGCCCTTGGCGTTTTGCCTAAGAATACGGCAAAATTATTGAAAGTTGAATTTCATAAAGCAGAAGCAGAGCGCGCAATAGAAATGATGAAATCTCCTGTTAATGTGACCATCACTTGCCTTCCTTCTGAGATCAATACAGCTTTTGAAGAAACGGCACCTGTTCTTGCTCCTGATGGAAAAACCTTTTATTTCGTCTCACGAAGAGCTGATAATAAAGGCGGAGGTATTTCTCCAGGTGATCAGCGCTATTTTGAAGATATTTACGTGAGTTTTTGGAATGAAGACGATAAAAAATGGAGCAAAGCAACCAATACTGCAGAAATTATCAACCGCGTGAATACCGAAGGAATGGATGCCATTAGTCATATCTCAAAAGATGGAAAAACCATGTATATGACCATTAATACGATGGTGGTTGAAAAACCAAAACCAAAGACAAAGCACTCTGATATATTCTATTGCCGATTAAATCGAAAAGGGACGTGGAATTCTCCAAAAGCCATTGGAAAACCAATCAATACGTTCATGTTCGAAGCGGCGGTAAGTTTTACAGACGATGAAAGCACTGCTTATTTCATAAGCGAACGTAAAGGTGGATTTGGTCGAGCCGATATTTGGGTTTCTTATAAACAAGGTAATGGTTGGTCCTCTCCTGAGAATTTAGGAGACTCAATCAATACGGACGGCAATGAAACAACTGTTTTTGTATCTGGTGACGGAGAGCAATTATTCTTCAGCTCAACTGGACATGAAGGTATGGGTGGTTATGATGTCTATATGGCAACAAAAAATGGTGATGGCTGGAATGCTCCTGTCAACCTAGGCTATCCGATCAACACAGTATCTGATGAAACTCATTTTGTATACTACCCTGAAATGAAGAAAGCGTATTATTCTACCTTTTCATCAGCAGAAAATGGTGGCAATGGTGCGCGGGACCTTTTCGAATTGGATATGACCAATTATGTTTGGGCAGAAAAAGAATAGGATTGAAGCCTTAAAAAAAAATATTCGTCGAAAAACAATCATTGGTTTTCATTATCAGGTCAGAATATCTTAAATTTAAACAGAATGAATGCTTCCCACTTAAAACTGTTCAGATTTACCCTCGTATTTATACTTGGGCTTATGTTTGGAGTTTCCAGTTTCGGACAAGCACCTGATACACTTCGCAACGTTATGCGGCCGAGAATTGGACTTGGCACAGGAGTAATGACTTATTACGGTGAAGTGCAGAATTATCAAAAACAATTCGCTCCTACTGTCAATCGTTTTGGCGGAACAATTTATGCTAACGCTCCAGTTACGCGGATGTTTAACCTAGAGTTTAGTGCAAGTTATGCTAAAATTGCGGCAAATGAACGAACTTTAAAGCGTAATTATAATTTCGAATCACGCATTCGAATGGGATCAGCCATTTTGTATTATAACTTCTATCCGCTTTTTCAACCAAAACGTCAGTATTTTCATCCCTTTATTGGAACAGGTATTGCCTCATTTGAATTCCTTTCCAAAACAGATTTGTACGATGCAAATGGTAACCAGTATTTTTATTGGTCAGACGGATCTATTATGAATATGGACGAAAATGACCCATTGGCTCCTACAACGGCAGAAGCTTTAGTACGTGACTATACTTATGAAACGAATTTAAGAGAATTAAATATTGACGACCTCGGAAAGTACCGGGAACAAAGTTTTGCCATTCCTTTAAGTCTTGGTGCTGAATGGCATATTTCACCACGTTGGGATTTTCGTGTTGCAACCACCTATTATTTTACGTTTACTGATTTGATCGATAATGTATCCCCTGCTGGTACTGGTATTCGAAAAGGAGATGAAGGATTTGATCGTTTATTATTTACTTCTGTTGGCTTAAGCTATGATCTCAAGATCAAAAGACAAGCGGCTGGAGATACTACTTTAATGGATGAAGAGGGCATTCCATTATTTGCCTATTTCGATCCGAATGACTTTGATAAAGATGGTGTAATCGATGCTTTGGATAAATGTCCTGCAACTCCTTTGGAGGCTTTAGTTGATACGAGTGGCTGTCCGCTAGATGGTGATAAAGATGGTGTCCCTGATTATAGAGATGATGAACCCAATACACCTTTGGATAATTTTGTTGACGAATTCGGTGTGACGATCACAGAAGATGACATCGCAAATCACTTGAGACTCTATTATGACTCAACAGGATATGAGCATGAATTTGAAGAGTATAGAACTGAAGTTATTCTTAATCGTGAAGGACACGTTTCCATTAAACGACCGGATCGGAAAAGAAAAGGTTTAAAATATGTGATAGTTGTAGGCAAGGAAATGAAGGATGTCACGGTCAATGATCTTCACAAATACTTAGGCTACAACGAATATAGCACGATAACAAAAGGAGACACGGTTTACTACACTTTAGGTACATTTAATTCAATTGAAGAGGCGGTTGCTGCAAAGGCAGGGCTAGAAGATGAAGGCGTTAAGGTAGATGAAATTGGACGAAACTCTGGAAACGGAGAAACAATACTTACGGTTGACAATGAAGTCATTGAAAAAGTAGAACGCGTTAATATTGAAGAAGGACGCGAAGGACCAGATTATAGTAAACCAAAACAGTTGTTCCGAGTGCAATTAGGAGCCTTCAGCAAAAAGGTAGATACCGAAGAATTGTTCCCTGGTCTAGATATTGTTTATGGAGCTTCAGAAAAGGATGGATTAAACCGTTATTATACAAGTTCTTTTGAGACTTTTGAAGAGGCAAGCGCTTATCAAAAAGACCTGCGAAGAAAAGGATTCAACAATACCTTTGTCATCGCATACGAAACGCATGAGCGCGTTACCCTGGTAGAAGCTGGAGTGGATGAGAATAAATTACCGGATGGGTATACAGAGGAGCAAGAATTAGAAACATTTGTAGACGAACGTACACCTGTTAATAATGAAGAGAATAGTGATTATACAATCAATTTAGATAAGGTTAAATACCGTGTTCAATTGGCTCAATTTAAAGGAGACATCCCAGTAGAAACGGTTGATATTTTATACAATATCAAAAACATCAAACCGGTTAAAGATCGAGAAGGTACTACGACTTATTATTCACAATCATTTGACTCTGAAGAAGAGCGCGATGCTTCTATGGAGGAATACAAGTCTTACGGGCTTGCGGAGCTCATCCCTGTTATGGAGTACGATAGTATTATCTACACGGTTAAGGAATTTAACAAGAAATTCAAGAAATAAATCGTTTTCGCATCTACGTATAAATACGTAATTGTTAAAGAATCTTTTTGACTATAAGCCTGTTCTCCAACATCTTAAGATTTGTACCCTTTATCTCAATTCAAAACACGCCAATGAAATTTTTAAATTAGGCAGAAATATATGTCTAACCAAAATTTAAACTTTATGTCTTTTGACGGAACAGAAGGAGAACAAATCTCACTATAAGAAGGTGCTGAATTAACTCAAAATTACCGAAACGCGAACCCAAACAAAAGAATTGGTCATCTCATGGGAGAAGAGATCATCAACCAAATTTTAGCTCAACCTGGCTGTAAAGGTATTCGATTCTATTATGGTCTAGATTCAAATGGAAAAAAGGAAATCGTTCTGGTTGGAACCGATGCCAATGGAAACGATATGGTGACGGGGATAATTGCTGATAAAGCCAAACCTTGCCCAATATATTGCAGCTCGCAAAACCCACTTAATTCTTGATTGTAGAGCTTAATATAGCAAACTTTGTATAACTGACGACCTTCCTCATTTTGGTCGCTGCAGTAATTAATTCAAAGACGATCAGGGAATCCAAAGCTGATCGTCTTGATATCGCTTTCTGCAATTTCGCTTCTTTCAGACCTCATTGGAAGTTACTTAAACGCATACGGTCTTTATAATATTTGGCTTTTTAATCTCTATACAATTATTGAGTTTGGATTGCTTGCACTTTTTTACCTCTTCTTATTCCCATACACCAAAAAGGTGAAGTGCACAATAGTGAAGAACTGATCTTGCAATTATTGGATAAAGGTACGAATGGCTTTTTATTAAAAGATTTTGATTCTGGAAAAGTCGTTGATGCCGTCTTGGAAAATGACTATTATTTTAATGATCATATTTCAAAGGATATGTTGCATCATGTGATGAAGCAGAAAAAGCTAAAACCTCATTTTGGTATCTCAGCTTTGAATGATAAAGAGATTCAAATTATCAAACTGATTTGTGAAGAAAAAACAAATAAAGAAATCTCCGAAATATTAAATCTCAGTCCCAGAACGATTGAGGGTTCGCGCGCCCGTATCATCCAGAAAATTAATGTTAAGAATACTGCAGGTATTGTACTTTATGCGATAAAGAATAATATCGTCTACTAGTTAAATAATTAGGCGATTTGTCCAAACTCCTCCCATTCATCATCTTTGTCTGTTCTGTTCTTTGGTTCCTGGGTTTTATTCTCTGGTCCGTAACCTCCCCAAACTTCGATGTCATAAATAGAACGGTTTAAACTAGCAGCGACAGTAATAACTTGCGTAAACATAGAATCGGAGTTAACGGCAGCTTGATAGATCACATCGCGACCTTGAATCATTGCGCCATTGACAACAAACTTCATTTCTTTGGCGCAACATGCTGTGCTCAATTCAGCAGGAGAAATACAAATCCATTCGATATCAGACATAACATGCTCAATTTCGACATAAAAAAAGCTCGAAACAAGCGTATAAATACGTAAAAAAGGAAAATTATTAGAAAGCCAACCGACTACATATCAATCAATTAGATATTCATACTTTTTATTTTCGTGCATTATCCAGCCGCCAATATGATCTCCATCCGGGTCTTGATGGGTCCAATGAATCACTCCTCCGCGCTCATTCCATTCATAAACCCCATATATATCAACCTCATCTCCTTCTTCAAGCAGATCTATTCTTGGTGCAAGGTCAATATTATGCGAAATCAATACGGTTTGACCAGAAGCTAACTCCAAAATAAATTTCTGATGACGAGAACCTTCAAGATCATCTCTTAAGTTTTTAATTACCTCACCATTTACATGGACCTGTTCATCAGTCGCACCTCGATCGTAAAAAGCCTGCATGTCTTCGTCAGAAGTATAGGGTAAAGATGCTGGTTGCTCTTCCTCCAAAACTGGGTATGAATTATCCTCACTTGATTGACAAGCGGTTAAAACAGCAAAAAAGGTGAAGAGAAGAATTAAATTTTTATATTTCATATGGATTCTATTTCTGATTCTAAATTGGGTTTGGGTGGTTCTTTTTTGACTTTTCTTAATGCATAGATGATCGTTATCGTTCCTAATACCAGCACACTTGCTGCAAATAAAAATGGAGCTCCGGGCAGGTAAAGTTCTGTCTCGACATCAGTATATCGGTAGAATAATCTAGTATAAATAACCGGAGCAATAACAGCGCTTAAACTACCTAAACTTGCCATAACACCTTGCAAATTGCCTTGCTCTCGGTCTGAAACATGGTTTGAAACCAGTCCTTGAATAGTCGGTCCTGCAATTCCTCCAAACAAATAAGGTAAAATAGCGAGGTATAAATAAAATGTCGATCCAGCCATCCCGATGGCAACCAATCCTAATGTCCAAAGCACAAATCCTGAAAAAATAACTTTCCGTTCACCGTAAAGTTTCACCATACGGCCGGTAAGAAAGGCTTGTACAAAACTGACCAAGGCGCCAACAATGACCAAACTGAGTCCGACACTTTTCATATCCCATCCATAGCGCTCTTCCGTATAATACGACCAAACATTAGGCATAACCTGTCCCGCCAATTGAACAAATCCAAAGGCCACTACAAACCAAATAATGGCTTTATATTTTCTAAGGTGCACAATCCAGGTAAACGGAATCATTTTAGAAAAATTAATTAGACGCCGCTTTTCTGGAGGAAGGGATTCTTTCACAAAGAAATATCCAAATAGAAAGTTTAATAATGAAAAGCCCGCGGCTACAAAAAATGGTGCCTTAACACCAAAATAATCTCCAATTAAACCACCCACACCCGGACCGATGACAAAACCTAATCCAAAGGCTGCTCCGATCATTCCAAAATGTTTTGCTTTGTTCTCTTTTGTACTTATATCTGCTACATAGGCAAAAGCTGTTGTGTGACTTGCTCCAAACATACCTGCTATAATGCGACCTATAAAAAGCCAAGCAATCGTGGGTGAAAAAGCGTGGATGATATAATCGATACCCAATCCAAATAGCGCCATTAAAAGTATTGGTCTTCTTCCAAAACGATCACTCAATTCGCCCAAAACGGGAGCAAATAAAAATTGAGTTAAAGCATAAGCCGTTGTTAAATAACCCCCTGTCACCGCTGCTTCAGCTAGGTTTTGCCCTGTCATTGACGATATCAAGTCAGGCATGATCGGAATGATTAGACCTATGCCAATCATGTCAATTAAGACCGTAAAGAAAATAAAGACTAATGCTGTGTTTTGACCTTTGGGTTGACTCATTTTTCAGCGTTTACAACTTCTAAAGTCACTTGAATTAAATGCATTTGAGCATCAAAATTCCCTTTCTGCGTTTCGATATTGATATAAGGAATACCTCTTTTGCCGCAGTAAACAGATAATGAACCATCATTGACATACTTCTGATTGTCTTGTAAAATGACATTAATGCCTCTTGATTTAAAGGCGTCATAGAATTTCTTTTCTGTGGTGTAGATAAAATCATCTGGATCCATTTCAGAATTTACATATACTTCTTTTGTATTTTGATATTCATCTCCACCAGGTTCATAACTCTTAATGCTATACGCTAAATCAGTATTGTTGTGAACAGCAACCACTGTTTTATCGGTCGGAATTTTATCTAAAATAGCTTTAGCCAATTTTTTAGTATGACGGCTAGCTTTCCATGAATGACCGCCATCGCCATCTTTTAAAGTTAATCGTCTACCACGGCGGGTAAAAATGCGATTCGGATCAATATCAAAGGTTTTTTCCTTTATAATAAACCGAATACGCCTCGTTTGCTCGTGATTGAGGTAAAAATAGGGAAGCGGTTCCATTTCAGAAAAAGCCTGTAAAGCTTCAATACTGGTTGTTTCATCTTCGTGCAAATTCAGAAAAATAATGGGTGTTGACAATTCTACTTTTTGTATGACAAACTCAATCGTCGTTTCACCAATTTGTATTTTTTCCCGCATTTGATTGGAAGATTGTGACCATAAAAATAAGGGCCAAAATAAGCACAGCACCGCTATTCGCTTCATGGTATTTATTTAGATTCGAAGATAAACAATTTCTTACTGAACCGCATCAAAAGTATAAGATCCATTAATTCGACGGCACCAATTATTCGGATTGGGATCTTTTAAAATCGCAGGCAGATGATCTTGTGGACAGTTTTGATAGGTCACTGGACGGACAAAACGTTTTATCGCATCATCTCCAACTGCTGAAAAATAGGCATTGGTAGTTGCTGGATAAGGTCCACCATGATGCATAGATCCATTCACAGAAACACCCGTTGGTACACCATTAAAAATCAATCGCCCTACTTTGGATTTTAGAATCTCGATACTCTTTTGGTAATCATTTAATTCTTTCTCCCCTCCTACTATTGTTCCGGTCAATTGGCCTTGCAAAGCATGCAGAACAGCTTCAAGCTCTTCTTTATCCTCGCAAAGCACCATCAAAGAATATGGTCCAAATACCTCTTCGTGCAAATGTGGATTCTCAATAAATGCCTTTCCGCCAACCCTTGCTAGCGCTGGACTGGCAGATCTTGCATCCTTAGCTTCTCCCTCATAGTAGAACTCTACAGTCGTATATTCTTTTAGTCGGACCTTATGTTCTTGATAGGCTTTTGATATGCCATTATGAAGCATCAATTGTGATGATTCTTTACTAACAGCGGATTCAAAATCATTCATAAAAAATTGAATCTCCTTCGAATCGATCGCAATCATTAAACCTGGATTGGTGCAAAACTGACCACAATTTAAGGTGAGTGATTGTTTAAATTGATCAACCCAAAAAGTTCGCCTTTCTTCTTTTAAAACATTAGGTAAAATCACAATCGGATTGGTGCTTCCCATTTCTGCATAAACTGGAATTGGATGCTTTCTATTGGATGCGATATCAAATAGGGCTCGACCACCTGTTAAAGAGCCTGTAAAGCCAACTGCAGTAGTCAAAGGATGTTTCACTAAAGCTTGCCCCAATTCAAAGCCTGTATCGTGTACATGTTGATAAATGTGCTCTGGCATGCCCGTTACTTTTGCCGCTTTTATAATGGCCTCAGCCACCATTTCACTTGTACCTGGGTGAGCGGGATGTGCTTTAACGATTACGGAGCAGCCTGCAGCTAACGCGGAAGCCGTATCTCCCCCACCTGCCGAATAAGCCAATGGGAAATTACTCGCACCAAATACCACAACCGGACCAATAGGCTCTAGTCTTTTACGCAAATCAGGACGTTCTGAATTTCCTGTATTGATGGATGGCTCTTGCCATTCACCAACATGTAAGATTCGACTAAAGTTTTTTAATTGATTTACCGTTCTTAATCGTTCAGCGCGCATCCGCGCTTCAGGTAAACCTGCTTCTGCCATAGACCGTTCAATTAGAGCCGACCCAATGGCTTCAATCTCCTCTGCAATTCTTAATAAGAAGACAGCTCGCTGCTCTTGTGAAATCTTTTGATAAACCCAAAAGGCTTTTTGTGCTCGCTCCAATATTACGTTGACTTCGCTTACAGGTGTTATTAAAAATTCACCTGGCAACAAAGATCCATCTGCAGCTTTTAAAGCTTGATAGTGTGTTCCCATAACCTTTAGTTGTATGACAAAGGTAGTTGGAATTTAATAGAAACTAGTTTAACGCTGCCTATTTCAAGACGGTAATATGCCCCATATATTCATGGCGTTTATCTGAGCGGGTATCACCAAACTCAATACGCCAAACATAGACACCATCTGCTACTAATTCTCCGTTTTGATAGGTTCCATTCCAACCCACACCAGCATTGTATGTTTGGAACATGATTTCGCCCCACCGGTTATAAATAGTCATACTGAAATTATACGGATCATATCCTGAAGTCATGATCGGTTTAAACTCTTCGTTAAAGTCATCGCCATCTGGCGTGAATGTGTTGGGTACATAGAAGATAATGACATCTTCCACAATAATCATTCGACGGACAGTATCAGAACATCCTTCATCATTCATGGCAACCAAAGTTACCGGATACGATACGTTCGGATCATTTGGATATAAATGATTTGGCTCAAACGCATTAGATAATGTCGATCCATCTCCAAAGTACCATTCATAGCTATCAGCGTGAATAGAAAGATTAGTAAACGACACATCCGTATCTTCAATTGTCACCGGTGAAGGCGAAGATGAGAAGATTGCTCGGGGCTGCGGTGCAACCGTAATGTAATTGTTATAGGTCGCTGTTGACGAACAAATGTCAGCCGTTGCAACCGTTAACGCTACTGTATATTCTCCTGGTTCAGTGTAAGTATGACTAACTGTTGAGCAGCCAACATCGGTGAATCCATCCCCAAAATCCCACTGGCAACTTACACCTGGTGTTGTTGTTAAATTGACAAAGTTTACTTTTAGCGGATCGCATCCGTATAAGGTATCGGCTTCAAAAACTACCACTGGTAATAAATGTACCTCAATAGGAATTGATCCTGTGCTTGAACATCCATTTGCATCAGTAACAGTCACAGTATATAACTCCGTACCTCCATCAGGTATAAAAGGTGTTCCATTGGTGATCATAGGATCCCATACATAGGTTCCACCAAAACCAGCACCACTAGCGGTTAATGTCATGGACTCACCAAAACAGATTTGCGCTGGACTTGGATCTGACTCAATATCAACGATAGGCAAAGGGTTCACCGTAATATCAATATCATCCGTTGAAATACAGCCAGTCAAATCTGCCGTTACTGTATAAGTAGTTGTTCCACTCGGCGGAGAAAAAGGCGTTCCATCGATAACACCACCATCCCAAGAAATGACCGCACCATCAGGGTTATCAGCAATCAATGTGACTAATTCATCTGCGCATACTTCAATATCTGTTCCGGCATCAATGGTTGGATAAGGATTGACAGTAACCGTTATATCATCAATTGCAATGCAACCATCATTATCTGCCGTAACGGTATAGGTCATTGTAGCGCCCGGTGTAAAGGCAACTCCATCCGTTACTCCGCCATCCCATGATATGAGGACACCATCCGGATTGTCGGCCGTTAACGTCACATCGTCTCCTTCGCATAAAGCCACATCATCTCCGGCATCAATAGTTGGAACAAAATTCACCGTTACGGTAAAATCGGCAATATCATCTGGGCACGGTGCTGTCCCTAAAACAGAGTAAGTAAAGGTATAATCTCCAGGAGGAAGTCCTTCCGCATCAAATTCTCCTGTTACAGGATCAAATTGACCCGAAGTCGTCGTCTCTTCCCACGTGCCACCCGCATCCGCTCCAACTAACAAGCTATTCATGTCCAACAAAGAGCCGGGTGAATTACATAACACGGACGTATTGTCATCCCCAGCATTTCCTTCATCTCCTACTTCAATTGTGAAAACTGCGACGTCCGTCGTTCCATCACAACCAAGCACTTCATATTCAAATGTATAAATTCCAGGAGCGACAGCGTCCACGTCAAATTCTGAAGTAGCTGGATCAAATTCTCCACTACCCGTTGTCTCGGTCCACGTCCCTCCTAGTTCGGCATCTGGGGTTAATAAATCACTTACTGTATAAATTCCTGAACAAGCTAAATCAGCTCCATCATCTCCTGCCTCTGCATCGCCGCCGGGGCAAGCAATTACCCATCCTGACGAACAGCCT
>Ga0181553_10000940_pt1 | contig 25802 bp, 31 predicted proteins | sample 011ome_17_FD_133753 | JGI IMG/M metagenome (GOLD analysis project Ga0181553, IMG submission 133753) | Coastal salt marsh microbial communities from the Groves Creek Marsh, Skidaway Island, Georgia - 011502XT metaG (megahit assembly) | ecosystem: Environmental > Aquatic > Marine > Intertidal...
GATCTGACTTTGATGGGGTGATGGTACCCCAGGCGCTAGTGGATGTAACAGGGATGCCTAAGATTATTGATTTAATGCGCCTTCAAGGTTTTGATGATGCTGTATTAAAAAAACTTTGTTACGAAAATTGGATTAGTCTTACTAAAAGAGTATTAATCTAGCTACTGGTCTCTTCAAAAACAATAGAAAGTAAAACAAACCCAAATAAAAAGTAGCTTCCAACTTCAACTTTCATTTCTGTAAAATAAGAGAGTTTAAATATGGTTACCGCCAAGGCAATTAATAAAAGATCAAGCATCGACCACTTAGTAAAAAAATATAGAAGTTTTTTTGTAACTTTATTTGAAATTCCTTTGTGAACAACAAATGAAAACACAAACTTCATTGAAGGCATAAAGACAGTGCCGGCAAATAAAATAGAGAATAGGAACCAATCTTCTTGAGCAAAAAGAGTAAGTAAAATATTAATAATGTTATTCGACTCTTTAAAAAAGAAGAAATTTTCAACACTAAATAAAGGAAAGTACAAAAAGGCACCAAATAAAAATATTTGGAGAGTTAAATAAGTCCAGAGGATGTGACTACTTAATTTCATTTAATAATATAACTAAATACACCATCAAAAACTTTCGTCTAATAAATTTTATGATATACTAATCCTATGGGACTACATTTTGACTATAAATCAAAAGCTGGCGAAAGAGCTATGGAAAAAGAGCGAAAAAGAATGGAAAAGCTAGCAGCTAAAAAAGCAAAAAGAGATGCTAAAAAAGAAGAAGAAGAGCTAGCTGAACTAGAGCGCTTAACTAACCCCAATGCTCAACCAGGAAATAATCAGGAATAAAGAGACTGATTGTTTTCAAATAGCATTTGTTTTTTCGATCTGAAGTATCGACAACCTAGTCCTCAAGCTTATACTTTTTTTGATCTTTAGTCATAGTCTCCAACATTTTCGTATACCAAACCTTAAAGTCAGGAGATGTATCCTCGTACAGCATAACTTTTTTTCTTATTAGAAATATTCCTATATCTTCTTCAGGTATACCTACAAATGTTTGTCTTTCTGTCAGCATTACTTTGATTTCGGGCGCCAATGGTTCCTGCTTAGATAAAAAATAACCATGATGTTGCCCCCATACATAGCGAATGATAGGTGTTGTCGCTTCTACCATCATTTCGACATATTTATTTTCATTTTTTAAAAAACTTTCCATTCCGGGAACAGGGCGATGAATACTAGCAAAACTTAATCCAATTTTTTCTTTTGGGATCCAGCCTGAGGGGAAGGACACATGTAATGCAATAAGCTTATTAGAACGATGAAAGATGGCTACATCTTCTTGAATGGAGTACCCCATATCAATAAAACTATCAAAGTATTTTTTTTTATTCGGGTACTCTTTTTTTATAATAGAATCAATTTTATCGCAGATAGCTTTTTCATGATTGGGTGAAAAAATTTTATCAAAGAAAATATTATCTTGAGAGAGAGTTTTAAGTTTTAAATATCTCTCTTCTTGATCATCAAATTCAATAATGGGCAAATCATTAATTTTTTTAATTCCCGGGGAGACGGTATAAATAGGTCCATAGGGCTGCCAATCAATCATTTTGTAAATAATATTATTATTCCAATTATAGTTATTGCAATAATGATTATATTTTTAAACATAATATCAGGAATTTTTCGATGCACTAGATACCCTAACCATACGCTAATCATCACTAAAATTGCTATAGGATAGTAGTTTATGACTATTTCAGTATAGCTGCCTCCAATTAACATAAAAAATATTGCTCTAAGCGAGTTGATAAGAAAAAAGTATCCTGCCATTGTTGATCTGAGTTCTTGTTTATTTTCAAAATTATCTTTGTAGCCCATTAGTACAAAAGGGCCACCAATTGTAAAAATACCTTGAATTAATCCGCCTAAAATAATTATTGAATTTTTGATGATTTTCGGGATAAGTATTTTTGGCCATATTAGGTTGAAAAATCCATAAGAGATTAACATCACTGCAAAAGCCTTAATTAGAAGTTGGGAGGCCAAGTAGTCAATCAAATAAGTACCAATTAGAGCACCTGGAAGGGTTAGAAGGAGAATATTAAATAGATGGTAATAAGAAAGATGTTTATATGACTGTATTAATACAGCGAGGCCCGAGGCTAACCCTACAACCATAGCTATTTTGATTAGTGTATTAAAATCATATAACAACCCACTAATTCCAAGAAATATGATAGTGCCCCCAAAACCAAAAATACTTTCTATGCCATAGGCCAAGCAAGCTATCAAGGAAATCACAACTGTATTGGGCATAATAATTTAAATTTAAAGATAGCTTAGAATGTTTTATGGTAATTGTAATCTATGTATTTAAAGAAAATCTATCTTTGCATTGTTATTATTCTTTTAAATTGGCAAAATACTTTTGCTTTGACGCAAGATATCACACTTACTATCCTAGTTCCGGACGCATTGCATTCAGAATATATTTTAGCAAAAAGTGTATGCAAATTATTAGGCAGGGAGTTAGAAGTTTCTCACAGTTATGGGGGAACTAATACTTTGGATTGTAGTGTTAGTTTCAATAATAGTGTTGATGATATAATTACTAAAATTGAACAAAATCAGTTTCAATATGCAATCCTTAAATCATCTGAATTTGATACTCGACCTGCCAATTTAGCGATTAGGTCAATTTTATACTTCCCGGCGGAGCAAGATTATGTTTTCGTATCTAACCAAAATGTTGATATTGATGTAATTAAGGAAATTAATTTTGGAGTAATCAATCACTTATTAGAATTTAAATATCTTCATAAGTCTTTTATAAATTTTTCAACTGAAAATCTAATAGTGAAACAAAAAATTCCTATGCATTTAGGAACCCTAAGATTTAGCGACGATTGGAAAAACGGAAAGAACTTAAGAATTACAGAGGTAGAGTGATCTTATGGAAACCATCAGTCACCACATAGATAAACACCAAAGTAAAAAATAGTCCACCAATAACAACTCTCATAATCGCAACTCTACTCATTAGATTTTAACTGTAAAGTATATATACTGTGCAAAATTGTCATGAATGCAATCTTCTTCGGATTTGTTACTGGTCTAAGTTTTATCCTGGCGATTGGTGCTCAAAATTTATTTGTCATCGAACAGGGCATAAGAAAAAATCATGTTTTTTTAGTAACTACTATTTGTATTTTGAGTGATTTTTTATTGATATTTTGTGGAATTTTCCTTTTTTACACCCTAGATGGATTGATCAATGCTTGGTTTAATCTTTTTTTAAATCTCTCGCTAATTGCTTTTCTTATATTTTTTATTGTCAATAAATTTAAATCGTTGACGCTGCCCATATCTTCAATTGAGTTTAGGCAAGAATCAAGACATAAAATAATTTTACAAACTCTAGGTTTTACTTTTTTAAACCCACATGTTTATTCAGATACTGTTTTTATAATAGGAAGTCTTTCAAAGTCCTATGAAATGGTATCACAAAAACTTTTGTTTGGTCTAGGGGCGGGCTTAGCATCTTTATTTTTTTTTTATTTGATCGGGTATGGAGCTCAGGCACTTAGGGCTTATTTTTTAAATCCCAAAATTTGGCGTATCCTCAACTTGGCTATAATTATTTATTTTTGTATTTTAGTGGTTATGGTTATTTCTAAGGATATAGTTAAAACCATCTAATCATCCCAATTATTCCAGCAGAGGCATAAAAAAACTGCAAAAATAATATGCCTTTATGTTTTCCAACATATGCCCACATACCGATAGCAATTGCAGAAATTAAAAGGAGCATAAAACCTAAAAACTCTGCACCGATGTTAAAGGCCACTAACAAAGAATAAATGATAGCTGTAATTACCCCAAACCATTCAAGTATCTTAGATTTATTCATGAGAAAATATTAACAATTTATTGACTATTATCTATGGTAATAAATTTTTAATTTTGCACAGAGGATATGCAAACATAGCAAATCTCATCTTTTAAAAATATTATATAAACTAGTTATTGAAAGAGCGGCTAAAAGTTTAAATATAATTTATTCTTCACAGTTATTCCCTCCTAACAAATAACCACCGCTCTTTCAAAAAGATAAAATGAATAACTTTTCTATGCTTTTCCCCGCCTTGCTGTTCCCCGCAATTCCATTAATGATGATTTCCTTTGGTAATCGGTATACATCTTTAGCTACCTTGATTAGAAAAATTCACGATTTAATCGTAATGAATCCATTAAAAAAACCTACTGCATCACATTATTTTGATCAGCTAGAAATTTTAACACTCAGATTAAAGCTAGTTAGGGCAATTCAAACTTTATCCGGTATTAGTTTTTTATTGAATTTGTTGAGTATTTTTTCAAGTTATATCGAGAAAGTTGAGCTAGCTTTAAACTTTTTTGGATTAAGCGTATTGGTTTTTACCATTGCAATAATGATGTTTATTTATGAAATACAACTATCAACCAAGGCATTAAGTAAGCATCTTGAAGATTTAAAAGATCTAGCATAAAAAACTAGTTTTCATATAAAGTTAGGTTATTTTGATAAAATTGATAAATAAAATATTTTTCCTCCCTATTTTTTTACTTTTAATGTCGTGCTCAGGCAATTACAACTTTGCTTGGTTTGTAATAAATCCTTGGCACTCTCAAGGGTCCTCTAATCTTTATTTTCTTTTAGGGGGCTTGTGGACTACTATTTGGATATCTTTAGTAAGTCTTTTTCTTTCTGCCTTAGTAGGACTTTTAGTGACCTTACCTCATTTAAGCCCTAATAAGTATTTTAAATACCTTAATCTTGCTTATGTCGAAATCTTTCGAGCTATACCCGTTTTGGTTTTGCTGCTGTGGATATATTATGGTCTACCATCAATTTTTGGAGGAAGTTTATCTTTTAATCCTTTTGTTGCAGGCGTTATCACGTTAGTACTTCATGAGTCAGCATTTATATCTGAAATCTATCGATCCGGGATTCAGGCTATCAAAAAAGGACAGGTAGAGGCAGCAAAATCTCTTGGTCTAAATCCTACATTGGTATTTATTAAGGTTATACTTCCCCAAGCAATTAGAATAATTACACCTGCTTTACTCAATCAAGGTATTTATATTTTAAAAATGAGTTCCTTAATTTCAGTTATTGGCTTAGGAGATTTAACTAGAAGAGCAAATGAACTTATAGTTACGACTTATCGACCTTTAGAAATTTATAGCTTTTTAGTATTAGAGTATTTAGTTTTAGTTTTAATAGCTTCTTTTGTGGTACGTAAAATTGAAAGAAAATTTCAAATCAAATAGCGTTAGTTTGCGCTCGATTTATTTTATTTAACTTTAAGCCGACAATTATTTTTCTAATGTGAATAAAGATCATCACAGCAAATACAGCATTAATACTGAATATTCCCCACCAAACACCTATTAATCCCATTTCTAAAGTCACAGAGTAAAAATGGTAAATAAATGGAGGCAGAACCCCTAATCGAAAAAAGGTATATATTGTGTTGTACATCGGTTTTTTTAGACCTTGAAAAACAGAGCCTGTCATATGGATAAATTGGTAAATAATTGTAAGAAATGCAGCCATAAATAGATAACTATCTGCCATTTTAATTACCTCAATATCTTTGGTAAAAAATTTAACTAAGAAATCACCAAAAAAGAAGAGTATCAAAGCACCAACGGTCATTAAACCGATACCAATTTTAATTGCTTCAAAGTGAGATTTTTCAATACGATCAAAATTACCCGCTCCATAATTTTGACCTACAATACTTAATAAGGCTATGTTAAGCCCAATACTGGGAAGTAATATGATTTGTTCAATTCTAAGAGCAATTCCATAAGCAGCAACAGCAGATGACCCATAAACATTTACAAATTTTTGTATTACAAAAAAACCTACCGCAATCATCAGCATATTTAAACTTGCGGGAACAGATTGTTTTAAAAAATCAATCAAATATTGAAAATTTATTGTGCACTGGTTCAATTTAAAGTTTTTCATGATAGGTAGTTGCAGAGCATGAAAACCTAAATAGAAAATTGTAAGTAGTTCTACAAAGACTGTTGAAATTGCAATCCCTTTGACTCCTAATGCGGGAATAAACAAAAACCCAAAACATAAAATGGGATTTAAGATGATATTTAAAAAAAATGAAAAAATCATAATGTTACGATTTTTCTTTGTATCACCTGATGCGTTTAAAATAGAATTAACTACTAAACTTAAAGTCATGATAGGGGCAAATAAGGAAATAACATTCATGTATTCAAGTGATGTATTTAAAAAAGAATCTTGGGCTCCAAAAAATTTAAAAATAGGGGTGGAGGCAAAAAAAACAATTAACCCGATAGCCGTTGAAAAAATTAATGCATATATCAATGACTGAACGTATGCCTCAGATGCTTTTTTTTCATTTTTGGATCCTAAATAGTTAGAAATAATTGCTGTCGTGCCTTGTGAGAAACCTACCGCAGCAGCCAATAAAATAAAAAAAACAGGAAAGGAAATAGATAATGCTGCGAGAGCCTCAGTATTAATCATACCCGCATAAAATGTATCTGTTACATTGTAAAAAGTATGAAATAACATTCCAATGCCCGCAGGTACAGCCATGCGAACTAACTGCTCGCGAATATTTCCTTGTGTGAGATCCATTAAAACGGTTTTAAAATAACTAGTATAACAATTAATACCAAAAGGATAGTTGGAAATTCGTTGATAACTCTCAAGTATTTAGAGGAATAAATATAATTCTTCTTTTCAAGATTTTTTCTGATTTTAGCTAGATACATATGGAAAATAGAAAGTATCAAAACTAAAAATATTTTAGCATACAACCATCCGGCAAAACCAATATAGTGAATTAATCCTAAACCAAAAAACCAAGTTAAAATCATTGCAGGGTTCATGATTACTCTTAAGAGTCGATACTCCATCGTCTTAAAAATATTGGCCATTTCAGTGTTGGATGAATTTTCAACGTGGTACACAAAAAGTCTCGGGAGGTAAAAAAGTCCAGCAAACCATGCTATTAAGGAAATAATATGGGCAATTTTTAAAAATTCATACATAGGCTAGCTAGCTCCATTTTGCTTCAGGCGGCATGGACATTAAAATTGCATCAATATTACCCCCTGTTTTTAATCCGAATAAAGTTCCTCTGTCATATAAAAGATTAAATTCAACATACCGTGACCTTTTTTTAGACAGTGCTGCTAAATCCTCCACGGTATAGGGGAGATCTTTTTTTCTATTAGCATTACTGATAACAAAGTTGATAAAGAATTGTCCAATATCTTTAATGAAGTTGATGTCTTTTTGATAATCATTATCTAAATAATCAAAGAATATCCCCCCGACACCTCTTGCTTCATTGCGATGTTTTAAAAAAAAATATTCATCACATTCTTTTTTAAATTTAGGGTAATAGTCTTGGTGGTGTTGATCACAGGTTCGCTTTAAACCTTCATGAAAATTATTGGTCTCCATATCCTCTGGAAGGGCTGGTGTTAGATCACACCCCCCGCCAAACCATTGTTTGCCGGCAGTGGTAATATATCTAGTATTGAAGTGAGCCGCTGCAATTTTAGGGTTTTTCATATGGGCGACTACAGAAATACCACTCGCCCAAAAACTTGGATTAACATCAGTTCCAGGAATGTTTTTTTTAAACTCTTCGCTAAACTCACCGTGAACAGTTGAGATATTTACTCCTACTTTTTCAAAAATTGAACCTTTTAAAATGGACATGAGCCCGCCGCCGCCGCCGGGTCGCTGCCAGGGTTTTTCCTCAAATTTAGAACCATCAAGTTTTTGAATGGCTCCCACCATTTGATTTCGTAATTCTTTAAACCATTTTTCAGCTTGGTTTTGCTGGCTAATTAACTGGTCGTTCATTATATCCAACCGTGCAGTTCATTTTCTAAAAGACTACAAAGCAATTGAATATGATCATCTCGATCATTTAAGCAGGGGATATAGTCAAATTTTTTACCACCGTTTTCCATAAAGATTTCCCTATTTTCAACATTTAATTCCTCGATAGTCTCTAAGCAATCTGATGAAAATGCTGGACTTATTACTTGGAGATTTTCTAAACCTTCTTTAGCTAAACGTTCAATTGTTTTATCTGTATACGGTTGTAACCATTCTGCAGGTCCAAACCTAGATTGAAAAGTAGTCATATAACTATCAGGGTCTAAACCCATAGACTCTGCTACTAAACGAGTGGTCATTCTACAAAAGCAATGATAGGGATCACCTTTATCTAAATATTTTTTCGGGATTCCATGATAGCTAAAAATTAATTTTTGAGGTTTGCCATTTTTTTTCCAAAATTCATCAATGCTATTTTTTAAAGCATTAATATAAAGAGAGTTGCCGTGATAACCGCCAATAAAGCGGAGAGAAGGAACCCACCTCCATTTTTGTAACTCTAAAGAAATAGCGTCAAAGGTAGAACCAGTTGTTGCAGCACAATACTGTGGGTATAAAGGTAAAACAATAATTCGATCACAATTTTGATGACGTAGATTATTTAAACCTTTTGCAATGCTGGGATTTCCATAGCGCATCCCTATATCAAAAATAAGATTAGAATATTTAGAGTGTAATTCTGCTTTAATTTTTTTTAATTGCGCTTGAGTATAAAGTAGTAAAGGAGAACCCTCTTTGGTCCAAACAGAGCGATAGTTCGCAGCTGATTTTGATGGACGTGTATTTAAGATTATTCCATTTAAGATAAACCACCAGATAGCTTTAGGTGTCTCAATTACTCGATGATCTGAAAGAAATTGTTTTAAATAAACTCTTAAAGAGGAAGTCGTTGGTTCGTCCGGGGTTCCTAAATTTGTTAATAAAATACCAGTCTTTAACTTAGAGCCATGAACATAAAGTTCGTTACCTTTGAATTGAACCATTGAAAAAAAATACGATTTTTAGGCTAATTTAGTTCTAATCTTCTCAATAAAAAGATGAATATTAGTCTCAGGTGTGGTTTTTTGAACGCCATGATCTAAACTAGCAATCCATCCAGAACGGTTTTCATATTGAGGCTGACCGCAATACTCAATAAATTCATCAAGCACTTTTGTAAAATCATCTTTATCTTGAAGAGATAGTAAATCATTAGAAAAATTTCCTTGAAGGGTCAGATTAGTCTCTTTTAATTCAGATAAAATATTAAAATTAGATCCTAAAACCGTTAATTGAAGTCCCGATACTTTTTTCAGAAAATCATATTTTCCAGGAGAGATATTCTTAGTGAAATATCCAATTTTATTAGGATGCTTTTGACAAACATCGCATAAAAAAGGAATAACAACTTTTTCAAATTCTTGATTAGATAAATTGTTTGCTTCGGTATCAAAAATCATTAATAAATCCAAATCATTCTCAAATTGAATCTCTATATTCTTTTTTAAAATAATTTCTAAGGTCTTTAGCGTTGGGTTAAATAATTCCTCAGAGGCAGGATTATGTCTTGTTGCAAAATGAAAAAGCGTAAAAGGTCCTCCGATAAAACCAATCAGGGATTTATCATTAGGAAGTTCTTTACGTAAAAGCTTTAAGGCTTTGTTTTGAAATTGAATATAGTTGTTAAATTCTTCTAAAGAATAATTCTCCACCATAGTCAGTGAGAGATTTTTTTTAAAAATAGGACCTGGATTAAACTCTAATTCCATCCCTAAAAAATCTAAAGGGAATAAAATATCACTAAATAAAATCGCAGCATCAAAATCAAATTCTTCTATTGGACCTAGTGTTACCTTGCATGCTAGTTCAGGCTCTCGACACAGTTGCTCAAAAGTATATTTGGATTTTAAGTTTTGATAGTGACGATGATATCTACCTGCTTGGCGCATCATCCATATAGGAGGCACCTTTTGTGGAATTCGATTTAAGGCATTATGAAATTTTTGATTATAAATATTTTGCAATATCTCTAGCCCCATACGTAATAATAAAATCTGCTCTAGCTCTTTTGAAGACAGTTAGGCTTTCAAACAGAAGATCAATATAGTTACCTAAATTTGTGCTATGCAGAAGCTGTAAACCCGCATATTCACCGCTTACTTGATATGCACCTGTAGGTAGAAGAGTTTGATTTTTAATATCAGTAATCAAATCGATTGAAGTCATACCCGGCTTAACCATTAAATAATTTGCACCTTGTGCTGCATTGATAACGGAGCTATCGATGGCTTTTTGGCGATTATTTACGGGTAATTGGTAGGCAGAACGGTCAAAGCCTTTTGGAGATGATTTTGCTGCATCTCTAAAGGGTCCATATAATGTACTCTTAAATTTTGTGGAATAACTCATGATTTGCGCATCGGCAAAATTGTTTTCATGAAAAATTTTTCGAAGGTATTGGGTAGTATTTTTCATCATATCACTGGGAGCAATGATATCGGCTCCAGCTTCTAAATAAGTATTGGCTGCAAGTCCTAAAGAATAATGAGTTTTCTTTAAATCAATTTTTTTAGAATGTGTAATACCACAATGACCATCCTGGGTCATTGAACATAAACAAGTATCGATTAATAAAGTAATATTTTTACCAAAACTTTTTTTAATTTGATGAATCACATCATAGTGAAAAGAAAAATCTTCTGGGGTTTTTTGTTTTTCAGCTGGTACAATAAATAATAAAAAATTTTTAATACCTTTTTTGAGATCCTGTTCTATTGATTTACAAATTAAATTTTTTGGCCAACTAAAATTTTCACCTAAACCTTTTATTCTCTTTTTATTTTTAAGCTGTTGATCTACAAACAATGGTTGAATTAATTGTTTTCGTTGAAGTTTAGATTTATCTGCAATTGGAAAGAAATTTTTAATCATTTTAATTCAAACTTTTTAAAATCTTCATATCCAAGATATACATTTAATTTATTTTTGGGAATATATTTAGCTATTTGATGAAAAGTATTCCCGGGACCACAAGCATTGCGGAGGTGAAGAATCTCAGGTCTAAGTTTAACGGCGAGTTCAAAAGCGGAGAAGCTCATCCAATAAAAGCTAGTTGCATTAAATAAATTATTAATGGTAGGCTCATTAATTGAGGGGGTAAGTTTATAGTGATAAGCTAGAGTATAATTTTGATTTAATTTATTGCCTTTATAAGTCAGTTTGGTTGGTTTTTGACGATTAGCAAAGTAATGTTTTTCTAAAGGACGATAATCCTCTCCAAAACCATCGAAGCTACTATTTGCCAATACGCCGATTTTATTGACTTTTTGCCACGTCGAAATGCCTGAAGTTGTTATATGTTGGACACCCTTTAAGGTTTTTTCTGCTAAGTTGTTAGCCCTTGTAATAATCAGGTTTTTATTTTTGAGATTATTTTTCAAGGTCAACTCAGATCTTTTGAACATTTGATAATTTTTTAAATTATTAGGAAAAATTTCTTTTACTTTTGTTATATTTGACCAATCTAGATATTTTTTATCATGGAAATATTTTTTTGCTTTAAAATCTTTTCCTCTACAAAATAATATTCTTTTTCCAATAAAATTTTCAATGGTAACGCCAATATTTAAAGAACACCCACCTCCCCATTTGCCTAAAAAATTTCTTTCTTCACGACAGTCTTTTTCAGATCGGGCATGGTTGATCTTATTTAAAAGGGCACTGATAGTCTTATCATTAGATCGATATTCTAATGCAATACATCCTTGAGCGGCTGCAGAGGGGAACTCTGATAAAGGTAAAACTATTTTTTCAAATTGCTCAAAAAGTTTTTTAAACTTTTGGGTTTCTTGCGTGTTTACCCTGTTTCCATATTTAAAGACTCGATCAATAGCGGCTTTAGCCATAAATAATCCATCGTATTTAGGTTCTTCAATAGTTTTAAGGAGTCTTGTAGTAATATTGCCTCTGATGTTCAATGACTGAAAATTTGAAAAAGGTAATATCTTTTTTAAATGTCTTAAGTAATACACTCTTCTTGGCGAAGAGGTGCCAATCACAAGCTTTTTTTGTTTTATTGATTTTTTTTTAATGAGCAAAACATCTCTGGGATCATCTCTTTCTAAGCATGCAAATGATGTTTTGATTAAATTTTTGACAGGCAAATCTTTAAAGGAGTGAATGACAATATCACAATGTTTATCAATTAAAGCCTTTGAGAGGGAGTTGGTAAAGATACCAAAACCATGTTTTTCCCAGGCTTTTGCCGTCTTGTCGGTGTCACCAATCGTTTCAGAATAAATTATTTCTACCTTGCCCTTGTATGTTTTTTTTATTCTTTGAACCGCTAAGTAGGTTTGTACTTTTGCTAAAAAACTGGATCGAGAGAGAATTGTTATTTTTGATGCCATTAAACTAAACTTTACTTTTAACGTAAGATAATATTCTAATCTTTTAGATAAAAATATGGAAATTGGAATAGATAGTTTTGCAGGACTGAGAGAGGGGGAAACGGATGGCTCCAAGGCTATTAATGAACTCCTAGATCGAATTACTTTTGCAGATCAGGCAGGTTTAAATGTATTTGGTATTGGAGAACATCATCGAAAAGAGTTTTTAGACTCTTCTCCTTTTAATATTTTATGTGCAGCAGCGGCAAAGACAAAGAATATTCGACTTGCCAGTGCTGTAACTGTTTTAAGTGCGACGGATCCTGTTAGAACTTTTCAAAGTCTTGCTACTTTAGATCTTATCTCCAAAGGCAGAGCAGAGATGGTTGCCGGAAGAGGTTCCTTTTCAGAAGCTTTTCCATTATTTGGATTTGATTTTAAAGATTATGATGACCTCTTTATCGAAAAATTAGATTTATTACTCCATATCAGAGAGAATGAATTTGTTTCCTGGTCTGGTAAGTTTAGGCCAGCTATAAATAATTTACCCATTTACCCTAGGCCCCTCCAAGAGCCACTGCCTATATGGCTTGGAGTAGGTGGAACACCTCAGTCTTTTGCACGTGCTGGGGTGATGGGACTGCCTTTAATGGTTGCTATTATTGGAGGCAATACTCATAGATTTAAACCTTTAGTAGATATTTACCGAGAGGCAGGCAAACAGGCAGGTCATCCACCTGAAAAGTTAAAAGTTGGTTTGCATTCCTTAGGTTTCGTTGCAAACTCAATGGAAGAAGCAATTGATCTTTATTACACCGGATATGCAAAGATGTTTACAAAAATTGGAAGAGAAAGGGGATGGGGGCCAGTCACCCGAGAACAATTTGACCAACAAATAGGACCTTTAGGAGCTATTGTTTTAGGAAGCCCGGAGCAAGTAGCAGAAAAAATTATTAGGCATAGTAAAGCACTTGGCGGAATATCCAGATTTCAGTTTCAAATGGATATAGCGGATATTACCCATCAGGAGCTTTTGAACTCAATTGAATTAATAGGTTCTAAAGTCGTCCCAGCTTTAAAAGATCAATAGAATCATAGTTTTTTATTTTTATGCGTCTAAATTTCTATTTTAAAGTGTCTTGAAAACCCTATGTTAAGGATGTGAAAAATCACAATTGGAAATCTAGCTATTTAAGCACTCTTCAATCTGAAATAGATAAAATTAAAGAAGAAGGCCACTATAGAGTTTTTAATAATATTGAGCGCAAAGCTGGCCAGTATCCTAAGGCAACAAGATACAATAATGGACAAACTGAAGAAATTGATGTTTGGTGTTCGAATGACTATCTAGGTATGAGTCAAAATTCATTTGTGATATCAGCTATGAAATCTGCTGTTGAGAAACTCGGTGCTGGAAGCGGTGGAACGCGAAATATTTCTGGTACAACTAACTTTCATATTCTTCTAGAAAAAGAAATTGCTCAATTACATCATAAAGAAAGAGCGCTCGCATTTAATTCAGGATATAGCGCTAACGAGTCTGCATTAAAATCAATCATATCTGCATTTGATAATTGTTTAGTTTTGAGTGATGAATTAAATCATGCCTCTTTAATAGAAGGTATACGAGCAAGTAAAAAAGAAAAAGCAATTTTTAAACACAACGATGTCAAACACCTTAGAGAAATTCTTAGAGGGGTTGAGTTTTCAAGACCTAAGATCATAGTTTTAGAGTCTGTATATTCAATGGAAGCAGATTTTGCCCCCTTGGAGGATGTTATTGAAGTTGCGCAAGAGAATGGCGCATTAATTTATTTAGATGAAGTTCATGCTGTTGGTTTGTATGGATCCAACGCAGCTGGCGTTGCCGAGCAAAAAGGTGTATCTGAGCATATTGATATCATCAACGGAACTTTAGCTAAAGCGTTTGGTCTTGCTGGGGGCTACATCGCTTCAACCAACACCATTATTGATTTTGTTAGAAGCTTTTCAAAAGGGTTTATCTTTACAACATCAATGTGTCCAGCTGTGGCCGCAGGTAGTTTAGAGAGTATTCAACAAGTTCAAAAAAACCCCTCTTTACGAAAAACATTTTTTGAAAATGTAAATTTTGTTAAAAATGAACTCAGAAAGGTTGGCATTCCTTTTTTAGACTCTGGATCGCATATCATTCCAGTTTTAATAGGCGATAGTAAATTATGTAAAGAAATAAGTGACTACTTACTGGATAATCACCAGGTATATGTTCAACCAATTAACTTCCCAACGGTCCCCAAAGGTACGGAAAGAATTAGGATTACGCCTACGCCATGTCATTCTAATGAAACTACTCTAAAATTTGTGGAAGCACTAAAAGATGCTTGGTTTAAATTTATGCCTCGGTTATCAAAATTTGAAAATAATTTTGCCTCTAAACCAAAAAATATATAATAAGTAATAATTTCAATGCCGATGAGAGTAATAGCTTTTTATAGTTTTTTTAATGTCCTTAATTTATTAGAGATAGAAAAAGAGATTCATGAATTTTTTAAAGAAGTTAAAATCAAGGGCACTATTTTAATTGGCCCAGAAGGCCTTAATGGGACTATTGCAGTCCCTGAAGATTATGAAAATAAAACTATTAGTTTTTTAATTTCACTGGGAGTTATCGCTGAGAATATTAAAGTCTCTAAGTTTGATGGTAAAAGAGTTTTCAATCGTTTTAAAACAAAAATCAAAAAAGAAATAGTCACTTCTGATTTTAATTTAACGATTGATGATATTCATCAAGGGCAGTTTATAGAGCCTAGAAACTGGGATGAGTTTATTCAACAAGAAAATGTTGAAGTCATCGATACTCGAAATGATTACGAATATAAAATTGGTAAATTTAAAAATGCAAAAAATCCAAATATTCAAAATTTTCGGCAGTTTAAAAATTATATTGAAAAAAATAAAGACTCATTAAAAAATAAAAAAGTAGCGATTTATTGCACAGGGGGAATTCGTTGTGAAAAAGCAGGTCCATTGATGCAAAAATATGGCATTGATACTTATCAACTCAAAGGGGGTATTTTAAAATATTTTGAAGAAACGCCTGCCGATCAGTGGGATGGTGAATGTTTCGTTTTTGATTATCGCGTTTCCGTCGATAAAAGCCTTAATCCAGGTAAAAGTGAGTTATGTTTTGGTTGCAATATGCCATTGACTGAAGAGGATAGGAAATCTCCTTTGTACGAAGAGGGTTTTACATGCCCTGATTGCTACGATCAGTTAACTGAAAAAAAGAAAAAATCTCTTACTGATAAAAGGGAGCATTGGAAAAGGGTTCTTTGAAAATTTTTATAATGATTCTTGACCAAATGGTAAATTAGTTTATTTTACGCCAATGGCAAAAAAGTCGACATATCAATTAAAACAGCTTGTTCCAGAAGAAAAACCAGAAACAGGCACTAAATATATTGTTCGCAAACCCACCAAGGGTATGAAGGTATCGGATAAACTCAGACAAAAAAAATATGACCCTGTATTAAAGCAACATGTTTGGTTTGTGGAAAAGAAAATGCCTCCTCATAGTAAATAATTTTGCTAAAATCTTTCTATCGAACATAATACACTATATTGGGTCCGCCGAGATCTTCGTTTGCAAGACAACCCTTGCCTACATTTTATCGAAAAAAATAAGTCAAAAGCTTTAATTGTTTATATCCATGATGAAATTGAGTGCCAAGCTACCGGGCAAGCAGGCCATTGGTGGTTACATGAGTCTTTAAAAAAATTAGAAAAAAATTATAAACAGGCATTCCAAATACAACTAATTATTCAAAAAGGTGAAGCAGGGGTTATTCTCACAAAACTTATTAAAAAATATAAAATTACTCAAGTAATTTGGAATAGATTGTACTCTTCAAATTCTATCGAGCGTGACACAAATTTAAAAAAAACTTTTAAAAATCAAGGTCTAGATGTTGAAACCTTTAACGGGCATTTACTAAATGAACCATGGGAAGTTCAAAATAACTCAGGGCAGTATTTTAAGGTTTTTACACCTTACTGGAAAAAAGCTTGGCAGGTTTATTTAGAAAAAAAATATCAACCGCTTTCTATTAAAATTATTACAGGACTCCCACATTCTGAAAAAAACCAGGCAAATTTTCTTCCGCCCAAGAAATGGTATAAAAAATTTGAAAAAACTTGGATACCGGGGGAACAAGCAGCCCACCAACAATTACAATCCTACATCTCTATAAATTTAAGCTCCTATAAAGAGGCACGTGATCGACCTGACTTAGATCAAACATCCAAGTTATCTCCTTACCTTCGTTTTGGTGAAATATCTGCACGTACTATTATTCATGATATTTTAAAATCTAAAAAACAAGGACCGTCTGTAATCACTTATATTTCGGAAATTGGCTGGAGAGAGTTTTCTTATTCTTTATTATATTATTCTAAAAATTTATCGCGTATCCCAATCAATGAAAAATTTCAAAAATTCCCCTGGAGAAAAAATAATCAGGATTTTCAATCTTGGAAAAGGGGAGAGACCGGCATACCCCTGGTCGACGCAGCCATGAAACAAATTTATTCCTTAGGATGGATGCATAACCGGCTGCGAATGGTGGTAGGCAGTTTTTTAGTCAAAAATTTATTAATTAATTGGACAGAAGGTGAAAAATACTTTCAGGAGACATTACTGGACTATGACGAAGCAAGTAATGCGGCGGGTTGGCAGTGGATTGCTGGTTGCGGCGCAGATGCTGCTCCGTATTTTCGTGTCTTTAATCCGATTTTACAATCTGAACGATTTGACCCTCAGGCAGCTTTCATTTTACAATATCTTCCCCAGCTTCAAGTCTTTCAAAAGGCCTCCTCAATATTTCAACCTTATTTAGAAGAAACACTTCTTAACAAACTGATAGAAAAAAAATCATATACCAAACCAATCGTCGATTTAAAAGACTCTCGCAATCGCGCCTTACAAGCTTATCAAAAAATTAAATAGATTATTGTGAAAAGTAAAATTGCTATCATTGGTTCAGGTATTGCGGGTTTATCGGCAGCCTATTTTTTACAAACAGAATTTGAAGTTACGCTTTTTGAGAAAAATAACTATTTAGGAGGTCATGCTAATACTCAGCAAGTGGTAGACTCTCAAGGTAATAAAATTTCAGTAGATACAGGATTTATTGTTTACAATGAGCGCACTTACCCCAATCTCACAAAATTATTTAATGAACTGCAGGTTCCTACAAGTAAGAGTGACATGTCTTTTAGTTTTTATAATAGTCAAAATAATTTTGAATACGGAGGAGGAAGTCTAAGAGCTTTATTTGCTAATCCTAAAAATATTTATAATCCTAAATTTTATAGAATGCTCAAAGATATAGTATTCTTTTATAAAAAATTTCAAAAATCTAATGTATCAACTGAACTCTCCATCAAAGATTATCTAAGTACGCATTCTTATTCTGTAGAATTTATTAATAACCATTTACTTCCTTTAATCTCAAGTATTTGGTCTACTCCAGATCAAAATTCCCTAGATCAGCCTCTCAGCAGTATCATCACTTTTTTTCAAAACCATCAATTATTCAATTTTATTCAACGCCCGCAGTGGAAGACAGTCTCCCAAGGGTCTTCTAATTACATTAAACGATTAGTCGCTGTATCGAATTTCCAAATCAAAATGAATGCAACAATCACTTCTATTAACAGAGAAAAAACTATTCAGATTAATACCAAGGATGAGAAGGGATTAAATTTTGATTTCATTATATTTGCTTGTCCGCCTCATCAATTTTTACCCTTGCTAGATCATCTTACAGATGCAGAAAGAAATATTCTTTCCACCTTTCAATTTCAACAGAATCATATACAGCTCCATCAAAATACATCTTGGATGCCCCCGCATCCAACAGCGTGGTCTAGTTGGAATTTTCACTCTAACGAAAACCAACAATGCACTTTAACCTATTGGATGAATTTGCTGCAACCTTTGCCCACCAAAGACAATTTTTTTGTGTCGCTTAATCAAAATCAACCTAATGCGTTGTACGAAACTTATTATGACCACCCCATTTTCTCACTAGCAACCAAACAAGCACAACAGAATATAGGTAAGATTCAAGGGGGTAATAATACTTATTATGTGGGAAGTTATTTAGGTTATGGGTTCCATGAAGATGGAATACAATCTGCTCTGAAGGTTTGTGAAAAGATGAAAGTGGATTTAGTTAATTTTAAGGATGCCGATACCTCAAGAGTGATATGGAATTAATTGCAGATCACAGCTTTGGAATAGGGACGATAGTTCATAAAAGAACAAGAGATACTAAAAATTTTTTTAAATATAACGCTCCGTATCTTTGTTTAAATTTGAGTCAACCTGGACCTAAATTGCCTTTTTTTTCATGGAACCGTTTTAATTTATTTTCTATTTTTTATAGGCAACATGGATTTCGAGATAAAGATAAAAACCTACTTGAGTTTGCCCAGCAAATTGCATCGCAACATCAAATCCAATTTGATAGTGTTCATTTTATTTGCATTCCCTCTATAGTAGGATACTCCTTCAACCCCATTAGCTTTTATCTTTTTCTCAATCAAGCCAAACAGCCTATAGCCATCTTGTATGAGGTAAAAAATACCTTTGGGGATCAGGTACACTATTTATCTGCTCATGATTTTTCCAAATCTACTTTTAAAAAAAATATGTACGTTTCTCCTTTTATTGAAATGGATTGCACTTACGAAATATTTTCTAAGCTTCAAAGTCCTAGACAATTTTTCTGTTCTATTCATCAATTTGACTCTAATCAAAAACAAATATTTTATGCCTCGATTAATTTACCCTTAGCAAAAATTACTTTTTTTAGTACTTTGGTATTTATTTTGTTCAATATTTTAGGAAGCATTAAAACCATCACTCTAATTCACTATCAAGCATTTAAATTATGGTTAAAAAAAAGTCAGTTCTTTAAATATTCCAAACGCGTCAAAGATCGATTATACTTTGATTGATTTAGGAGAATTGAGGAAGTGTTGATTGACCGTTATATATATCGTGTATGTTCCAAAATTGAGTTCGGAGAACTTCTTCTGATTGTTCAAGGTAAAAAATATTTTTTCCAGGGCTTACAACCTGGTCCTAAAGTAACACTAACAATTCATAAACTGAGTATGCTATGGGATTTATATGTCCGAGGCTCGGTAGGGCTTGGGGAGGCATACATGAAGAATAAGTTTCAGGCTGATGATTTAAGTAAATTTTTAGAATTCGGAGCCTTAAATGAGAATGCTTTTGGAAAAGAAATGGATGGCTCTTTCCTCTACCGTCTTTTATCCGCACCGTTTCGTTATTTAACAGCTAATTCTGTCTCTCAAAGTAAAAAAAATATCCATGCTCATTATGATTTAGGAAACGATTTTTACCAACAGTGGCTGGATGATACCTTAACTTACTCATCAGGGCTCTATAAAACAGGACAAGAGTCACTAACTGAAGCTCAACAAAATAAATTTGAAAGTTTACTTAAGGGCAATGAGCCCCAATCGGGTGATCGAGTTTTAGAAATTGGATCAGGATGGGGTAGTTTTGCTTTTTACCTTTTGTCTAAATATCCTCATATATCGGTAGATACCTTAACTATCTCCAAAGAACAATTTGATTATGTAAAAAAGAAAGCAGAATTATTTAAATTAGAAGACAGACTGAATATTATTTATCGTGACTATCGAGAACACCAAGGCCAATATGATCGAATTTATTCAATTGAAATGTTTGAAGCTGTTGGAATGCAATACTGGCAAATCTATTTTAATAAAGTTAAAGAATTATTAAAACCGTCCGGAATATTTTCAATGCAAACTATCGTGATTTTTGAGGATTTCTTTGATCAGTATTCCAAAAAAATTGATTTTATTCAAAAATATATTTTTCCAGGCGGAATGTTGCCAACTATTCAAAAATTAAAAAACATGGCGCAGCAAAATAAATTTGATTTTTCTATAAAAAATCAAATGGCAGAGAGTTACTACCAGACCCTAGAGGTTTGGAGAGTTAATTTTAATCAACAATGGAATAAAATAAAAAATTTAGGATACTCAGAAGAATTTAAGAGAATGTGGAATTTTTATTTATCCTATTGTTCTGGTGGTTTTAAAGCCAGAACAATTGATGTTTTTCAAATTGATTTTAGAAAAAAATAATAAGTTAATTTATTAGTTAGATAGCCCTCAGAGAGATCCAGTTTTAGAGGACTTCGTATTTAATAATTGTGCATGTTAAAAAAGGGCTTATTAGTATTTTTAATTTTAGTAACTACAGGTTGTTCATCAATGAATTTAAAAGATTTTTCTAACAATCAACCTGAATTTAAAATAGAAGAGTATTTTTTAGGAAAAACTTCAGCCTCTGGCTTATTTATTGACCTTTTTGGCAAAGTTAAAAGGCAGTTCACAGTTGAAATGGAGGGTATTCAAGAAGGTAATATTTTTATTCTTAACGAGACTTTCTTGTATGACGATGGCGAAGAAGAATTTCGCCGTTGGGAAATCACAAAAACCTCTGACACAACTTACGAGGGTAATTCCACAGATATCAAGGGTATTGCCCAAGGTGAAAGATCAGGTAATGCTATTAATTGGCACTATACTTTAAAATTGAAGTACGGTGATGGAATATTGTTGGTTAAGTTTGATGACTGGTTAATTATGCAAGACAAAAAACGTGTTTTCAATAAGGCTACCATGAAAAAATTTGGAGTGCCGCTCGGTAACGTTTATTTATTTTTTACGAAATAGTAGCTTGTTGCTGTTTATCAGCTTTTTCTTTTGCTTTTTTATCACGTTCAACTTTACGTTGACCTTTTTCCACTAATTGCTCTAATTCTTCGTACGAACATAAACCCAAGTCAGTAGGGTTTCTAAATTCAGTGATCGGTTGCGATTGATTGCCTGCTCGAATATTGGCTACTGTGGGTTTGGTGGAACTAGTAAGTTTTGCAATTTGTGTATCTGTGAGAACCTTGCCATACTCTCGGATCAGCCATGCAATAGCCTTAGGTCTTTCTTGGCGAACGGATAAGGGTAAATATTTTTTAGCTTTAATTGAAAATTGAATGGTTTCACTTTTTTTATTTTGTAATTTTAAATCGGAAGAGGGATCTTTTTCACATCTTTTAATTTCATCCATTGTGAGCTGACCACTGGCAATAGGGTTTAATCCTTGCATCCGGTAAGCATCTTCCCCGTCAGCAATACTTTGAACCTCTAACTCATGAAGTTGACAAAATCTAGAGATTTGAGGAAAACTTAATGCAGTGTTATCGACAAGCCATACGGCAGTCGCAAGGGGCATAAGTGGTTTGTTTTCTGACATTTAAATTTTTAAATATTGAAAGATTTATATTTATTTTTAAATCTTGCAACACGCCCACCTGAGTCTACCATTTTACCAGAGCCTTTATTCCATGCTGGGTGAGATAGGGGATCGATTTCAAGTTTCATTGTATCACCTTGTTTCCCCCAAGTAGATCTTGTTTTGTAGGTAGAACCATCGGTACGCTCGACAGTAATTTCGTGATAATTAGGATGTATCTTTTCTTTCATGGTCTAGAGAAAATAGTGACCAAAGGTTAAAAAATCAAGTAAATATTTAGAGATTTTCAAAAAACTCATTATTAATGGCAGCACTCGACGCTATGAGACATTCATCGCTAAAAGGGTTAAATTCCTTTCCTTTTTCATTAACACATATCCCTCCCGCCTCTTTGACAAGAGAGATTCCTGCAGCGATGTCCCATAAGTTGAGCCTTGTAAACCAAGCACCGTCAAACTTACCTGAAGCAACATGTGCTAAGTCAATAGCTGCTGAGCCCATAATTCTAACGCTTGTCTTGTGGAGTAATTTACTAATTTGGTTGATATTCTTATCTAGAATATCGGGGTGTTTTATTTGAACACCGGAGGCGAACATGCTCCCCTCTAATTTGTGGCGCTGAGATACTCGTAAGCGTTGATTATTTAACCACGCACCCGATCCTTTGTGTGACCAAAAAAATTCGTTAGTAATAGGGTTGTAGGTGGCTCCAGCAATTATTTCCTTCTTGTGTACTAATCCAATAGCAATGGCAAAGTATCCTACGCCATGAATAAAATTCTTTGTACCATCCAGAGGGTCAAAGATAAAAATAGGCTTTTCTTGGTCTAACTTTTCAAGATCATTTGGTTGGTATGACTCTTCATCAATTTGTAAAAAATCAGGTCTATCTTTTTCTAAATGATAACTGATTGTTTTGGAGGCTCTTAAATCGGCTGAGGAAACAAAATCATTCTTATCTTTTTTTGAAATTTGTAATTTTTCTAATTCACCAAAATCCCGGATAAGAGATTTTGCTGCACTGCGGCAGGCGTTTTCCATCACTACAATAACTGGAGGTATAATAGCCATTGAATGCTACTTAGCTTTTTCTATATAGGTAAGCTCTTTAGTGCTGATTTTAATTTTATCGCCAGTTTCAATATGCGGTGGGACAGTAACACGAACGCCGTTAGTTAAGATAGCAGGTTTATACGAAGAAGATGCTGTTTGCCCTTTAACAACTGCTTCTGTTTCTGCAATTTGAACAATGAGGTTTTCGGGAGGATTAACATTCATGGGTTTTTCATCGTAAAACTCGATAGAAACAAGCATGCCATCTTCTAAAAACTTTGCAGTTTCTTCATTGACTTGCTCTAAGGAGAGCACAATTTGTTCATAGTTTTGATTATTCATGAAAGTAAAATCATCCCCGCTTCTAAATAAAAATTGATGATCAATTTCCTCAGCTCTTATTTTTTCAATAGATTCAGAACTTCGAAAACGTTCATTTAATTTTGATTGGTTGGCTATGTTTTTCAATTCGGCTTGGATGTAAGCACCACCTTTACCAGGTTGAGTATGAGATAGTTTTACAACTCTCCAAAGCATATTATTGTGTTGGATAATATTTCCAATCTTCATATCATTAGCGTTAATTTTCATTTGGATTTATAAATTTGTATTATTTGATCGAGTAATTTTAATGAGTCTTCTCTTGATCGCTGGAAACAATTTCTGCCAATAATCGAACCATTTCCTCCGCCATGATGAATAGCTTTAATTTCATTAAATAAAGATTGATCATCTTTGGCATCTCCACCTGAAAATACTACAAGTCTTTTACCTTCAAAAGCAACTTTTTTAATATGCGCAACTCGTTCAGTTAGGGTACCAATAGCAATTTTATTATTTTCAAAGGCGGCTTTTGTTGGATCTTCTTCCAAAAAGTCGGAGGGAAGTTTTACTTTAATTATATTGGCTCCTAATAGGGCCGACATATGAGCAGCATAGGAGATAATATTCATGGAAGTCTCACCTTTTTTACTAATATTAGCACCTCTTGCATACGCCCAGAGAACAACAGCTAATCCTTTGGACTTCGCTTCATGGCTTAATGATCGATACTCCTCCATAAGCTCAAAATTATGATCAGAGCCAGGATAGATCGTAAAGCCTATTGCGGCACAACCTAGTTTAAGTGCATCGTCGATACTCCCAGTGACGGCTTGATCTAAAGAATTTGCAAGCGTATTTGAACTATTAATTTTGAGTATTGTTGGGATCTGGCCATAAAAGCTATCTGAGCTTGTTTGTAGTAAACCCAAGGGAGCTGCGTAAGCCGATAGACCTGCATCAATCGCTAGTTGGTGATGATAGTTAGGATCATATGCAGGTGGATTAACCGCAAAACTTCTATCAGGTCCGTGTTCAAAACCTTGATCAACGGGAAGAATAATCATTCTCCCTGAACCGCCAAGCTTACCTTGGCCTAACATTTTCATCAAATTAGATCTCACTCCTACATTTTCATGGGTGTAGTATGAAATAATTTTTTTTGTAGTTGTTGTAATTCTCATAATTCCTCCTAAAGATTACACACTTGCTTAGTAGTCTCAAGCATTCGATTAGAAAATCCCCATTCGTTATCGTACCAAGTTAAAATTCTACCAAAATTATCAGAAACAACTGTAGTTTCAGTCATATCCAAAATAGAACTTCTAGGGTCATGGTTATAATCGCTAGATACTTTTGGATCTGTATCTACACCTAAGATGCCTTTCAGCGAACCATTCGAGTATTCTTTGAATTTCGCATTTAGCTCTTCCACGGATATTTTACTTTTTGTATTAAATTTAAAATCAACAAGTGAAACGTTTGGAGTAGGAACTCTGATTGCTGTTCCGTCTAATTTTCCTTTTAAATGGGGAAGAACTAAACCTACGGCTTTTGCTGCACCCGTACTAGTGGGAATAATATTACTGGCAGCTGATCTTGCTCTTCTTAAATCTTTATGAAAAGTATCTACGGTGTTTTGATCTCCCGTATATGAGTGAATTGTGGTCATATATCCATTTTCAATTCCAAATTCTTTATCTATCACATAGGCTACGGGCGATAGGCAATTCGTTGTACAGGAAGCATTTGAAATGACTTCGTGACTTGCATTGAGGCCACTATGATTGACACCTTGAACAACTGTGTAATCAGCATTTGTACAAGGAGCAGATACTATGACTTTTTTTGCACCACTTTCAATATGCACCATTGCTTTATCTTTAGAGGCGAATACACCAGTACACTCTAAGATCACATCAACATTTTTATTTCCCCATGTTAGATCAACAGGGTTTCGCTCAGAGGTAACCTCAACTTCTGTTGAACCAATTTTAAACTTATTATCCGCAGTTTTAACAATCTCTTGAGTTAGAGAACCATGGACACTATCGTATTTTAGTAAATGTATATTTGAGTCTATATCTGCGAGGTCATTAATATAAGCAATTTCATAAGTATCGTTAAATTCTTTAGCTCTTTCAATATAAGCTCTAAAAACTAATCTTCCAATTCTACCAAATCCATTGATAGCTATTTTCTTTTTTGGCATTTATCTTTTTATCCTTTTTTTTATTTGAGTTGATATATTTTTGGGAGTTAATCCAAATTTATTAAAAACTTCTTTAGCTGGAGCGCTCGCTCCAAATTCATCAATACCAAAGATATTTTCTAATTTAGTATATTTATTCCAATACATAGTTGACCCTGCTTCGATTACAAAAATCTCATTCAGCTTTGATTTCAAAAGATTTTTTTGAAAATTAATAGGCTGTTTATCAAAAATTGAAGTACAAGGCATGGATATAACTTTTGCAGAAATATTTAAATTTTTTAAAAGTTTGGCAACTTCGATAGCTAAAGAAACCTCCGAGCCAGTCGCTATGATTGTTATAAGGTTTTGTTTTTGTGTTTCATAGATTATGTAGGCGCCTTTGAAATTATTAGCAGATATACTTCTATTGGAGATTTGAGGTAAATTTTGTCTTGTTAAACATATGAATGAAGGTGCATCATTAATTCCAAGAGCTAGTTTCCAAGAAACAGCGGTTTCCATCGCATCACAGGGTCTAAATAAATAAC
>Ga0181553_10000951_pt1 | contig 25672 bp, 18 predicted proteins | sample 011ome_17_FD_133753 | JGI IMG/M metagenome (GOLD analysis project Ga0181553, IMG submission 133753) | Coastal salt marsh microbial communities from the Groves Creek Marsh, Skidaway Island, Georgia - 011502XT metaG (megahit assembly) | ecosystem: Environmental > Aquatic > Marine > Intertidal...
GTGTTTAGTTAAAAATATAGCTTGAAAAAAGAACCGCAAGCACAAAAATGAGAAGTAAACCCCAGTAAAGACTTGTACGGTTTAACTCAACAGTTTGCTTGTTTGGATTTGGATTTGTCATACAACTCTCCTCTTAACGTTGAATAAACTGCATTGCTGTAATAGAACCAAGGAAAAATACCACTGGTACAGCTAATGCGTGAATTGTAAGCCAACGGAATGTAAAAATTGGATATGTTTTAATCGACATAATAAAAATATACCTGATAAACAGGTCGAATAAATAACGTATACATAGCATATGCCCCAAAAAGGCGCGCATATGTTTTTTTTTGCTCAGTTGGATACATGCTCAACTAAAAGCAAAAATGCCCGTTTGTTTTCCTATCTAGATTTACTTAAGCGAGTATTAAAACTCTTCCATTTGTGCAAGTGCGCCGTAGCGATCTGACACTAAAGGAAGCGTTTGACGCTCGTCTGTAAAGTATTCGTTTGGACGCGGTGTTCCAAACACGTCGTATGCTAATCCAGTACTTACAAAAAGCCATCCTGCAATAAATAAAGATGGAATTGTAACACTATGAATCACCCAGTAACGGATACTTGTAATGATGTCACCAAAAGGACGCTCTCCTGTAGAACCTGACATATGGGTTACTCCTTTAACATTTCTGTAAAAGCCCGTGCATTAAAATTGAAATTTAATTTATCTGTACGAGGCTCGATTATATTATATCTTTCGACTGAGGAATTGCAAAAAAATATGTAAAAAAAAGTCCGAATCTTTACACCTAAGCTTTTTCTGATAAAAAAAGCTTTAGGGACTGACTATAAAATTAAATGCGAATTGTTGTTGATTCGTCGTTAACGCCAATTTTTTTGCATTAAAGTCATAATTTCCATTGCGACTTGATCAATACGACGTGCCGTTGTTTCTTTTCGACATTTGAACGAAAGATCATTATTTGTTTCAAATGTCCCAAAAATATTGGCATCACGTGAAGCAAATTCATTTTGTTTTTTCGTTAAAAAATTTAGACGGTGTTTAATTTTGTCTGCAATTGGTGGTGCTCCGAAAAGCATTTCATATTGAACTTCGTTTAAACCTCCAATAAGAGAATGTTCTTTACTGAAACGTTGTGCACGTAAAAGTGAAGTTGCACGGGTGCGCATATCAATTGATTTGACTGAAGTGATTCCCATTGGATATGGCGTTGGGAGTTGTGTTCGGCGCCAGAGGTCAAAACTTGTGATAAACATATGCTCTTTTGTAATACGTTCAAGTGTATGTTGACTTGTCAGTACATCAATAGCTTCTTTTGCTGTAAAGAATAATGGGCAACAGTATGTTTCAAATGTAACAACTGGGTATGGTGGTCCCATTGTTTTTTGAGCATTATAAATAAATAACCCTTCACTTAAAAGAGGAAGTAATCCGTCGGCAACACTAATAGGTGGTGTTGTGTAAAGTTCTACGTTATTAATTTGAGCTGTTGTGTTCCAACGTTCCTTAAGTGTTTCTGTCTCGTCTGGCACCATATTACGGAACACATGCATTAATTTTTTATACATTGGGATTTGTCCTGTTTGTGTAAAAAATGGTGCATATTGTGTTGGTTGGTTATGACGCACACTGAATGCAAATGTTGGAAAAAACCCAAGAGTTGAGGAAGCATCGACAAATCGTGTTTGTGAAAGATCGTGTACTTGATTAATTGAGCCTAATGCAAAAGCCATACTTTCTTTTGTATGGATGTTTGTAAGGCCTTGTTTCATCATATATACTGATGAAGTATTTACAAGAATACGTAAATCAAGGCAACTAAATCCTTCTGTCATGGCACTAAAATAATTCCAATCAATATCAATTGGAGTATTGATCATAGATTTTTGGCTATGAAGTAAAAGCATTTGATGACGTTCTTTTACCGGTGGGTAGTAGAAATCTAATACCCATTCAAATCGTCCCGAACGCATACAGGCATCATCCATCATCGAAGTTGTTGTCATACTTCCCATTACAAAAATATCTTGTTGTGAAGCAATTGTTTCAGTTCCTCGACTATACCCATCCATTGCAAGTAAAAGTTGTGTTGTTGCACGTACTGAGCCGAACATTGGATAACGTTCACGATGACGAGTCATAAAGTCTAAATCACGGATAAAAAGAATATTTGGAGCTTGTTCACGGGCACGTTTAAATAAAGTTTTTAGGCGAACCAATCCATCCATTTCATTTAAATAACGGTTACTTTCGGTAATTAAAAGTGGTAAACGTGATGCGGTTGCTAAGGTACGAACAAAATATGTACGCCCATTTCCTGGTTCTCCAAGTAAAATCATTCCTTTTGGAAGTTGGCGCATACGCTCTGTCCCAGGTTTAATTAATGAAAATAATGGGAGTTGTCGCATTTCATTTTGGAAATTTTCTCCATATTGTAATGCTTGCATTAGTGCTGGTTCACCACCTAAACGGTTAAAGAGTTCTTGGCGTTCTTTTAAAACATCCGAATCAATTGTATTACCTTGTTCTGTTACGGTACTTAAATATTTTCGGGCGGCTGTTGTGAAATTGTTAAAGCATGAATAACGTGGGAGAATATCTTTAGAATCTGATTGTTTAAGACTTGTCGACTCGAGAATATTACGTGGTTGATATGTCAAAGAAGTGATTGTCTCTTCTTGTATTGTAAAGAAATTCTCGAAATGTGTTTTCAATTTTTGCATTTGAACAAGAATTTTGCTTTCTTGTTCTGATGAAAGATTTGGTCGAATTCCGGTATTCCAAATTTTTAATCCTGTTGAATAGCCATATAATTCTTTTCCACGTTGTACTTGGAATGCTAAAAGAAGTTTTTTAACTGGCGGGGTTTTCATCTTTTCCCCAACATATTCACTGATACGAATGGCCTCGGGCATTCGATCAATATGCGCAATGAAATCGTTTACATGGGGTGCTGTTCGACCGATAATACCACGACATTCAATACGAACACAGAGTTCAATTCCGGCATACATTAAAAGTTGAAGTACAATCCCTTTCCAGGCAAGGTCTTGCCATGGTTCATATTGATTCGGGTTTAAAAAGAGTGTTCCTTCGCGGAACCAAAGTGGGCCAGATTTACTTAAATTACTTAACTCTTCGTTTGAAGCTAAGTCTGGAGTAGTTGTTTTGTGGTTTAATTCAAAACTCTTCTCATTATTAGATGTAAAATTGTCGTCATTTAATGTGTCATTTTCGACATCGTCATCATCATCTAAGTCATCATCATCATCTAAGTCATCATCATCATCTAAGTCATCATCATCATCTAAGTCATCATCATCATCTAAATCATCGTCATCATCTAAATCAGCGTCATCATCTAAATCATCGTCATCTAAATCGTCATCATCTAAATCAGCGTCATCTAAATCAGCGTCATTTAAACCATCATCGTCTAAATCATCATCCTCTAAATCATCATCTAATTCGTCTACATCAATATCGTTAATTTCGCTAAATTTTCCATTAGCGTCATCTTCCAATGGAAAAAACTCTTTTACTGATGAGTCGAAATCGTTATGGTTTGTGTTGTTTACAATTTGTAATTGACGTGCTGTTCTCTCGTGAAGCACGGCACGATATGGGTGATTTTCAATCATTGCAAAAGCATCTGGACGTTGATTGAAAACTTCTAAGCTTGTGTCTGAAAAACTATAATGAAATAGTTTTGTTTCTTGGGCAGTAAATGGTTTTAATGGGAATGTAGCCGTTTTTCCTGTGTGATAATGAATCCCAAATGGTGAAAATGTTACACGGTTATTTTTTAATTCAACATCTTTATAAATTTGCTCTAAAAAAGTTGCTTCATTTGCACTTTCATGAAGGAAATTGACAAGATCTATATCTTTGGCCCATGGAACATTATAATCTACTGAATTTACAAGTGGGGCTGCTTGAATATTGGTTATTTTTCGAATTGGTTTATATTTTAGATCTGCAAAGCATTTCGGTAGAAGATCTTTTTGTGCAAATTGCCCAAGTCTTGGCTCGAGGGGCATGTATTGATCGGAAATTTGTTTTCCGCGTTGTGTGAATTGTGTATTGGCACGTCGTTTTGTTAAACGTGGGCGTTTTTTATACTTTGTTAAAAGTTTTTTATCTTTTGCTTGCAGACGTTTGTAAACAGGTTCAGGTGTAAAAGGTGGTGGTTCTGTTTCATCTTCTTCATCTTCTGCTTTTTCTTCGCGAGGTGGCATTTGCGCAAGTTCATCAGCGGATGACCATTCATAACGTCCGATTTCTTCCTCATGGCTGAAACTAGTATTTAATGTTGTATTATCTTTTTGAAATACTGCAAGAAATTCATTTGGGTGTGTAAAATTGCTAAGTACTTCTTTTTCAACATCCGTATATTTTCCCTCAACAAATTCAGTTTTTAAACCTTTACTACGTGTAAAAAGAATCCCTTGTGAATCACGTAAATATTCTTTTTTTGGATTAAGTACACCTTCTAAATTTTCAAGAACTGAGAGTTTTAAAATGGCAGTGCGTGTTTGTGTTTTTAATGTTTTAGAAGTTTTTTCTAAGCCTTTTGAATAAACTGTTTGTGGTGCGCTAATTGTACGTTGAACAATCAAATATGTAATACTAATCGGTAAAATCGCTTGGAGTCCACGTCGAATTGTAAAACTACTTTTTATAAATTGATCTAGAACATAAAATTTATGAATACGGAAATAAGACACCACGTAAAGGCATCGTTGATACATTGCTTTTACATAGGTATTTCCACGGCCGCGTCCAAGCCAAAATCGCGTATCTTTATATCCTTGTTTAAAAGAAATTTGACTTGTTCGGTAGGCTTTTTCACAAAAGAGCTCTAAACAGTATTCTACTGGGATTGCTACAATATTTAGGATGCTTTGAATTGGTGTTAATAAAATAATCCAAAAGCTGTTCCAGAGTAAGCAACTGAAACTATAAATTTGGGGTACATAATATTTAATTGCTTCAGAAGCAATTTGTGTTGTCATTTCAGCATTATACCAAAAAGTGGGATACGTTAATTTAATCGCATGTGAATAATTTCCATCATCAAGTGCATTTTTAAGCGCAAGTTCTCGTTCGTTTGTCGAACTTTTTTCTTTTGATTTTTGAATAAATTGTTGGTCTTCGAATTTTGTATTTTTATTCTCTATGTCTGGTGCATTGGTTTCTGGAATACCATCAGTTTTAACAAGAAGCATTTCAAGTGCTTCTGGATTTAATTTTGCATTTTTTTGATTTTTCCAAGCTGATCCGAGGAATTCGTAAAATGAGACATCTACATGATTTAGTTGTGAGTCGTTATTTGACTGAGTCGGGGTCATAAAGGTGAAAATGTATATTTAATGGACGATATATTTAAATTCGTTTGTGAAAGTATCTCTCTTCCTCGTGTTTTCGTTAACTAATAAAATATAAAAGAATATTTATTGTATTATGATTATATCATAACGATTCTAAAATAGAAAAATTTTTTTATTATTCTCCCCAGACAGGATTTGAACCTGTGACCAATCGGTTAACAGCCGATCGCTCTACCACTGAGCTACTGAGGATTAGAAGGTTAAACTACCAACATTTAAACGTTATGTTTACTTTAATACATAGTATTTATAGTGGATGTTAGTATTACCTATTCCAAAATATAACATATTGCTTGGTCCTTGTCTATGTTTACTTTTGCCAAACCTTGTAAGAAAGGGACTTGCATCTAAATCCTAAATCTTTTATACTCTAAGAAAATGCCTCCTTAGCTCAGCGGCTAGAGCATCGTATTTGTAATGCGAGGGTCGTCGGTTCAATTCCGACAGGAGGCTTGTATTTTATAATTGCATTCTTTAAAATTAGGATTGTTGTGCCAGTCTTTTTTTTTTATTGTCCTAGTCGCCTAAGGGATGGGCATGGGCTTTCTAAGCCTGTTTGTGTGGGTTCGAATCCTACCTAGGATGTTTTTTGTTGCCACTCTATGTAGAGTGGCAACAATTTGTTTAAGGTTTTTTAAATAAAACCCTCAACGAAGCTAATTTAGTATCCTGTACTTGAAAGCCAGCTCATCTCTACTTCGTCAAGAAGTAATGAACGGTTATAAATTTCAAGAAGAATTACAAGGAAAACAGCGAATAAACCAATAAATACTGCCATTACTACTGTTGTTCCCCAACCTGGCGCTACTTTCCCATATTCTGAGTTAAGTGGACGTAAGGCTGTTCCTAATGCTGTTACTTTTCCTGTTCCAGCAAGTTTGCTTTCATTTGCGCTCATAAGAATAAATTTCTCACATTCATTTGTGTTTTTTTACTTTCTATTTTAAACTATATCAAAATTTAACGTTCAACCTAATTATGGAAACTCCAGCTTTTTTTTACGCCGTTTTTCTTTGGTGTTTGTTGATTAGTGTAACAGGCTATTCAATTTACATTGGTTTTGGTCCACCTTCAAAAGATCTTCGTGATCCATTTGAAGAGCATGAAGATTAAAATTTTTTCTTCAGCCTCTTGTAGGGTACGTAGATTACGTACCCTACAATAAATCGACATAACAACATAGACTCTGTTCTCTTATAATATACCATGAGAAAGTCTCCCGCTCCAAAAGAGATGCGGGAAAACTCCAGAATAAATGAAAATTAAACCAGAAGTAATTTTATCCTTTACGTGAGTAGAACTCAATAATAAGGAGTTCATTTACTGTTAACGCAATCTGTGAACGTGTAATTGCACGTTGGATTGTCCCTGTTGTTTTATTTGTATCTACACTTAAGTGCGAAGGTACAGTCCCTCCAAATGTTTTACAGTTCTCTACAACTGGCGTTGAAGTACTTGTAATTGTTTCACCTTGTGCACAATTATAACTTGGAATATTTACACGTTTTCCATCAACTTTAATCAAACCATGAGATACATATTGACGTGCTGCTCGGATTGTTGGAGCAAATCCAAGGCGGAATACAACACTATCTAATCGCATTTCAAGCATTTGAAGAAGTACTTCTCCAGTTGGTCCTTTGGCACGTCGTGCACGTCGTACGTACGATAAAAGTTGTTTTTCAGTTACTCCGTAATTATAGCGTAATTTTTGCTTTTCTTGTAAACGTACACGGAATTGTGTGAGTTTTTTTGTTGCTGCTGTTTGGCCATGCTGGCCTGGTCCGTAATTACGGTTTGGCACTTTTGTTGTTAATCCAGGAAGTTCCCCAAGTCGTCGTACAATTTTTACACGTGGTCCACGATATCGAGCCATCTTATTTCTCCTAAAGTTTTACTAATGATTTTTCTATTCCTGTAGTATAATACTATTATATAGTAGTTTTAGTTTAACAGGATAAATGCTCAGTATCAAAACTATTTTTTGAATCGGCCCGAAATATTTGTTCTTTGTTGAAGAAAGTTGGATTTCTTTCTTTTCCGCTATATACTGTATACATATACTTGACCGTTAAGAATTTATGCCACGTTCCCAAAGAAACGATAATTTTATTGATAAAACTTTTACGGTTGTTGCAGACATTTTATTAAAAGTGCTTCCTACAACGCGTAATGAGAAAGAAGCATTCATTTATTACCGAGATGGTATGTCTGCACAAGCAGAAGGTGAATATGCTGAAGCATTGCAGAATTACTATCAAGCAATGCGTCTTGAAGTCGATCCATATGACCGTAGTTATATTTTTTATAATATTGGGTTGATTCATACAAGTAATGGAGAACATACCAAAGCATTAGAATATTATTATCAAGCTCTTGATCGTAACCCAGCGTTACCACAGGCATTAAATAATATTGCTGTTATTTACCATTACCGTGGTGAACAAGCCCTTGAATCAGGAAATATTCCAGATTCTGAAACATTATTTGGTAAAGCAGCCGAATATTGGAAAGAAGCAATTCGTTTAGCGCCACTGAATTATAGTGAAGCGCAAAATTGGTTACAGACTACTGGACGTTAAATATAAAATTACTTCATTGTAGTCTGATTTAAGTTTCGGCATCTGTTTAAAAACGTATGTTACACTACACATAAGTGATTTTATTGTCCTTTGTGCCTTAATGGTGGAATGGTAGACACGCTAGCCTTAGGAGCTAGTGCCGTAAGGCGTGGAGGTTCGAGTCCTCTTTAAGGCAAGCACTGTACGGTACAGGCAAAAAATTATGCTGTTTTTTTTTAATTCTAAAAAAATCGATTGACATTCTGAATCACACCCTTTTATAATAGAGAACAAGAATAGTTGATTCAACTATTTATTTTTGCCCCCATCGTCTAGAGGCCTAGGACATTTCCCTTTCACGGAAGTAACAGGGATTCGAATTCCCTTGGGGGTACGTTAATGTACCAAATGTATTATTTGAATGATAGGGGATCTTAAAATTCTTCAGAATCTTTCTTGCAATTCTAGCCTATCTATGCTTCAATTTTAATAAAAAACTTTAATTTTAATTAAAGTTTTGCTTGTTGAGTAATACATCAAAAGGATGTCCCTGCACTTAATTTGTTTTTTTATCATTTTAGATTTAAAACAAAGCGTTTTTTGTGCCATGTATTTATGTGTGTGTTTTTTTAACCACCGGACTTTAAACTATTTTTAAGGTCAGTACATTTATTTATATTTTAGGTTTATTTATTTATGAATTTTTCACGTCAACGCACGTCTCCAATTAGCGCTGGTGAGATCATTAATTATAAAAATGTTGATCTTTTACGTCGTTTTATTACGGAGCAAGGTAAAATTTTACCTCGTCGTTTAACGGGAGTAACTGCAAAACAGCAACGTCAACTTGCCAAAGCAGTAAAACAAGCCCGTATTTTAGGATTTTTACAATTTCTTTATAAAGAATAATTTTTAGTTATGCCAACGATTCAACAACTTATTCGCTCACAGCGAATGAAAATCGAAAAGAAGACCAAATCACCTGCTTTACAATCATGTCCTCAGCGTCGTGGTATTTGTACACGTGTATATACAACAACTCCAAAAAAGCCGAATTCAGCACTCCGTAAAGTTGCTCGTGTTCGATTAACAACTGGAATTGAAGTGACTGCATATATTCCAGGAATTGGTCATAATCTTCAAGAGCACTCAGTAGTGCTCGTACGTGGTGGTCGAGTAAAAGATTTACCAGGTGTACGATATCATATCGTACGTGGATCCCTTGATACAGCGGGTGTAAAAGGCCGTTTACAAGGGCGTTCAAAGTATGGAGTAAAACGTCCAAAAGAATAAATTCGTTTAATACGTCTTTAGTCTTGGAGATCTCTATTTATTTAATATTCAACCGTTTAATTGATCTTATGTCTCGTAGAAAAGTTGCGAAAAAACGTCCGGTTGCTCCGGATCCAGTATACCAAAGTCGCTTAGTAAGTCTTTTAGTAAGCCACCTTTTAAAGAAAGGAAAAAAGAGTCTTGCCTACCGTATTTTTTACGAAGCAATGACGCAAATCTCGGAAACAACTTCGCAAGATCCACTTGAAGTGCTTCGCCAAGCTGTTTTAAATATTACACCAAAAGTCGAAGTAAAATCTCGTCGTATTGGTGGAGCTGTTCTTCAAGTACCACTTGAAGTAAAGTCTGATCGTGGAACTGCTCTTGCTCTTCGTTGGCTTCTTGTTGCTGCTCGTGCACGTTCTGGACGTAGCATGGTAACAAAACTTGCAGCTGAAATCATGGATGCTGCAAATAACACTGGTGGTGCAATCCGTAAGCGCGAAGACACACACCGTATGGCAGAAGCAAATAAAGCTTTTGCACACTTCCGATTCTAAAAAAAAGAATCGTGACATTTTAGCCAAAATCAAAACCATTTTTTAAATCTATATTATTATGGCACGCGAAAAGTTTGAACGAACAAAACCACACGTAAATATTGGAACAATTGGTCACGTTGACCATGGTAAAACTACTCTTACTGCAGCAATTACTATGGCAATGGCAGCTCGTGGAGGCGCTTCTGCTAAAGGATACGCTGATATTGACTCTGCACCAGAAGAAAAAGCTCGTGGAATTACAATTAACACAGCTCACGTAGAATACGAGACAGCAACACGTCACTACGCGCACGTAGATTGTCCAGGTCACGCTGATTATGTAAAAAACATGATTACGGGTGCTGCACAAATGGATGGTGCAATTCTTGTAGTATCTGGGGCTGATGGTCCAATGCCACAAACAAAAGAGCACATCCTTCTTGCAAAGCAAGTTGGAGTACCAAACATCGTAGTTTTCCTTAATAAAGAAGATCAAGTAGATGATGATGAACTTCTTGAGCTCGTAGAACTTGAGGTACGTGATACTCTTAGTAGTTACGAATTCCCTGGTGACGATATTCCTGTAGTACCTGGTTCTGCACTTCTTGCATTAGAAGCATTAACAGAAACACCTGAAGTTAAGGATGGTGACAACAAATGGGTAGATAAAATCTTTGCATTAATGGATTCTGTTGATTCATATATCCCAACACCTGAGCGTGATACAGAAAAGACATTCCTTATGGCTATTGAAGATGTATTCTCAATTACTGGTCGTGGTACTGTAGCTACAGGACGTGTAGAGCGTGGAGTAGTAACAGTTGGTGATGTTGTAGAGATTGTAGGTCTCGGTGACACACGTGAAGTAACTGTAACAGGTCTTGAAATGTTCCAAAAAACACTTGATGAAAGTGTAGCGGGGGATAACGTAGGTGTGCTTCTTCGTGGAATCCAAAAGGATGAAATTGAGCGTGGAATGGTACTTGCAAAGACTGGGACAATCAAACCACACAAAAAGTTTGAATCACAAGTTTATGTACTTACAAAAGAAGAAGGTGGTCGACACACACCATTCTTCCCAGGATACCGTCCTCAATTCTATGTACGTACAACAGACGTAACTGGGAAAATTGAATCATTCGTTAGTGATGATGGAGATGAGGCAACAATGGTAATGCCTGGTGACCGTGTAAAGATGATTGTTGAACTCATTCAACCAATTGCTATCGAAAATGGAATGCGTTTCGCTATCCGTGAAGGTGGGCGTACAGTTGGTGCGGGTGTTGTGTCTGCAATTATTGAATAAATTGGTAGTTAAGTAACTTTTATGCATACCTTTAAGAGAGGTATGCAACAATTACTAGAAATTTTCAAATAAATTGAATAGAGATCTTCATTTGTTGACTGATAAAGGCCTTGCTTTTATAGCCTCAAAAAAATATACTATAGAGTAGTCCTACTTTTGTTGAAAGAACAGTTTGAATCGTGTCAGGGCTGAAAAGAAGCAGCACTTAAAATTATTTTTTTGGACAACAGTAGGCGTCCGTAACATGTAACAAAGACTTAATCTATTATTTTATAAATATCCTCAGAAAGATATTTTTTATTTCCTTAGGCGGTGCCCAGATTCGAACTGGGGGATAAAGGATTTGCAGTCCTCTGCCTTACCACTTGGCTACACCGCCATCCCTCTATAAAGAGAGTTATATACTCTATACAGTACAACATTTTACTTTGTTTATCAATATAGTAATTTCAGAGTTGTATTTTTAGTGTATTTTACTTAAGGAGTTCCAAATCCACGTTTTTTATTTGTAACACATATTAAAGCTTTGTGAATTTTGCTTATTTGGGAAATCTGAATATTTATTTTTCAAGTCTCCCTAGATCTCAAAAGAACTCGTTAAACAAAGTCTCTTTTCTTTGTATTGATTAATTTACACCTTTATCTATGATTCTTTTTCGTCAAAAAGTGGCAATTCCTGATTTCCTTGATTCCCAACGGAAAAGTTTTCGTCTTTTCTTAGAAACAGGAATTCGTCGTGAACTTGAATTTATTTCACCTATTATTGGAGACAGTTTAGGCTCGAGTGTTCGACAATCAACAGACCGTCAAATTTCTGTTTCATTTTTAGCGAATGATTTTTATTTTAAAAAACCTCTTCAAAACCCTAAAGAAGCCATTCAACAAATGGAGACATACAGCAGTTCCCTTGTTGTACCTGTGCATATTTATTCGAAAAGTTTAAATGTAAGTTGTGTACTTCCAATTACGTTTTGTGACCTTCCATTAATGACTGAGCATGGAACTTTTATTATTAATGGTTCACCACGTGTGATTGTTCACCAAATTGTTCGTTGTCCTGGTGTCTATATTAAAGCACAATTTGATCAAAAAAATCGTCGTTCACATTTAGTGAGTTTTCTCTCGTCTTATGGGTCATGGTTACGTTTAGAAAGTGTTCCGAATACTCCTGAAATTAATGCTTGTATTGATAATTTTAGAAAATTACCAGCAACTTTACTTTTACGTGCGCTTGGTTTTGATTTCAAACGTATTTGTGAAGTTGTGAGTTATCCTGCTTCTCTTCTTTATACAGAAAAACTTTTAAAACCAAAATCATGCGATGATGCCATGATTATGATGACTGCATTAATGTTCCCGCACCGTGCTGGAAGTGTATTAAAAGCAAAAAAATTTTTATTTAATCATTTTTTTCATGCACGTCGTTATAGTTTAAGTGAAGTTGGTCGAAAGCGAGTAAACCGAAAATTACGCATGCAGCATAATGTGCCACATTTAACTTTAACACCTGAAGATGTTTTAGCCGGTGTGGATTATTTACTTCGTGTTGAAAATGGTGAAAGTCAATTTTTGGATGATATTGATCATTTAAAAAACCGACGTGCTCGTCTTGCTGGGGAATTAATTCAAACTCAATTTAGACTTGGATTAAATCGACTTGAACGTAGTGTCCATAATCGTATTAGTGATGAAACATTATTACGACAAAAACGTTTACGTGTTGCTTTAGCTTCGCTTGTTCGTACGCAAATTGTAGGTTCTGTTTTTAAAGAGTTTTTTGGTTCAAATCAATTATCTCAATTTATGGATCAAACAAATCCTTTGGCAGAAATTACGCATAAACGACGTTTAAGTTCATTAGGTCCAGGTGGTTTACACCGTGACCGTGCCGGCCTTATTGTACGTGGTATTCACCCAAGTTACTACGGGCGTATTTGCCCAATTGAAACACCTGAAGGTAAAAATGCAGGTTTAGTAGGTTCTATTGCAACGTATGCTCGAATTAATTCAGATGGGTTTTTACAAACTCCATATAAAGCTATAGCTTCTCAAAAGAATCAAGCTCAGGATGGTTTCTTTTTGTTAAATGCTTCGTATGAAGATCAAGTTGTTGTGGCTGCCGCGGATACGCAATTTTCTGCGGCACGTGTTCCAGCACGTACACGTCGCGAATTCGTAGAAATTGTACCCAAAACAATTGATTTTTTAGGCTTATGCCCGATTCAATTTATGTCCATTGCCACTGCTCTTATTCCATTTTTAGAGCATGATGATGCAAACCGTGCTTTGATGGGTTCAAACATGCAGCGCCAAGCTGTTTCATTATTAACACCTCAACGAGCATTTGTGGGTACTGGTTTAGAAGCACGGGTTGCTCATGATTCTGGTGCGGTAGCTCGTATCCAACGTAGTGGGTATGTTTTATATGCCGATGCCAACCGTATTGATATTTTAACAGAAAGTGATTCTGCCTTAACGTCAACGCCATTTACACGTGAAACTATTTGGTTAACCCGATATCAACGTTCAAATCAAGATACATGTATGCATCAACGTCCAAGTGTTTTACCAAATACTTGGGTTCATGCAGGTGAATGTTTAGCGGATACATCTTCAACTGTTGCAGGAGAGCTTGCACTTGGGAAAAATATTCTTGTCGCCTATATGCCATGGGAAGGCTATAACTTTGAGGATGCAGTTCTTGTAAGTGAACGTTTAGTATTTGATGATCTTTTTACATCGGTACACATTGAACGTTATGATATTTCGACTTCGCGTACTCGTGAAGGGCAAGAATACATTACTTCTAAAGTTGAGAAAAATACCTATTTAGATGCATTTGGTGTTGTTGAAATCGGAACTTGGGTTGAACCTGGTGATACTTTAGTGGGTAAAATTTCGCCGCAAAAAGAATCAGAAAATACACCTGAAGGGCGTTTACTCCGAGCCATTTTCGGTGGAACAGCACGAGATGTTAAAGATACACCTTTGACGGTACCAAGTGGAGTTACAGGTCGTGTACTCGAGACACGCACATTATTCGAAACAACTCTTTATAACAAACAAGTTGAATGTTCAGAATCAGTTGGTTCTGTATATGTCTTTTTAGTTCAAAAGCGTAAAGTACAAGTAGGTGATAAAATTGCGGGTCGCCATGGAAATAAAGGAATTATTTCGAATATTCTTCCTCGCCAAGATATGCCATTTTTACAAAATGGTACCCCTGTCGATATGGTCCTTAATCCATTAGGTGTTCCATCTCGTATGAATGTCGGACAAATTTTTGAATGTTTACTTGGTTTAGCAGCGCATACATTAGAACAAAATTATAAAGTTCTTCCTTTTGATGAGATGCATGGTGATGAAGTTTCTCGTGGATTTGTGTATCAACAATTATATAAAGCTCGTTGTGCCACAAAACAAAAATGGCTTTTCCGACCTGAATCCCCAGGAAAAAGTATTTTATTTGATGGGCGTACAGGATATCCATTTGATCAACCAGTAACTGTTGGTTACCCATATATTTTAAAATTAGTGCACTTAGTAGATGATAAAATTCATGCACGTTCCACTGGACCTTATTCATTAGTAACACAGCAACCACTTGGTGGCCGTTCAAAGCATGGTGGTCAGCGTTTAGGTGAAATGGAAGTTTGGGCACTTGAAGGATTTGGTGCAGCATACACGCTCCAAGAATTATTGACAATTAAGTCAGATGATATGCGTGGACGCAATTTAGCCTTTATGTCTATTATTCGTGGAAATTTATTACCAAAACCTGGTGTTCCAGAGTCTTTTAAAGTTTTAGTGTGTGAATTACGTGGATTATGTCTCGACATTAGCCTTGCTCGTATTCCGTCAGTGTAATTAATCAACGGGGCTTTGAATTCATTTCGGGTGTAAAGTACAGTATCGTACTTGTCCTAATGATTCGAAAAGTTCGCGCATTTTAGTCATTTTATTTATAAGGAACCAATACTATGAGTCGTGATATTGATTATATTCAAATTCAATTAGCCTCTCCCAAAGAAATTGAACGGTGGTCACAGCGTGTTCTTCCTAACAATAAAGTTGTAGGGGAAATTACAAAAGCTGATACAATTAATTACCGTACTTTTAAACCTGAGCGAGATGGTCTTTTTTGTGAACGTATTTTTGGGTCTATTACGAACAATGAATGTTCATGTGGTAAAACCCGTCGCCGAAAACCGATCAAGATGCAATTGCCTGAGACGTTGGATGGTGAAATTACTATGGTCAAAACAGATGAGATTGGGTATGTTTGCCCAACTTGTGGTGTGGAGCCAACAGATGCGAAGGTTCGTCGTTATCGTATGGGGTCTATTCAATTACGTAAACCTGTGGCACACTTATGGTATTTCCGAAATACACCTAACATTTTATCTGTTTTATTAAATATTAGTGCCGGCCAAACTGATGAGTTATTACATTTTGATTCGTATACTCCATCGTCACCGGCTGTTATGAATTACTTTTTACACGGTGGAACCGAATTATATATTGATAACTGGGAAGCTATTCATTTCTATTTAGGGCAAACACCTGCTGGTAAACAGTCAGCTTTTTCAGACCCGCTCGTAGGTTTTACAGAAAAGGGTGCAGATATTGAAGCTGTTTGGAATACAGATGCTTGGCTTCAAAACGGGCAACAACAGACGAAATATGGTTTCCCAATGGAACCACGTACGACAGAAAATTGCGGTGCAGAAGCAATGCATATGCTATTAAGTCAATTAGATTTGCCTTTTATGGAACGTATGTTAAGTACACGTTTACGTCAAACAGTAAAAGATTATAATACGGTGTTACGCCGTAGAGCTGATAAACTGGCTCATAACCCGAAAATTTGGGGTTTAGAGCGTAATGAGCGAGCTCTGAAATTATTAAAACTTACTCGTCAAGGGCAACGTGGTCGTGGTTTTAGTACTAAAATTAAAAAATTATCGAAACGTCTTCATTATGTTCGACTTTTAGCTCGTAAGCAATTACGTCCTGAATGGATGATTGTTTCAGTATTCCCTGTATTACCTCCTGATCTCCGACCCATGATTCAAATGTCTAGTGGCCGTTTTGCAGCTTCGGATTTAAATGACTTATATAGACGTTTAATTTATCGTAAAATTCGATTTGACAAGTTTTGTAATTTATTTGATGCAGAATTTTTACCGGATTTATTAATTCGCCATGATTTATGTTTATTACAAGAAGCTGCTGATGCCATTATTGATAACGGACGTTTAGAAAAACCTGCCCAACGATCAAATAAAAATGTGTTTAAATCCTTAACAGCAATTATTGAAGGAAAACATGGTCGTTTCCGTCAAAACCTTTTAGGAAAACGCGTCGATTATTCGGGTCGTTCCGTAATTGTAGTGGGGCCTAAATTACGTTTGCATCAATGTGGATTACCTCGTGAAATGGCATTAGAATTATTCCATCCATTTATTATTCAAGCGCTTTTAGAAAATAGTGTTGTACGTAATATTCGTGCAGCTAAAAATCTGATTCAAAAGCGTAAACAACCAGTATGGGATATTTTAGAACGCGTTGTTTATGCACACCCTTTATTATTAAACCGTGCACCAACACTTCACCGTTTAGGTATCCAAGCATTCGAACCAATTCTTCTTTCAGGGCGTGCTATCCAATTACACCCACTTGTATGCCCAGCTTTTAATGCTGATTTTGACGGCGATCAAATGGCCGTTCATATTCCCCTTTCTTTAGAAGCCCAAGCGGAAGCACGTTTACTTATGCTTGCAACTCATAACTGGCTTTCGCCTGCGACGGGTGAACCAAATATTGTCCCAAGTCAAGATATGATTCTTGGTTTTTATTATTTAACTACGCGACGCCCCACACCTGCACGTATTGGGAAAAATAAGAACAAATTTGGTTCAAAACAATCTGCATTTAAAATTTTTCAAACGTTTGATCAAGCATTGCAGCGTTATGAATTTGGTGCGTTAAAACTCCATGATTTAGTTTGGGTGAAAGCACCGGCACCCGCAGATTTACAACAACCATTGCCAGTCGAAGTACGTATTATGTCAAATGGACATAATACGTTTATTTATGATTCAGGGGTGGCCGAATCATGGCCAATGCCTGAGAAAGTTCAGATGGTAGCGTCATGTTCTGATGCACTTATTCAATCGAATCCAATTTTTGCACGTGTACCTCAACTCCATTGTTCAAGTGCACATACGTATTACGTCCGTACCACACCAGGACGACTTATTTTAAATTCTCTCATTTATGAAAACCTTTTTTTGTAACCGAACGGTTGATAAAAGTGAAATGAAGCGTTTAATTAAATGGGTTTTGCTTAATTATGGAACACAGAAAGCGACCCGTTTTGTTGACCATTTAAAAACACTTGGATTTCACTCCGCAACGGCTGCAGGGATTTCATTAGGTATTGATGATTTACGTATCCCTCCAGTCAAATCTGTCTTTTTAAAAAATGCAGAAAAAGATATTTTAGATAATGATTTACGCTATGCGCGTGGCCAAATTACTGCAGTAGAACGATTAGAAAAAGCATTAGATATTTGGAATACAACCAATGACACACTGAAAAATGAAGTGATTGCTCATTTCCGCGAAACAGACATTTTTAACCCAGTGTATATGATGGCTTTTTCAGGAGCGCGTGGTAATATTTCGCAAGTTCGCCAACTTGTTGGAATGCGTGGTCTAATGGCTGATCAGCAAGGTCAAGTGTTAGATTTTCCAATTCGACGTAATTTTCGTGAAGGATTAACAGTAACAGAATATATGATTTCGTGTTATGGTGCGCGAAAAGGTTTAGTTGATACAGCTTTGCGTACTGCTAATTCTGGATATTTAACACGACGATTAGTGGATGTTGCACAGAGTGTAATTATTCAACAATTTGATTGTGGGACAACAGAAGGCTTAGAAGTGGCACCATCCCCTCAACATGAATGTGCAAATATTGTAGGTCGTGTACTTTTACAGCCGGTTATCGATGAACAGACTGGAAAATATTTAGCTCGTAAAGATACAGAAATTTCTCCAGCTTTAGCCACAAAATTAGTTCAGTTACCTAAAGTAGTGGTTCGTTCACCGTTAACATGTCGTTTAAATTCTGTTTGTCAATTATGTTACGGATGGGACCTTTCAAAACATAAACTTGTTCAGCTTGGTGAAGCAGTCGGAGTACTTGCTGCACAATCGATTGGTGAACCTGGGACACAACTTACTATGCGTACATTCCACACTGGTGGTGTATTTGCAGGTGAAGCCACTGAAAAAGTATATGCTCCTTATTCAGGTATTGTATCTTATGGTGGTGTAGCACGTGGTCGCAAAGTTATCAGTCGTTATGGTGAACCTGCATTTTTAACTGTTGTTCCTGTTTCTATTAAAATTACTCGCCCTGAACATTCAAAATCAGTGATTTTGCGTTTCCCAGCTTTTACTCTTCTTTTTGTGTACCCAGGTCAATATGTAATGTTTCACCAAAGTTTGGCAGAATTATCACGAGTGGAGACTGATCTCCAAGGTGACGAAATTGATACTAATGTTACAACTGGAAAAAAAGAATTATTAGCACCTGAGACAGGTCAAGTGTATTTTGATAATGTTAAGTTTTCATCCTTAACTAATTTGTCTGTTGAAAATAGTGTAGGTTCGACTGAAAAGAGTATTCAAAAACAAAATCTTGTGTTTGGGTACGGTTTTATTTGGATTTTATCAGGACAATTACTGCGTAATAACCAAAGTTACCAAGGTGATTATTTTCACCAAGGTTTTCAACCTTTTGTTGCAGATAATGCTTATGTTAAAATAGATTCTCATCCATCGACACGTTCTACAATTGACTACAAAACAAATGTATCAAAGTTATTAAAGTATGAATCTGTATTACGTTCGAATCAAAAACAGCCGTTTTCTTCAGTAAAGAATGCAATTCAAATTCAATCGCAATTTGAAACATATGTTGATTCGGCCCTTTATTCAAACCAAACAACGGTTCTTCCTTCAACTGGTACGGTAAAAGTCTCAGCATGTTCAGTATTTGATTTTAAATTTGTTACAACTGAAGTTCTACAAGCATCTTTAGTTACAAAACAAATTCTTTATCATTCATTAGACTCAAATGTTAACTCCGTTTCATATTGGAATGGTGTAGTTAATGATAGGGTAGTAAAGTTAAATGTTCGATGTAAAAATCTAACATCTAACACATCTTCAAATCGATGGGACAACTCTAAATCAACATTACTCGGTAAAAAATGTTTCCGTAAAAGTACTAGTCATTCATTTGTCCGACGTACTTTTTCAACACAAACGGTTTCACGTTTTGATAAACCATTATCAAACGTAGTAAAACTTCCTTCGTTAAAGGTTGTGGCACCTGTATCTCCGACTACAGGTTATAAACATTGGTCAAGTATTTGCCAAACTTTCCCATCGACTCCACTTCATACTTGTTATGCACCGGCAAGTGTTTTTTGGAATGCGATTCGTATGAATCTTATGGAATCAGTGACTTTTCAAGAATCGAAACACCGTAGTATTTTTCCAAAATTTGCACCAATGGTACAACGTCACAAAGTCGTAACTAATGCAAGTCAATACTTAAGTCCAGTGGTGTATGACACATGTCCAACATTGTTTGATTCGCAGGAAACAGTTGCTGCACGTAATTTCATTTATAGTATTGAAGGTGAGATTCGTTTACCTAATTTAGCTATTACAAACACGAATCAATATGCTTTTGCATGTTTAGGTCAAAAATGTCTTTCGCAAGTAGGCGAGTATATTCGTGTTGGTGACGAAATTTTTCCAGGAATTCAAAGTCCTTATTCAGGGCAATTAATTCATATTAATTCAACACATATTATTTTACGACGTGTGTATCCATACGCCATGTCTCATGGGTCATCTCTTTTTGTGGATCACGGTGATTTAATCCAAAAGAATATTGCTTTTGGTACACTTGTTTCTGAAGAATCTACAGCTGGGGATATTGTTCAAGGACTTCCAAAAGTAGATGAATTATTAGAAGCACGTGAACCTGTAGAGAAAATTCTTTCAAGTGTGCATGCGCAATTAGCAACTTTATTTTTACTTTATTCGAAAACATACGGTTTACGCGAAGGTTGTCGCCGTAGTCTGCAAGAAATTCGTCGTTTATTAGTAAATGAAGTGCAAGCAGTTTATGGTTCTCAAGGTGTATTTATTTCTGACAAACATATTGAAATCATTGTTCGTCAAATGACAACATACGTTTTAATTGTCGATCCTGGTGAAACAAATTTATTACCTGGAGATATTGTTGATTTACGTCGTGTGGAACATTTTGAATGTAAACCGGGTACTGTTCAAGTACAATACCGTCCAATTTTATTAGGTATTACGCGTGCTTCATTAGCTGCTGAAAGTTTTATTGCGGCGGCAAGTTTCCAAGAAACAAAACGAGTATTGACACGTGCGGCTGTTGAAGGTCGTATTGATTGGTTAACTGGTCTTAAAGAAAATGTAATTCTTGGCCGATTAATTCCCGCGGGAACAGGACTGTATGTTTAAACGGGTGTTTTAGGGGATGTTCATTTTTTGCTGCTATACAAAATTTATAGTTTTTTGGTAGAATAAAAATAGGCAGGATTAAATCTCGTTTATTCCCCCTTTGTGAATGTTAATTTTTTTTATATATATTTTATTTTATGACGAAATTAGAATCGCTTTTAGAAGCTGGAGTACACTTCGGTCACCAAGTTGGCCGTTGGAACTCAAAAATGGCACCATATATTTATGAAACAAAAAATGGTGTACATATTCTTGATGTTGTGCAAACACTTAATGATCTTGAAAAAGCAAAAGGTGTTTTAAGTCGTTCGAAAAACGTTTTATTCGTTGGAACACGTACACAGATTGCTCCCATTATCGAAACAACAGCCCAAAAATGTAATGGGCACTACGTAAATACACGTTGGGTTGGTGGACTTTTAACAAACTGGAAGACAATGTCGACATGTCTTGAAAAGTTAAATCGTTTAGATCGTCAATTAAATGACGATGCAAAAACACAAGGTCTTTCAAAAAAAGATATCCTTCAACTTAAAAAGCAACGTGCACGCCTTGAAAAATTCTTTGGAGGTTTACGTGGTTTATCAACATTACCAGATCTTGTTGTAATTGTAGGCCAGCCACATGAAAAAAATGCTGTTCAAGAATGTCAAAAATTAGGCATTCCAACAATCACGTTACTTGACTCTAATTGTGATCCAACAATGTCCACATATGGAATTACAGCAAATGATGATTCAACGCGTTCGGTAGAACTTATCCTCGATTCGCTTGTAGCTTAAATTCTTTTGAAGATGTAGGAAATTAAAGCTGATGATTTTGTCAGCTTTAATTTTCATAATTAAATTGAAGTAGGTATAACTACAAAATTTAATTTATACTTAAAAAAAAGCTTCATTTTTATATAAGTTTTGCTATACTTTCAATACGGACAAGTAGCTCAGTTGGATAGAGTATGTGGCTACGAACTACAGTGTCGGGGGTTCGAGTCCCTCCTTGTCTGTTAAAAAAATCAAAATGAATTAAAACTAGCATTTTAAATCATTCATAGTTTTGTTTTTACCTAAGTGATTTTAAAATCGTTTAATACGTTCATTTAACAATGACGGCCGTCGGATTCAAAAAAAATTAATGTTTTTTTGAAAAAAAAACTTGGTTAATTGATTTATATCGAGTAAAATAAAAGTAGTAGAAAACTGCAGAGACTTTAAAAAATTTGTTTTATATAAATTTAGATTTGGGTCGACTGAAATGATGATAGAGAAATTAGGTAAATAGTATGACTATTGCACTTGGAAAAGTTGAAGAAAAGCGCGGATGGTTTGATAACGTAGATGATTGGCTTAAGCGTGATCGTTTCGTATTCGTAGGTTGGTCAGGAATCCTTTTATTCCCATGTGCATACTTTGCAGTTGGTGGATGGTTCACTGGAACAACATTTGTGACTTCATGGTACACACACGGATTAGCAAGTTCATACCTCGAGGGGTGTAACTTCCTTACATCTGCAGTATCAACACCTTCTAACAGTATGGCACACTCACTTCTTCTCCTTTGGGGACCAGAAGCACAGGGTGAATTCACACGTTGGTGCCAACTTGGTGGATTATGGACATTTGTAGCACTTCACGGTGCATTCGGATTAATTGGATTTATGCTCCGTCAATTTGAGATTGCACGTGCAGTACAAATTCGTCCGTACAACGCAATTGCGTTCTCAGCTCCTATTGCTGTATTCGTATCTGTATTCCTTATTTACCCACTTGGACAGTCAGGATGGTTCTTTGCACCTTCATTCGGTGTAGCTGGAATTTTCCGTTTTATCCTTTTCTTCCAAGGGTTCCACAACTGGACACTTAACCCATTCCACATGATGGGTGTAGCTGGAGTACTTGGAGCAGCACTTCTTTGTGCGATTCACGGTGCAACAGTAGAAAACACACTTTTCGAAGATGGTGATGGTTCAAACACATTCCGTGCGTTTAACCCAACACAAGCTGAAGAGACTTACTCAATGGTAACAGCTAACCGTTTCTGGTCACAGATTTTCGGTGTAGCATTCTCAAACAAGCGTTGGCTTCACTTCTTTATGCTCTTCGTACCTGTAACAGGATTATGGATGTCAGCACTTGGTGTTGTTGGATTAGCATGTAACCTCCGTGCATACGATTTCGTATCACAAGAGATCCGTGCTGCTGAAGATCCTGAGTTTGAAACATTCTACACAAAGAATATTCTTCTTAACGAAGGTATTCGTGCATGGATGGCAGCTCAAGATCAGCCACATGAAAACCTTGTATTCCCTGAGGAGGTACTTCCACGTGGAAACGCTCTTTAATTCAACACTCGTAGTAGGTGGTCGAGATCAAGAATCTACTGGATTCGCTTGGTGGTCTGGAAACGCCCGTCTTATTAACCTTTCTGGTAAGCTTCTCGGTGCACACGTAGCACACGCAGGACTTATCGTATTCTGGGCTGGTGCAATGAACCTTTTTGAGGTTGCACACTTCGTACCAGAAAAGCCAATGTATGAGCAAGGACTTATCCTTCTCCCACACCTTGCAACACTTGGATTTGGTGTAGGTCCTGGAGGAGAAGTACTTGATACATTCCCGTACTTTGTATCTGGTGTTCTTCACCTTATTTCATCTGCTGTATTAGGGTTCGGTGGTGTATACCACTCAATTATTGGACCTGAAACTCTTGAAGAATCGTTCCCATTCTTTGGGTACCTTTGGAAAGATAAGAACAAGATGACAACAATTCTTGGAATTCACCTCGTACTTCTTGGATTTGGGTGTTACCTTCTTGTTTGGAAAGCTATGTACTTCGGTGGAGTATACGATACATGGGCACCGGGTGGTGGAGATGTACGTGTAATTAACTACCCTACATACGATCCATCTGTAATTTTTGGATACCTTCTTAAGTCACCTTTCGGTGGAGATGGTTGGATTATTAGTGTAGATAACATGGAAGATGTAATCGGTGGTCACCTTTGGGTAGGAACTATCGAAATTCTCGGTGGATTCTGGCACATTTTCACTAAGCCATTCGCATGGGCACGTCGTGCACTTGTATGGTCTGGTGAAGCATACCTTTCATACAGTCTCGCATCTGTGTCAGCAATGGCATGGGTAGCTGCAGTAATGGTATGGTTTAACAACACTGTATACCCTTCTGAATTCTTTGGACCAACTGGACCAGAGGCTTCACAAGCGCAAGCATTTACATTCCTTGTACGTGACCAGCGTTTAGGAGCAAACATTGCTTCTGCACAAGGTCCAACTGGATTAGGTAAGTACCTTATGCGTTCACCAACTGGAGAGATTATCTTCGGTGGAGAAACTATGCGTTTCTGGGATATGCGTGCACCATGGACTGAGCCACTTCGTGGACCAAACGGACTTGATCTTACTAAGCTTAAGAACGATATTCAGCCATGGCAAGAGCGTCGTTCTGCTGAGTACATGACTCACGCGCCTTTAGGATCACTTAACTCTGTAGGTGGTGTAGCAACTGAGATTAACTCAACAAACTTCGTAAACCCACGTAGTTGGCTTGCAACTTCACACTGGGTTTTAGCGTTCTTCTTCTTCGTAGGACACCTTTGGCACGCAGGTCGTGCACGTGCAGCTGCTGCAGGGTTCGAAAAAGGAATCGATCGTGATACTGAGCCAGTACTTTCAATGCGTCCTCTTGACTAATTATAAACAGTTTAAAAGCTTATCTTTCTAAGCTTGAATTCTTTATAGTTACACTAGACAAAGCATAATTAATTCTTTATAGTTACATATAGAGACAATTATGGGCTGCCTTATTTTTTTAAGGTAGCCCACAATATTTACTCTCTTTTTTTATAATATATACATAAATATAGTCGACCGGGATTAATGAATCGTTAATCGTACTAAGTGAGATGCACGGTCGTAAAAAGCTCGCTTCCCATGAGTTAATTCATTTTAGCTTTCGGGTACTTATTACAACCTTTTTTTATTATGGATCCTGCAGATATTTACATCAAGTTAAGAGATGCGGTACGCTCGTCCTTATCTCGATATGAGACAAATTCCTGGTTTACGTATAACTTCCAAAACAACGAGTATCAACTCATGAAGCTATCAGACACTTTAGCTATACCAAAGCAACAGTTCGCTAGCATGGGGGTAAGTTTTGATGAAACCGGAACTTCACCAACGCTTGATTTCGAGACATTTAAGCAATTTGTGCGTGTCTCTGATCGGGCAAGAACGGACAATTTAGAAACCATTCGAAGACAGCGCTCGGAACTGATTTCACAGCGAGAGAACTCTCATCGCCTTCAAACTCGAGTGAACATTGCAAACTCGGTAATTGGGTCACAGCGAGAGAATTGTAATGACCTTCAAAATCAACTGAATATTGCAAATTCGGAAATTACTTCAAAGAATGATCTACTAGATCTAAAAGAGATTGAGCTTAAGGCGAAGGATGAGCTAATTTCAAACTTACAAGCGACACAAAAACAAGCAACATCTCCAAATAAATTCCATTTTATCACTTCTCCACGCATCATCATCCCTGTTGGGACTGTGACAATCTTGGAAGTGGTGGCGCATCAAACTCATAAGCCGAAACTAGCTCCGTCTTTCTGGGCTAAAAAGGGGGTTTGTGTTGTGGGGAAGTTCCCATTGAAGGTATGGAACTCAATTTTCGATTCAACTGCGTCAAATCTTACTACTGATGGAATTCGGGATAAAGATGAGACGGTTTCATCTAGCATTTGTGATGAAAAAGCAATTTTTGATCTTTCATTAAATTCTGAATACAAATCCGTGCAACTTAAAGAGGTTTCGCTGAATCCTCCAACGGGTCTTATTCGTCCGTCGTATATCTCTCTTTTTTCGTTTAAGTTATAACAACACATTAATTGTTTTGTTACTTTTCGCTGTGAGCTACCTTATTTTTTAAGGTAGCCCACAGTACGTACTCTCTTTTTTTATAATATATTACAAATATAGTCGACCGGAGATTAA
>Ga0181553_10000952_pt1 | contig 25671 bp, 14 predicted proteins | sample 011ome_17_FD_133753 | JGI IMG/M metagenome (GOLD analysis project Ga0181553, IMG submission 133753) | Coastal salt marsh microbial communities from the Groves Creek Marsh, Skidaway Island, Georgia - 011502XT metaG (megahit assembly) | ecosystem: Environmental > Aquatic > Marine > Intertidal...
CTTTAAGATCAAAAAACACACAATACTGCGCATTTATAGAAATTGTACTGAACATTAATAATACTAAAAAATAATTTTTCATTTTAATTGATTTATGGTTAATAATACCTCTAAGATATAGAGAATGGGGTTTATTTCAAAACACAATACAAACTTTCCCCAAACACCCCCCCTAAAAACCACAACACAGGAATCCTGTGTTAAGCCAATGATATCAATAGATTAGGGTTGATTTGGGTTGTATCCATTGGTGTAAAACCTTAAGGATTTGCCTTAGTGAATTTTTTACCCATAAATATGAGTTCTTTAATTTTTCCTTCCTGATCAATATTAAAATTAAACAATGTTTTCATTTTATATCTATTGTTTTTTTTTGATAGAAAGCTGTCAAAGTGCCAATGCGATGCTGTGAGGTTTAAAAAATTATTACAATTTAATTCTAATTGACCATTAACAACTTTGACTTCAATATTGCCTAACATTTCGTTTTTGTAATCACCTGTGTACTTTTCTATATCAAGAGTAGTTTTAGTATTTGGAACTCTAGCTTCATTTTGTCGATTATTTGCTTTTATCATGTCATCTCTATAACCTTCATAAAGAGAAAAAACTTCCTTGTGCCAATTAAAAGAATTATTATCGAATGCGAATAGATCAAAAGCTTTATACATTATTGCATGTCTTAATTCTGCATGATCCATATTTCCAAAAACATAAACTGCAATATTTTTATCATGAATAATTCCTGCTATAGCTATTAAGCCTTCAATACTTCCTGTATGAAAATCAATTTTTTCTCCTCTATAGTCATGTTGGAACCATCCCAAACCGTAAGAAACCCAGTTTGGTTTTGTTAATTTTTGAGTTGGATAAAAACTTTCAGGAGGAATTATTACATGAGGATTAAATAAATAATTGAAAGTTTCTTTTTTTAAAATTCTCTTCTCTTTAAACACTCCGTCATTGGTTAAAAATTGTAAATAGTTTTGAATATCATTTACACATGACCATATCATACCCGCAGCACCTATTTGGTCTGACAAATTATAATTCACCTCAACAATTCCCTTCTCAATATCATCTAAATAAGGAGTAACATAATTACCTCCATCAAAAATCTCTGATGCTTTAGTTTTTGTATTATTCATCTCAAGTGGATCTAATATGTTCTTCTCAACAAATTCTGTCCAATGTAAACCACTTACTGAACCAATTACTTCACCTGAAATAGCATACATTAAATTATTGTATTCATATCCACCTCTTAGAGGGTAAACCTTCTGGGCATGCTTAAAACGAGAAATTGTATTTTTTGTTGAAACACTATCAAGGGTCCAAAGTAAATCAGCTTCGGCTATTCCAAGATTGTGAGTCAATAGGTCTTTAATCCTTGCTTCTTCAGTAATATATGAATCAGATAATTGGAAGGTAGGAAGATGTTCTCGAACCTTATCATTCCAATCTAATTTACCTTGATCTACTAAAACCCCAAGAGCCATACATATAACTGCTTTAGTTGTTGAACCCATATTAAAAAGAGTGTATTCATCTATTGGGTCTTTGTTTTCTATATTTTTAACACCATAGGTTTTCTTGAAAATAACTTTTTGATCTTTGACTACAACAGTAGTCAAACCGGGTATTTGCCAATCTTTTATCCCTTGAACAATCATTTCATCAAGCGTTTCGCCTTTAGCTTTACTCTGACCAATTATATTATTGGGGGCATAGATTAAGGTGATAAGGACGACATATGTTTTAAATATTCTAATCATAAATTCTGCAGTATTTATACTTTCAATATATAGAGAATGAGAGTAAAAGAAAAACCCTCCACATGGGAGGATTATGTGAGGTTAAAGTTATTTTCCTGATGCAGCTGCGATCTCGTTGTTAATTAAAGTGGGATCAAAAAAATGATAAGCCGCTACGATTTTTCCCTCTTCCCATCTAAATCCATGATGCACATAAATTTCCGCCTCTGTCCCTGTAAACTTTCCAGTTCCCGTCCAAAGGAACCAGGCTAAAGACCATTTCGATCCATTTTCATATACTGTTGTGGTTACGTTATAGGGAAATTTGTCTTTGTTTGAAATTCCATCAAAATAATTATGATGAGCAGAAGCTCCTTCGAGCCAGCCCTGTTTTGTGACTTTAGTATTGTTAAAATAAAATTCATCAGCTGTGTCTGAAATCAAATCAGAAATACTCATTAAATTGTTGGATGAATAATTCTCCATTATTTTACGTGTCATTAAAGACTCCATTGCATGATCATCAGCGGTACCACTCCAACCACCAAACTCCATATTTGGTTCTGTTTTTTTTTCTTTTGCAGGTTGACAACTAATTACTCCTAAAACAAAAAGTGTTAATAATATTTTTTTCATTTTAATTGATTTATGATTAATAATCTTCTAATATATAGAGAATGGGTGTAAAAGAAAAACCCTCCACTCGGGAGGGTTAACATGAATTATTTAGTTTTTTTATCAATCTCAATCAATGAACTTCTAGCAGAATTTGAAAAGGGAAAAATATCTAGCGCTTTTTGATAATTTTTTTGCTTCATCATAATTCTTTTCATACATAAAAAATTCAGCCATTGAATCTGTAGAATTATATCCATCTGGATACAATTCAAGATATTTCATAAAACTTTCTTTTGACTTTTCTTTATCACCGGATTGATAATATAAATATCCTAAATAATTTAAAACTCCCTATACTTGGAGCTTTTTTTGTCTTTCATAAAGAAAACCTCAGAAGTAAAGGATGAGTTTTAATCCAGGAGTTTTTAAAAATTTGTTTTTTTATTATTTATTCAATTCTAATCTCTCTATATTAAATGTGTTAAAAACTATATTTAAATTAATTATGGAGCTTTTAAAAAATCACAAAATTAAAATAATGACATACATCATCTTATTAATGTTTTTTGTGAACTGTACTAATCATTATAAATCTGATAAGTTAAAAGAATTACAAGGTAGATATCTTTTTTTAGAATATTATTTTAAATCTCAAAATGGAGGAGTCGACTATTCTGTAAATGCATCTGGAAATAAAACTTATTGGGTCATAAAAGGTGACAGTATCTTTGAAGAATATTATTTTGTCAAAAATAACATAAGAGAAACTAATTACGATTTTATTTATAAACTTGAATTTAAAGATAATAGCGGGCTTATATATTTTGATTCAAATAAATCATCTTTTAAGATCATAAACGATAGTCTGTTCATAGAGAATCGATTAATTAAATATACTTTATTAAAAAAATAAGCTTTAACCTTTATTTGAGAGATCCAACTAAAGTTATTTTATTTTGTTTTTGATTGAAAGAATCTATTTGATCATTCTTAATTCCTGATTCCCATAAATATACTCTTTTAAGACTTTTAAATTCCTCAAAAATATCTAGGCTTTTTTCAGTTATGTTTGTTCCAATTAAATTAATTACTTCTAGGTTTTCTAGTACTGAAATTAGTTTTAGCCCTTTATCTGTAATTGCATTATGTTTTAAGTCAAGTTTAACAAGATTTTTAAAGCTCAAAATATTCTTTATTGATGAATCATCTAAATGACCTTCATAAACATCAAAATATACAATGTGATTACTTATTTCCTCCAAATCTTTAAAATCAATTTCAGAAATATTTTTATTTAAACATTTAACAGTTACATATTTTTTTTGACTGGAAATAAACTTTATTTCAAATTTGTTTGGATCTATTTCTTTAAAACCTTTTAGTTTTTGCAGATTTAATCTTTTATCCCAAGTCTTCTGTTCAAAATCTAAAGAGTATAAATGATTAAATACATATTTCATTTCATCAGAAACCTCTAAAGGCTTAATTAATTGATCTGATTCGGAAAGGTTCTCGATCCACCACAAGATCAAGTTTTTCTCAAAATAGGAAGTGGGTTCTCCATCTGAAGGCATAAATTTAATATTATCCTGAGGAAGAGTTATTCTTTTAAATAGTTCGCTCTGTCTTGGATTTAGTTTATCTATTATTTTTCCTGAATTGCCTCCTTTTATGAGGCTAACTAGTGAAGACATATCTAGTTCACCTCTTTTGATTTCGCTATTGTGACATGAAACACATTTAGATTCAAATATTGGACTTACAAGGTCCTTGTAAATATAAATTGAATCAATATTTTTCTCTATATTTTGATTAATAGCTATTGGATTTTCAATTTGAATAGGTGAAAATTCAGTTAAATATTTACTTCCATGAGTTAGGTTTCCCCCCAAATGTCCTGTAATTGAAAGAAGAATTAATACGCCAAAATTTAATATAGATTTATTCCTAAAACTTAATTTAAATTTAATGAAAGAAGTTCTTCCTAGCCAGGATAATAAAGAAACTCCGACTAATATGAATCCAAATATTTTGTGGACAAACAAATTTTCATCTATGTAATGACCTCTAGATGATAGTAAATATCCTGAAATAGAGCTAAATAATGAACTCACAAAACAAAAAAACCAACTTAAAGTGACTAACTTATAGTTTAAGTTTTTTTTTAAAATACCATAGTAAAGTTCAAAAAATGTTATTAGGAAAATAAATCCTATAGGTAAATGAACAATTAAAGAGTGAAATCTGCCAAAAAATAAATCTAAATCCAAAATTAAATTCTTGTTAATTTAATAGGATAGGTGTTTTTAGAATTCCATTGAGGAATATACAAATTTTTATCCTCGTCAATACAAATATCGTGTGGATTTAAAAATGAATTTGCATCTGAAATTGGATTTAACAACTTATTTTCTTGATATTTAGGCATACTACCTCCAGGCAAAGAAACAACCTTATTATTTTGATCTAAAACTGCAAGCATTCCGTCGAACTTATCCCAAGAGTTTGTAACAATTACTGCAAAATACAATTCATTTCCATCTAAAACGGGTCTACAAATCCAACATCCAGGCAATTCATATTTTTCTATAAATTTCCCTTCCATAGAAAATCTTTTAAATTCATTATTTGTCCTAGAAGTAATTAAAAGTGATGGCTTATCATATCTATTATCAATAGTAATCCCATGACAACAATTAAAAGTTGATTCTGAATCACCTCTCCCTCCAAAATGTCGAATATATTCACCATTGGAATTATATTGGATAATATAATCTAGTCCATATCCATCACATACATATATATCACCATTATCAGCAATTGCCGTTTCTGTAGGTTTAAATTCTTTAGCAGAGCCGTATTCTGGAATAAATTCTGGCCATTCAATTTGTAGAAGAATTTTACCTTTGGTATTCGTTTTATAGACTTTATGTTCAGCATAGTCAGTTATATATAGGAATTCTTCACCTCCTTCATCGTTAATTGTAAGTCCATGAGTTCCATCATTTCCTATACTCCACGAGTCAATTATTTTACCAGAACGATTATATTTTAAAATATTATTACTGTTATGGTTTGTTGTCAAATAAAGATTTTTATTCATATCTAATACCATTTCGTGACAATCATTAACAGGATACTGAGCATTAACACCCCATTTTTTGTCAATTTTATAGCGAAAATCTCCGTGGCCTATAATTTGATCATCATTTTCAATCCCTTTATTTATGAAGAAAGTTTTAGGCGTAGAAATGATCCCAAGTCCTAAAACAGAAGTGTTTTTTACAAAATCTCTTCTTGAATTATTTGTTTTTTTCATGATAAAATTTCATTAATTACGTTCCCATGAACATCTGTTAATCTATATCTTCGCCCTTGGTGTTTGTATGTCAGTTTTTCATGATCTACTCCTAGCAAATGGAGAAGTGTTGCTTGGAAATCATGAATATGAACTGGTCTTTCGACAATATTATAACCAAACTCATCTGTAGCCCCAATAGTAATTCCTTTTTTTATTCCAGCACCAGCCATAAATATTGTGAAACATTTTGGATGGTGATCCCTTCCATAACCAGGATCAGAAATTCTTCCTTGAGTATATGCAGTTCTTCCAAATTCTCCTCCCCAAATTACAAGAGTATCCTCTAAAAGGCCTCTTTGTTTTAAATCTTGAATAAGAGCAGCTGTAGCTTGGTCAGTTTCTTTACATTGAACTTTTATATCCTTATTTAGTGATCCGTGTTGATCCCAGCCTTGGTGATATAATTGAATGAATTTCACATCTTTTTCTGCAAGTTTTCTTGCCAAAAGACAGTTTGCTGCAAAAGTTCCTGGATTTTTGCTGTCATCACCATAAAGATCAAATATATATTCAGGTTCATCAGAAATATCCATCACCTCAGGCACTGAAGTTTGCATTCTAAACGCCATTTCATATTGAGACATTTTTGATAAAATTTCAGGATCTCCAATATCTCTATAATTTATATCTTCTAATTTTTTGAGGTATTCTAGCTGTTCTTTTCGAGATTCATGATTAACTCCAGGGGGGTTTTCTAAGTAAAGAACAGCATCTTTTCCAGACCTAAATTGGACCCCTTGGTGCTTAGATGGTAAAAAGCCATTACCCCATGATCTAGCATAAAGTGGCTGCCCACTTTTATTCTTTGTTACTAAAACTACAAATTCAGGTAAGTTTTTATTGTCAGTTCCTAATCCGTAACTAACCCAAGAGCCAATTGATGGTCTTCCTGGAAGATTTGATCCAGATTGAAGAAATGTAACTGCTGGATCATGATTTATTTCACTTGTATGCATCGATTTTATAAAACATAAATCATCAACAATTTTAGAAGTATATGGCATCAAATCGCTCATCCATGCACCACTTTGTCCATGCTGTTTAAAATTAAAAATAGATCCAACCATCGGGAAAGTTGCTTGGCCAGCTGTCATCCCTGTTAACCTTTGATCTCCTCTAACACTCGAAGGGAGCTCCTTACCTGTTAAATTAACTAGAGTAGGTTTATAATCAAAAATATCTAATTGTGAAGGTGCACCACTTTGAAAAAGATAAATTACTCTTTTAGCTTTTGGTACAAAGTGTGGTAATCGTAGCTGTGGATTTAATGAATCACTATTGTAATTGCCTAACAAAGAGTTAGTATTTAACAATGAACCAAGGGTAACTGCACCCATACCAAGTGAAGTTTTTGTCAAAAAATCTCTCCTGGTATATTTTTTATTATGATCGTGTGAATTACAATTCATATTTATCTTTTTAGATATGCTTCATCATGATTTAACATCGTATTTGTTACCAATGTAAGGGCAGCAGTTTTATATTTATCTAAACTTCGATTTCTTGTCTTTCTTCCGTTTTTAAATACCTGATTTGCTAGCTTTGGATTACTTTTAAATTTTTTATACTGTTTTTCGTAAAATTCTTTTAAAATTTGAAGCTCATCGCTACTGGGTATCCTTGAAGTACATAATTGAAAACCATACTCTATTGATTTTTCAATTGATTCTGGCTTTTCAATCTGAATTCTTTCAGCAAGCACTCTTGAGGCTTCAAAAAATTGTGGATCATTAAGTAAAACTAGTGCTTGTAAAGGGGTATTGGTTATTTCCCTTTTTACGGTACAAACTTCTCTTGAGGGCGCATCAAAAACAGACATTGAAGGTGGTGGAGATGTTCTTCTTATAAAAGTATATAAACTTCGTCTATAGAGGTCTTCATCAATATCAGAAATTTTATAATCTAATAATTTGATTGAAAAATTTGATTTTTCTCTCCATAATCCATCAGGTTGATATGGTCTAACGCTTTCCCCTCCAATCTTCTTAACTAAAAGTCCGCTGGCAGCTAATGCATTATCTCTTATCATTTCAGCTGGAAGTCTATAGCTATTACTTCTCCATAAATAGATATTATTTGGATCAATTTCAACATATTTTTGGTTAGGTGACGAGCTTTGTTTGTAAGTAGATGAGGTCACCATTAATTTTATAAGTTTTTTCACATCCCAATTATTACTAACCAGAAAGTCAGCAAGGAAATCAAGTAATTCAGGATGTGAAGGTAGCATTCCTTGTAATCCAAAATCACCAGGAGTAGATACTATACCTTTACCAAAAATCATTTGCCAATATCTGTTAGCTGTCACCCTAGAAGTTAATGGATTTTTATCTTCAAACAGCCATTTAGCAAGCCCCAATCTATTTCTAGGCAAATCCTCTGAAAATTCTGGCAAAACGCTAGGAGTATTTGCTACGACTTCGTAACTTTTATTAGTGTATAAGCCTCTATCATAAAGGAAAGATTGTCTTGGCTCCTTCATGTCTTCCATTACCATGACTTCAATTACATCTGACACTTCATTAAGCCATTTATTTTTAAGTTTTGATATATCACTTTTTATTTTCTTTTGCTCTATATTTTCTTGAACTAAATGTTTACGCTTCAATTCATTTGAAATTAGTTTTTCATCAATTTCATATTTATTATATAGGGTTTTAATTTCAAATGTAGAAAGTGATTTATTAAATATAAAAAGCTCATCCATTTTACCCTTAAATATTCTATTATCACCACTTGATCCATCATAACTTTCCCCAACTTTTACAGATCTTCTTTCTTTTCTTATTCCTGAACTACTCACAGGTTTAATTGATTTATAAAGGTTATCAGTTTTTACAATTTGATTAATTTGATTTCCATTTAAAAATAATTTAATTCCACTTGCCTCTCCTGACCCATCATAAGTAAAGGCAATATGATCCCATTTATTAACTTTTAATGAGTCTGGAGATTTTATATGAATTGCATTTCCAGGTAAAGAACTTATCAATCTGAAATTGATATAATTTTTATCATCCAAGAACATATCCCAACCTCTCCAATAATTATTTTTACCTCCTGTTGTTCCAAAAATAGTTTGGCTAAAATCTTTTTTTCTCTTTCTAGTATTTAGCCACAAAGCACCAGAAAACGAATCAGTCCATTCAAAATTAGGGACTGACTCTAAGTACAAAACATCATTTTCATTTCCAAAAGAAAATGATGTTCCAACCACTCCATCTGAAATTTTTGGCATTTCGTTGGATGTGATATCTGACTTGTTGTCAATTACGTAAGAGGTCTTATTTCCAAAATTTCCTTGAACGATATAACTAATATCAGGACTTTTCTTTTTTAATGATTTGAAATTTTCAAAAGAAACTTTTTGAATAATTGACCTTTCGATAGATTTTAAATTATTTTTGTTATTTAACTCATCAACATAACTATAAATTTCATACAATTCATTTTGTTTTAATTTCAATTGCTTTTTCTTTATGGTAATTTGCTCTTGTATTTCGTCTAGAATTTTTTCTTTTTCAGGCTCTGGTAGCAGCAATAGAGGTCCAAAATCACCATCATCACCAGTCATCCCAAGTTCTTTTGTTTGATTAAAAAAAGCTGCAAGTTCATAATAATCTCTTTGTGAAATGGGATCAAACTTATGATCATGACATTTCGCACACATTACCGTCAAGCCTAGAAATGCAGTTCCAAAGGTTTCTGCCCTATCAAAGACATAATTTAATCTCCACTCCTCATCTATAACCCCACCTTCAGCTGTCATTGGAGTATTTCTATTAAAAGCAGTGGCGATTACATCTTGTCTTGATGGATTAGGAAATAAATCACCCGCAAGTTGTTTGGTTACAAACTCATCATAAGGCATATTATTTTTAAAAGCATTAATTACCCAATCTCTCCAAGGCCACATAGTTCTTAGTCCATCTGCATGGAGACCATGAGAATCTGCATATCTGGACAGATCTAACCAATCCATTGTTAATCTTTCAGCATTCTCATTTGAAGCGAGCAGCTTATCAATAATATTTTCATAAGCCATAGAGCTTTTATCTGCTTTAAAATTTTCCACATCCTCTAGGGAAGGAGGTAAGCCAGTTAAATCAAAGTAAACCCTTCTTAATAATCTCTCTTTACTTGCTGGTTCAGAAAAAGTTAATCCATTTTCATTAAGTTTATCATTAATAAAAACATCAATTGGATTTATTGCTTTTTCACTCTCAGATGAAATTATTTTATTTTCTTCTGGAGGAATAAATGCCCAGTGATCTTTCCATTGAGCACCCTGATCAATCCATTTTAAAATTATAGCCTTTTCTTTATCAGTAAGTGAAAGTTTAGATTCAGGAGTAGGCATTATCTCCTCTGGATCTGTTGAAAGAATTCTATGGGCTACTTCACTTTTAAATAGACTCCCAGAAACTAAGGCTCTTGATCCACTCAAAAGCTTTGAAAAAGCGATTTCTTCATCATCTAACCGAAGTCCAGCTTTTCTAGAGTTTTCATCTGGACCATGACAATGATAGCATCTATCAGATAAAATAGGCTGTACATCATAATTAAAATCCACTAGCCTATCAATTTCATCAATTTCAACCATTACCTGCTTAGGAATATCAATTGAACATGAATAAAAAATAGTTAGAAGAAATAAATTGTAAACCGATGCTTTCAAAATATCTTATTTTACATTAAAAACGTAATCATCATTGGTATAAATATAAGTTTTTCCGTTTTCAAATTCAAATATCTTTCTTCCATTAATGCCAACCGGTAATTTTAAAAATTCTGACTTTTTAAAACTATTTGAAATAGTATCATATTCAGATAATTTTCCACCAGGATTTGAGTTGGGACTCCCTAGATCATTTACAAGATATCTTGTATTTCCAACATAAATTACTTCAAAAGAATTTTCATTGCTTACTGAAAAATCTTCTATGCTACTATATTGAGCCTCATCAGGAAGCGATATTGATTTAAAACCATCTTTGCTATTTATAAATAATTTTGACTCTAAATCATATAAATATTTTATTTCCAATAAATCCTCTTCATTTTTACCTGTAAGTTCATATAAATCATCAACTTCAGAAAACGAGCTATATGAATTAAACTTTTTCTTCAGATAGGGAAGTTGTTTATTTAAAATATCTCTCGAGGTAAATGGCACATAGTTTCCATTATAATCATAAAATATAATTGGATCTAATTGGGAGTTGTTGTCAAAATCATCCAAATACATTTTTACTGGTCTTTTTTGGCTAGCCTTCCACTTGAAGTTAAGTCCGGCGTTTCCTGCTAAAAAATCAATTTTACCATCTTTGTTAAAGTCATAGGGAAAGATTACATTCCATAAGCCATTAGTTTTTTCCAAACCATAATCTGAAGTCACTTCTATAAAGGTTAGATTACCTTTATTAAGTAAAAGACGAATTGGCATCCAATCACCAACAAGAATTAAATCTTTCAATCCATCATTATTAAAATCTAACCATTCAGAATCTGTTATCATTCCATAACGTTTTTTATCAATCACTTTAAAAGATTTTCCATCTTTATTGTTAAGTAAAATAAAACTATACGGGCTTAACCCATAGGAGCCAGGAATAGAGCGACTACCAATAAATAGATCATCGTAACCGTCTTTATTTATATCTGAAACAGAAACAGTTGAGCCATTAGTTTTTGGTAAGCCAATTTTTATTCTTTTGAAATCACCTTTTCCATTATTTATATAAATTCTATCAGTTAAAGATCTATCAAGTTCCATATTATCACTACCACCACTAACCACATACAAATCTTTATCACCATCCCCATCAAAATCAAAAAGAGCAGCATCAACATCTTCGAAGTCTTTATCTTTTTCAAAATCTGGGTTTTGTTTTAAAAAAAACTCACCTTCTTTTGATCCCAAATAAATTCTAGATCCTTGATATTTGGCACCGCCTAGAAAAAAATCTAATATTCCATCTTTATTAAAATCGTATTTAATAACAGCAGGTCCCTCATATGATAATCTTTCAGGAATTAAACGTTCTCGTTCGTAATCGTAAAATATATTTTCTTGATGTTTAATGGGTAAAATTTTAACTGATGCCTTGACATTTACTTTATTTCTTAAATCTTTGCTCGATACTTTTAAATTATTTTCAGATCTTTTAATTATTCTATTCTTATTTATTGAAAGATCAGATATTTTTTGTTCAAATCCGTCTGGCCATCTAATAACAATAGAGTCAATATTTTTTTCGTTTCCTAAACCAAAGTAAATTCGATTAGTAGATGAAGATTGAAAACCTTTTGTGGTAATATTCTCTTTAACTAAGATGTTATTTTTGGTATAAATATTGATTTTGCTACCACGAGTTATATTATGTTTTTTACTTCCTTTCAGAGAAAAGGAAACAAAGTTTTTCAAATTATTGGTAGTGTTTTCTAATATTTCAGAAGGAGAATTAAGATTGTTTAAAATGATCTCTAAGTCGCCATCATTATCTAAATCACTATAGGCTGCACCAGTACTGTAATTGGGTTCCCCTACAGCATTTCTTTTAAAATTAAGATTACCTTGATTGGTAAATAAAATATTTGAAATTTTATTTGTTGGAATTTTATTTATTAATTCATTTTTGATTTCATCTTGCTGTGAATTATTATAGTTTGTGAAATCAATATTGCTTAAATAATTGATATAGTCTAAATCGTTCGGTCTTTTATAAATACCATTAGAAATAAAAATATCATTTTTACCATCCACATTAAAATCTTGAAGTAAAACCCCCCAACTCCAATCTGAAGCATAGGTGTTTGTTTTAAATGCAATCTCAGAATAAGTACCATCCCCACGATTTAATTGAAAATTATTCCTTGAAAACTGTTTTTGAAAGCCAAATTCACTTTTGATTCTTGATATTTTATCTGTGTCTTCCCCTCCAGATTTTAGTAAAACTTTAGAGTCGAAGGGCATCATGTCAGTCGTAAAAATATCTAAGAAACCGTCGTTATTTAAATCTGCAACATCTACACCCATTGTAAAATGCGACATATGAACTAAATTGTCTTTGGATGATTCTGAGAATGTTTTGTCTCTATTATTAATATATATGTAATCGTTTTCATGAAAATCATTACCAACATAAATATCAAGATAACCATCATTGTTGATATCAGTTGTTGTAACGGCTAATCCATAACCTAGTGGGGTATCGTAAATCTTACTAGACTTTGTAACATCTATGAATTTTTTATCATTTTCATTTATTCTATTTTCAAACATTCTGTCTCCACTTAAAGAATCTGATTCCATTCTTTTTTTTGAAGTCCCATAACTTCTTACAGTATGAATAGCGTGATTTAAAAGGTACATGTCTAAATCTCCATCTCTATCATAATCAAAAAAAGTAGCTTGTGTTGAAAAACCAGAAAAATCTAATCCAAACTCACGAGCTTTTTCTGTGAATGTTAAGTCTCCATTATTTATATACAACTTATTTTTTACAGCTTGTGGACTAGCTGGGCTAACTTTTGAAACATATATATCTAAATAACCATCACCATTTATATCTTCCATTGTAACCCCACTAGACCATGAATTATCGGAAATTATACCTGATTCAATCGATATATTCTTAAATTTTAAACTACCTAAATTGAGATAAAGTTGATCAGGAACTTGATTGCCAGTAAAATAAATATCTTCTAATCCATCATTATTTAAATCTCCTACTGCTACTCCACCACCATTGTAATAATATAAATATTCAATTATATTTAGTTCGGTTCTATAGCTTAACAAATTTTGAAAATCAATACCCGTTTCAGATGCACTTAAGGTTTTAAATATTTCACTTTTAGATATTTTTTTTTGGTTAGGATTACAACAAATAAAAATTACAGAAATTAGACTTAGAATGAGAGATTTATTTTTCATTATTTAATTATTTGAAAAACTTCTATATCAGAGTTATTTTTAGCAACAAAAACTTTATCATCCAAGACTTTAAGGTCTCTAATTTGACCTTCTACAAAAAATCCCCTACCATTATTATAAAAATTAAATTTTTCACCATTTATATTTTCCAAATAGACACCATATGAAGCGTCATATCTGCCAAATTCAGGTTTAACATTATATAAATTCCCCCCCATAATTATATCCATATCACCATCATAATCAAAATCAAATGTTTCGATTGCATATATAGGACTAAATTGAACAGGTTTTGGGATTTTAATTTTCCGAAACTTTAAATTACCCTCATTTATAAAAATACTGGTTTCTAGATAATTCACTTCTGCTAATGTTGATTTTGATAAAGTTTTTTCGTTAATAATTTTTTTTATGTCAAGATTTTTAAAAGAATTATAGTTGGGGAAAGTTTTTTTCAATGTTTTTATTTGATCAATTAAATCATGCCTTAATGAATAGGGGTATTCTTTCCCATTCTGAGACGTAAAACAAACAATTGCTTCGGTAAATCCATTATTGTCAAAATCATTGTGATATAATTTTATTGGATTACTAATAGTGGCTTTAAATCTTGAATTTAAGCCATGATTTCCAACGATTAAATCATCAAGACCATCATTATTTAAATCTTCAATATGAACTGTATTCCACCAACCCTTTAATTCACTTAAATCATTTTTTAACTTTGAAAAATAACCATTATCATTTATAAATATTTCGATACCCATATACTCTCCTAGTACAATCAAATCCTTATCACCATCCTTATCAATATCGGAGAACTCTGAATCCGTAATCATTCCAATTTCGATAAGTTCAGGGGATATTTTTAAAGTTTGATTTGAAAAATTTCCTTTTCCATCATTAATCAATAAAAAACCAGATGCAGGAAGGCCATAATTATTGATCTTAAGTCTTTCCCCAACAAAAATATCTATATCACCATCTTGGTCTATATCATCAAATGAAACTGTACCCGTACTAATTTTATGATCAACATCAGGTAATTTTTGAGTACTTAATTTAAAGTTCCCATTTCCTTCATTTATATAAATTTTATCATATAACTTTTCAGAATACTTTGAAAGCTCAACACTTCCACTTCCGAGATATAAGTCTAAATCATTATCGTTGTCAATATCAAAAAGATGAATTGCTGAATTTTCAAAATCTAATTTTTCTCTTAAAACTTCTTTCTCAACCTTAATTAAATTGTTTTTTTCAACTTGAAATGATTTGATATAATTTCCCAAAGATCCAGATAAAAATAAAATGTTAGAACCAGAATTATTAATATCACCTAAAGCAAGATTTGGACCCTCTGTACTACACATGTGAAATAAAAGTCTGTCTCGATTAAAATCAACAAAATTATTTTCTTCATGTCTCACAATTGAATCTAGCAACACTTTTCGAAAAATGTTATCTTTTACTGATGTTTTCTTGTTTGCTTCAATCACAGCATCTTTTTCAAACAATACAATAGTTTGGTTGGGCTCTACATTAGATAAATTTATAGTTTTCCCAGAAGGCCATATTATTTTAGCTTCTATTTTGTTACTTTTTCCAATTCCAAAATTGGGTCTTAAATCTACAGAGGATTGAAAACCTCTTGCAGATTGAACTTGTTGCATTTGTTTTAACCCATTACTTTCTATATAAATTTTTGCTCCAACAGAATAAATATTATTTTTTTCACCGATAAGTTTAAATTTTATGTAGTTAGTTTTTTTATTTGTCTGATTTTCATAAATAAAAACAGGCATATTTACATTATTGACAACTAGATCTAAATCTCCATCATTATCTAAGTCGCCATAAGCTGATCCGTTTGAAAAACTTGGATTTTCTAGACCAGAGTTATTAAGTTTCTCAAATTTTAAACCATCTAAATTTTTAAATAATTGATTAGGAATAGGATTTGATGGAATAATCTCAACTAATTTTTTGTAGTCTACTTTGTTCTTTGAAACAATAGAATTGATAACTTCCTTGTTCGATATATATTGAAGATAATCTTGATCTGTTAAATCTTTGTAAATTCCATTTGCGACAAATAAATCTTTAAGGCCGTCATTATCAAAATCAAAGAATAGTGCTCCCCAACTCCAATCAGATGCTTCTACACCGGAAAATCTTCCGATCTCACTAAATTTATCATTTTCAATATTTAGATGTAATACATTTCTTGTAAATTGATGATGGTATCCATTTTTTACATTGTATTTATATTTATCCCACCCTTCAAAAGTGGTTACAGATTTTAATCTTTGATAATCTGATGGGAGCATCTCTGTAACAAAAATGTCATTTGTCCCATTATTATCTATATCTGCAATGTCAGCTCCCATAGAAGCTCCACTTATAGAATTTATTCTATTTATTAGATCTTCTTTGAAGGTTCCATTTTTTTGATTTATATACAAATAATCTCTTTCAAAAAAATCATTACTAATAAAAATGTCATCCCAATTATCTCCATCAATATCACCAATAGTTATACCTAATCCAAAACCAATAACACTTCCATAAATACCGGCAGATTCACTTACATCCATAAAGTATCCATTGTCGTTTCTCATAAGCTTATCACCTCCTAGAACGTCTCTTTTTGGACGTTCATTTCTCCTAAGGTCAAAACTCCCAATTGCTTGGAAAGAATTGTTAAGGATATAAACGTCTAAATCACCATCTTTATCATAGTCAAAAAAGTTTGCATGTGTTGAAAAACCCTTATCATTAAGATTATATTCTAAAGCCGATTCTGTGAAGGTAAGATCGCCATTATTAATAAATAATTCATTTTGTTTATTATCTCCTTCCACATCACCAGAATTACAAACATATATATCTAAATATCCGTCTCCATTTATGTCAGCCATTGTTACACCTGTTGACCAGGCTTTTTCTCCGCTTACATTAGCAAATTCTGTAATATCTTTAAATTTAAAATCACCTAAATTTAGATATAGTTTATTTTTACCCTGGTTAGATGTTAAATATATATCGATTAGATCATCATTATTTATGTCACCCAAAGCAACACCTCCACCATTATAAAAATTCCTGTATTTATAAACATTAAAATCATCATCAAACTTTAAATTATTCTCAAAATCAATTCCTATTAAGTCATTTTTTTTCAATTCAAATATTTCTGAATCACAAGAGATAGTCAAAATAGCCAAAACATAAAATAGAAATTGTTTTTTCATAAAATTTATTTGAGATTACTTATTTTCGCTATAACGTCTTTAGAATTTAATTTATAAAGTACAATTCTTCTAGTCCCATCAACTTTTACAAGAGTTTCATCACGAATACCTTCAAGATTAACATCTATAAAATCATTTCCTGGAAGCCAAGAATTTAATGAATCTTTTATTTGATATATTAAAACACTTGATTGGTAGTCAGTATTCCAATTTGACCAACCAAGAAAACTAAACCTAAGCTGCATTCCATCAATAATTTTGTTTTCATCAAAACTTGGATCAATAGACATTTTAATTTTTTTAGTATTTATTGTGTTTGATGTTAGAATCTGCTCTGGGTTAAAATTATATCCACCTACTGTTATAATTTTATTCTTGTTAAGAAAAGTACATCTATCATAATATTGCTGTTTTGTCATTCCTAAACTAAATCCTAATATTAAATTATTATTTATTTGTCCTTTAGAAATTTCACTTTTAACTACCTTATGATAGTCCGAATAAAAATCGCAACTAGTTAGCTTTAAAAAAAGAAATGAAATTAGTATTGTCCTTGTAATTTCAATTAATCTCATATAATTTAATCTCATTGTTATTGATTCCTGTCAGAAACATTTTTATTTTCCCAAACTCAAATGTGGTAATTTTTCTAATTTCTCCGTCAATATTTAGATTGATTGGGGTTTTGCATTTTAACTCATTTTTATGATTTGTTAATTCGACCAACCAGCCGTTAGATGCATCTTGCCTTCCAAACTGAGGTTTTATTTTACTCTGATTACCACCAAACAGCACTTTAATAACATTAGGAGTTTGAGATAATATTTCTATGTCATAAACTGATGAATAATTAATTTCATATGGTAAGGGAGTCTTTAAAAAACCTTTTGAAGTATTTAAAAAAATACAACTCTCTAATTCATTTAATTCTCGTTTAATAGAATTGTTCAATAATTTGGATCCAAAAATATCACTCATTGATAATTTTGAATAGTCTTTATAATAAAATAATTTCTTCTTTAAAGAAGGTATTTGACTTAATAATTCATCTTTATCTAGTATAGGAAAATATTTTCCACCTATTTTTTCACATATTATCTGTTCAATAGTGCCATTTGAGTCAAAATCGTTAATAAACATTTTCATACCCGGCTTGTAAAAAGAATTGTTACCAGAATTACCTAAAATAAAGTCTAAAAGCCCATCATTATTTAGGTCAACAACTTCAATCGCTTTCCATAGACCATTAGATTTGCTAAGATTATATGAAGAAGTTTTATTATCAAATCCTTTCCCATTATTTAAAAGGATTGTTATTGGCATCCATTCTCCTACAATCACTAAATCCATTAATTTATCACCATTTAAATCAATCCATTTAGCGTCTGTAATAAGCCCAAGTTTATCAAATGATTTGTGTTTTTCTTCGATAAAATTGTTGTCTCCTAAATTTTTATATAAATGACCAGATACTGGTAATCCATATACATTCTGGTTAAATCTTTCTCCAATAAAAACATCCAAATCTCCATCATTGTCATAATCTGCAACGTCAATTGATCCAGTTGCGAAAGGTTTTTCAAATACAAAGGACTCTTTAGAGTATTTAAAATTATTTTTCCCATCATTGATATAAAACCTATCATTCAATAATTGATCATATTTTGAGAAAGCTTTTCCTCCAGAACCTACATATAAATCTTTATCACCATCGTTATCACTATCAAAAAAGTGTGCCTCAACATCCTCTGATTTAGAGTATTCATTAAATGGAAAAGTATATTCTTTATAAGTTTCATTTTCAGAAATAAATAGAGCTGATGATTGATTTTTAGCACCAGTTATAAAAAAATCAGTATACTTATCATTATTTAGATCTGAAACTGTAATTGAAGGACCTTCATTACTATGCATTTCTATTAACAATCTTTCTTTATTAAAATCGACAAAGTTATTTTCTTGATGAGTAAACTTAAATTTATTTTTCTCTCTTATATCAATATTTTTGGTTTCTAAAAAGTAATCTAACTTTTTATTAAATTCTTCTCCTTTTTTGATATCTAATTGATGAATTTCGTTTGCCTTTAAATTTTTGAAAAGAGATATTTTGTTATTCGGCCAAACAACAAAAACACTATCTATTTTCATTCTATCTCCAATTCCAAAGTGTAATTTATTTGATACTGAGGACTGAAATCCTCTAGATGGGAAATGCTCAATCATGGAATGATTTCCGTTATTGTATTTTAATATAATTTTTGATCCAATACCATCTATATTTTTTTCACTGTATTTTAATAAGAATTGAATACTATTATTTAACCGATTGTTGTTTCGATAAATCAATGCAGGCATGTTCACATTATTAATAATGACATCTAAACTCCCATCATTATCTAAATCACTATAAGCAAGGCCATTACTAAAAGTTTTAAAGTCAAAGCCTATTTTATCAGTAACTTCTTCGAACAAAAAGTTTCCTCTATTTAAATAGACTTGATTTTTCACAGGTTCTGAAGGCATTAAGTCTATTAATTTCTTTATACCTTCTTTTTTTGTTTTAACAAGATTAGCAACTAATTGTTGGTTAGAAACATAATTTAAATAATCTCTGTCTAATAAATCCTTATAAATCCCGTTAGAAATTATAACATCTTTTAAACCATCATTATTCATATCAAATATCAATGAAGCCCAACTCCATTCTGAGGCTTCTAAATTTGAAAATCTTCCAATTTCAAAAAAATTATTATCACCCATATTCCTTTGAAGGACATTTCGGGGATATTGATAATGATAACCTTTTGATACAGCAAGCTCATGTTTGTCCCAAGAGTCATAAATTGCTTTTGTTTTTTTCCTATCAAATGTTTTTGGTAACATTTCAGTTACAAATAAATCTGTTAATAGATCATTGTTTAAATCTGCAGAATCTGCACCCATTGATCCTAAGGATAATGATTTAAAGTAAATATCTGATGCTTCAGTGAATGTTTTATTTTTATTATTTATATATAAATAATCTTTTTCAAAAAAATCATTTGAGATAAAAATATCTACCCAACCGTCATTATTAAAATCACTTAAAGTGATTCCTAATCCAAACCCTATTTCACTGTTGTAAATTCCTGCTTTTTGTGTTACTTCAATAAATTTACCATCGACATTTTCAAGTAATTTATTTCCTTGGTTTTTTGGGTCTGGAATTTCTCTCTTTGCTTCAATTAAATCATATCCACCAACACTTCTGAAGGAATTATTTAATATATAGCAATCAAGATCCCCATCTTGATCATAATCAAAAAAAGCTGACTGAACAGATAAGCCAAAAATGTCTAAATTATATTCACTTGCCCTTTCTGTAAATGTTAAGTCACCATTATTAATAAAAAGCTCATTTTTTCTGTTTTGTCCTCCAGGTGGTCCTGACTTACAAACATACAAATCTAAAAATCCATCAGCATTAATATCTACAAAAGTTGCACCAGTAGACCAAACATTATTACACGAAACACCAGCCGTTAAAGTTATATCCTCAAAATTAAAATCACCTTTATTTAAATAAAGGTGATTATCAACCATGTTGCCAGTTAGATATATATCATCTAAACCATCATTATTTATATCTCCAATAGCAACTCCACCTCCGTTGTAAAAATTTCTGAAAGTATAAGGATTGAGTTCTTCAGTGAATGATAGATTATTTTCAAACTTTATCCCTGAATACTCATCTATGAGAGTGAATCCAATCTCTTCGTTACTACAAGAATTGAGTAAAATAACAAATATTAAAAGTGAAATTTTTTTTAACAACTTTTTTTAAATTAAACTGTTAACTAAAAAACCCCCTAAAAAGGGGGTCTTATTGTTTGTTCTTAATTAAAATTAGTAGCCTGGATTTTGAGTTAATGACCCGCCAGAAGCTTGAATGGCTTCAAAAGGTATAGGTAAAATGTTTTTGTAGGGTTCTGATGCAGGTTTTTCCCACCAAGCATCATTGTATTTACCAAACCTGATTAGGTCAGTTCTTCTTACAGCTTCACCAAACATTTCTCTACCTCTTTCAGCGAGAAACTTGTCAGCATCCATTGAAGAAAAGGCAGGTGCTCCAGCTCTAGCTCTAATTATATTAGTATCAGGAAGTGCTTGACTCCAATCCCCAGCAGCTCTTGCTGCAGCTTCAGCTCTTATTAAATAAACCTGTCCTAATCTAATTAAAGTAAAATCATTACTTTGATCGGGTCTTCCAAATTGCTGATAACTAAATTTACCCGGTCTTACACCACATTGGCGACAACCATCGGGAAAAATTTCATTAATATATGGCGTGTACTCTAGTCTGGGATCTCCATCATCAGTGGCATAATCAAGTAAATCAGATCCACCATAGTCTAATTGGTTACCCGCTATAAAACTCGCTTTTTTACGTTGATCATTATCATCAAAGGAATTATAAAATTCTTCTAATGTAGAATATCCATTCCAAGGTTGAGCATCAAAATTCCAAGTAAGTTGACTAGAATAATGTAATGACATCATAGCCAAATTAAATCCTCCAGCAGTTGCTTGATCATATTTTACAGACCAAATATGTTCAGGATTGCCCTCATTATTTGGGGCAAATACAGCAGCAAATCCTTCTAGTTCATCAGGATCAGTACTTACGCTAGGTCTTTTACCAAGGTTTGCTACACTGCAACCAACATCACACAATATGTAACCTCCATTCTCTATTATGTAGTTTGCAGCATCGTAAGCTTCTTGATATCTTGGAGTACCAGTATAAACCTCAGCATTAAGGTATAGCTTGGCCAAAACACCAAGTGCACCAAATCTATTTATTCTGTATGCATCTTTGGTGGTTCCAAGAGGACTTGAGCTTAAATCCATAGAAGCGGAAATTGAAGATACGCCAATTGCATCTAACAATTCTGATTCAATAAAGCTAAATGCCTCTGCTCTTGAAGATTGAGGCGCATCTTGTCCAGTTGAAGTAGGAAGCTTAATATTACCATACAAGTCCATCAGTCTCCAAAAGAAATAAGCTCTTAATGCTTTTATTTGTGCAGTACCATTTGAATCTAAAGTACCACCATCAAGCAACTCATTAGTTGCATTAATAGCTGCATAATGTGAGTTCCAGTTATTAGTAACCGCTACGTTAGTGGGACTATAATTATGCTTATGAAAATCGATTAGCCATCCACCATCATACCAGTCACCACCTTTTGTGGTAACTACCATTTCGTCAGAAGCAAGCTCTTGTGCTGAATACCAATTTGTGTGTCCTGCTGTTCCGGTGCTTCTCAACTGAGAATAAGCACCTTCAAGTGCATCTCCTCCTGCGCCACCCCCTGAGTCAGTTGTTATTCCTTCGACTGTAATATCAGAAACAATAACTCCTCTTAAATCTTCCTCTAAATCAGTACAAGACAAAATTAAAGAAGAAGTCAAGAAAAATATAAATAATTTATTAAAAGTGTTCATGTTTATATTGTATTTATTAGATTTCATCATTTTCATTTTCTCCATTTTCATTATTAAAGCGTTAATCTTAACCCAATAGTGAACGATCGAGCTGCAAAATAATCAGCTCTTCTATCAATACCAGGTGCTAGTAGGGCATCTGTTCCAACAGCTGCTCCTCCATCAGCATTATTTCCTGCATCAAAAAGTTCTGGTGCTGGATCCGTACCTGTATAATTTGTAATAACAAAAGGTCTATTTGCATTAAGAGATACAACAGCACTTTTTACTCCTTTGTCAAAACCAAAGTTAAATTGTTTAGCTATTGTTAAGTTATCTAAAAGAAAGAAGTCAGCTTTTTCTACATATAAAGAACTATATTGAGCGACCCCAAGGGTTGGTTCTCTTAATCTTGTATTCATTTGATTATATGAAGTCTGAGAGGGTACATTAGGCTCATAAAAAGCTCTAAAAGTATTTATTAAACTATGGCCAAAAGCACCTCTAAAGAATGCATTTATTGACCAATCTCCAAAAACAACTTGATTTGTCCATCCAAGTTCTAATGTGGGGAAAGCTTGTCCTAATACTTCACCATCATAATCTTCGTTTAATACATTTCCAGCGTCGGTATTAATTGTCCCGTCACCATTTACATCTCTAAATTGGTTTCCTCCATCTGCAGTTACTCCTTCCCATACCGGACCATAAATTTCACCAAGAGGCTGTCCAACTTGAACTTTAACCATAGCAACAGCATTTTGACCTGGAGAACCTAAATAACCGTATTGAGCTCTATCCAAAACATATTCATCTAAAATATTTGTGTTAGAAGATAATACAATTCCGGTATTGTAAGATGTTGTTCCATTATTTACGATATCATAACCTAATGCTAGCTCAACACCTTGAGAAGAAAGTTGACCTGCGTTTTCGAATCTTCTATTTACACCATAAATTGATGCATCAACTTCCCTATCAATAATGAAATCTTTAACGACTCTGTTGTAAATATCAAAATCAATTGACAAAGGACCGCTTTTAAATTCAATACCTAAATTGGTTTCTCCTTTTTCTTCCCATTTTAAATCAGGATTAGCAGCGCGTGCTAGAGTGGTTGCCCCACCTGCAGAACCGCCACCACTGTAAACAAAATTCCGTGCTTCTAAAGAGAGACCATTTTCACTAGGAAGAGAACCAGTTGATCCGTAACCAAATCTAACTTTAAGCTGATCAAATCCTAAGTCAAAAATTGAATTGAAATCAGCACCAAGACCGACACTTGGGAATAACCCCCATTTGTTATCTTCTCCTAATTTGGAAGAACCTTCTTGTCTCAAACTTGCGTTAACAAATATGTTATTATTCAGAGTTAAATTTAATCTACCAAAAAATGCAATAATTTTTTCATCTGGAGAAGCATAACTATTAGCGTTAATATAGCCATCGTTTAATAAATCTTGGGAATTCTGAATCGCATCAGAATAGTCTAAAGTGTTGTCAGGGAAGTCACCCAAAGAAAAGCCTGTTCCAGATGTGTTAATCTGATTATATGAATAACCTGCTGTAAATACTAAATCCGTAGAGCCAAATGATTTGTCCCACGCACCATATATTTCATAGACTTTAGTAGATAAATCGAATGATCCTAAACTAGCAAGACCTCTTCTAGTAGGACTTACAGCATTACCTTCAAATAAAAGGGTAGTAGGTCTATATAGCTGGTCACGAGATGTTGTTCTTTGCTCAGCGGCTCTAAATGTCAGGTCTAAATTTTCAACAACCTCTAAAATGGCGTTAACATTATAGTTAAAGTCAGTAGAGTTTCTAGTATTTCTAGTTTGCTCAATAATTGATACAGGGTTATAACTTCTAAAAAGACCTAATTGTTCAAAATATCCTCCATATTGAGCTGAATTAAAAACAAAAGGGGAATCAGCACCATATATGGGAGCAGTAGGATTGTAGAATTGAGCAAATTCAAATGCTCTTTCATCACCACGATCAGCATCTCTTTTAGTGTAAGACAAATTAAAATTTAAAGTTAATTTGTCATTAAATGCTTTTGTATTAACATTTGCACGTGTGTTAAGTTGCTTAAAACCAGTATTATTTAGTATACCTTCAACATCCCTTAGGTTAGCTGATACTCTATAGTTTGTGTTTTCACTTCCTCCACCTGCTGAAAAATTGTGAATTTGAGATTGTCCTTGTCTAGTGATTGCATCAATCCAATCGGTATCATTTCCAATATCTGTTCCTCCATTAGTTAAGAATTCTTGAGCAGACAAAACAGGTATTTCTCTTGATATAGAGCTAACAGAGTATTGACCGTTATATGAAAATTCCGTTTTTCCAGTTGATCCTCTCTTAGTTGTTACAAGTATTACACCACTTGAACCTCGAGCACCATAAATTGCGGCTGCTGAACCATCTTTTAAAACAGTCATACTTTCAATATCATTTGGATCAATGTTTGCTAAAGTCGCTCCAGGGACACCGTCAATAACAACAAGAGGGGATGTATTTGCACCTAATGTAGAGATTCCTCTAAGTCGTATTGTTGGATTTTCATTAGGGTTTCCACCTGGCTTATAAATTTGAAGTCCTGCAACTTTTCCTTGGAGGAGCTGTGCAGCATCATTTATAGGCCCTTGATTAAAATCTTCAGCTTCAACATTAACTACGGCTGAAGTAATTTCTCTATCTTTTTGTGTACCATAACCAGTTATAATTACTTCATCAAGCTCGTTGCTAGCTTGAAGTGTAACAGTTATCTGATCTTGACCTTCGATAGGTACTTCTTGCAAGGTGAAACCTACAAACGATACAATTAATACATCGGTACCGTCAGCCTGAATTGTGAAATTTCCGTCAAAATCGGTGCTTGTACCAATATTTGTTCCTTTTACTTGTACTGTTGCACCTGGTAAGGGGCCATCTTCACTCATTACAATACCTGAGACGGATTGCGCATAAGTACTAATTGTCAGTAGTAGCGAGAAAAGAAATGAGATTTTTTTTAAAAACTCTTTTTTCATTTTTAGTTAAATTTAATTAATATTCTTTTGTTTTTTATATTAGTTCAAAAATAAAATCATTAGTCAAATGATAATATTAACGCTCCAATATAATATTTTTTTTTTAAATCAAGCTTTTGTACCCCTAATTCATAAATTTTTGATTGTATGTCAAATCCCATCTCCTTGTTTCAATAGAACAACTGTTTTCTAAAACCCATGCCCCTTTGTTTGGGATAGGAGTGCTTGTAAAGTTTTA
>Ga0181553_10000953_pt1 | contig 25644 bp, 22 predicted proteins | sample 011ome_17_FD_133753 | JGI IMG/M metagenome (GOLD analysis project Ga0181553, IMG submission 133753) | Coastal salt marsh microbial communities from the Groves Creek Marsh, Skidaway Island, Georgia - 011502XT metaG (megahit assembly) | ecosystem: Environmental > Aquatic > Marine > Intertidal...
CCTCGATGTATATCGGGGATGTTGGCGTTCGAGGACTCCACCACCTGGTCTATGAAGTCGTCGATAATTCAATTGATGAAGCCCTAGCCGGCCACTGTGATACCATCTCTGTAACCATCAACGAAGACAATTCCATCACTACCGAAGACAACGGACGTGGTATTCCAGTTGGGATTCATAAAAAAGAAGGGGTTTCTGCACTGGAGGTCGTGATGACCAAGATCGGTGCCGGGGGAAAATTCGACAAAGATTCCTATAAAGTTTCCGGAGGTCTACACGGTGTGGGGGTTTCCTGTGTCAATGCCCTATCCGAACAGCTTAAAGCTACGGTTTACAGGGAGGGCAAGGTCTGGGAACAAATTTACGAGAGAGGCAAACCTTTGGCGCCCGCAGCCGCTGTTGGAGATTCTAACAAAAACGGTACAGTGGTAACTTTCAAACCCGATCCTCAGATCTTCCAGCAGGTACTTGAATACAACTACGATACCCTTGCTCAGCGGATGAGAGAGCTCTCTTTCCTCAATAAGGGCATCACCATCAACTTAACAGACAAAAGAAGAAAAGATGTAGATGGGAACGACGTCCATGAAACTTTTCACTCCAATGAGGGACTTAAGGAGTACATTCGTTTTTTGGATAGCAACAGGGAATCCATTATTCAGGAAGTGATTTTCATGGAAGGAGAAAAAAATGAAATTCCCGTTGAGGTGGCCATGATTTACAACACTTCCTTTAATGAAAACCTCCATTCCTACGTCAACAATATCAATACGCATGAGGGGGGAACCCACCTATCAGGATTCAGAAGGGGATTGACCACTACCCTCAAAAAATACGCAGATTCCTCTGGTTTACTCGACAAGCTCAAGTTTGAAATTGCTGGAGATGATTTTCGTGAGGGACTGACTGCAATTGTTTCGGTCAAGGTAGCGGAACCTCAGTTTGAGGGACAAACCAAAACAAAATTGGGTAATCGAGAAGTGAGTGCTGCCGTTTCTCAGGCCGTTTCCGAGATGTTGGAAAATTATTTGGAGGAACACCCCAACGATGCCAAAACCATCGTCCAAAAAGTAATCTTAGCGGCTCAAGCGCGACATGCGGCTCGTAAAGCGAGAGAGATGGTGCAACGAAAAACGGTTATGACAGGGGGGGGGCTCCCTGGAAAGTTATCCGATTGCTCAGAACAAGATCCTGCCTTGTGCGAGGTTTTCCTTGTCGAGGGAGACTCTGCAGGAGGAACGGCCAAACAAGGCCGTGATCGAAATTTTCAGGCCATTCTCCCATTAAGGGGTAAAATTCTTAATGTGGAAAAAGCCATGCAACACAAAGTCTTCGAAAATGAGGAAATACGAAATATTTACACCGCCTTGGGTGTAACCATCGGAACCGAGGAGGACAGTAAGGCCCTTAATTTAGAGAAACTTCGTTACCACAAAATCGTTATCATGTGTGATGCCGATGTGGATGGAAGCCATATTTCTACCCTTATCCTAACTTTTTTCTTCCGCTACATGCGTGAGCTGATTGAATCGGGATATGTTTTTATTGCCACTCCACCACTTTATTTGGTGAAAAAAGGAACCAAGAAAAGCTATGCATGGGACGATGACCAGCGAGATCGATTGCAACAAGAATTTGGAGCTGGATCCAGCATTCAGCGCTACAAAGGTCTGGGAGAAATGAACGCAGAACAACTTTGGGATACGACCATGAATCCCGAAATGCGTACCCTCAGAAAAGTAACCATCGATAATGGGGGAGAGGCAGATCGAATTTTCTCCATGCTAATGGGAGATGAGGTGCCTCCAAGAAGAGAGTTTATCGAAAACAATGCGATTTACGCCAATATAGACGCTTAGTTTTTAGATTTTTGATGGCTTTTGTACCATAAAATCTCTTATTTTTGAGCTTTTAGAATTTAAACCATCATCAAATGAAAGTATCGATAGTTGGGGCTGGAAATGTTGGGGCCTCTTGTGCGGAATACATTGCCTTAAAGTCCATTGCTAGTGAGGTAGTGCTATTGGATATCAAAGAAGGTTTTGCCGAAGGTAAAGCTTTGGATCTTATGCAAACGGCCACCACATTAGGTTTTAACTCTAGAATCCACGGGGTAACGAATGAATATGCAGCCACCAAAGACAGTGATGTGGTTGTAATCACCTCTGGTGTGCCAAGAAAACCTGGAATGACCCGTGAGGAACTGATTGGGATCAATGCAGGTATCGTCCAATCTGTAGCTGAAAATGTATTAAAACATTCACCCAATACCGTCATCGTAGTGGTGTCAAATCCTATGGATACCATGACTTATTTGGCACTTAAGGCAACTGGATTGCCCAAAAACCGAGTGATTGGTATGGGAGGCGCCTTGGATAGCTCCCGATTTAAGTGTTATCTTTCCTTGGCATTGGACAAACCTGCCAACGATATCCAAGGTATGGTCATCGGAGGACATGGTGATACAACCATGATCCCGCTGACGCGCTTGGCCAGTTACAACGGAACACCTGTTTCACAACACCTTACTGATGAAGCGCTGGAGCAAGTGGCCGCCTCAACCATGGTGGGTGGGGCTACATTGACAAAATTGTTGGGAACTTCTGCGTGGTATGCCCCGGGTGCTTCGGTAGCCTATTTGGTGGACAGCATCGTAAATGATCAAAAGCGAATGATTCCCTGCTCGGTGCTATTGGAGGGTGAATACCAACAAGAGGACATTTGTATTGGTGTGCCCTGTATCATCGGGAAAAATGGATTAGAATCCATTGTGGACATTCATCTCAATGCTCAAGAACAAGAAAAGTTTAATCAAAGTGCGACTGCCGTTCGTTCGATGAACGAAGCTTTGAGTGAGGTTTTGAAATAGGGCAGGCCTGGGCTTAAATTCTACTGCTTTTTTAACCCTTAAAGCCCTCTTTTGTTGGCAAGGGTGACATTCTTTGGTACTAGTGTTTGAATAGTGTCGAGTAAGCTTTATATTTGCTCGCTAAATTGAGCTTAAACAATTATTGATATGCAGAATAACGGACTGATCAGGCTTTTTGCGATCCTTTTTGGGTTGGTAAGTATTTATCAACTCTCGTTCACCTTCATTACCAGCCAAAAGGAAGCCAGTGCTAAGAAATATGCCACTGCCCAATACCCAGAAAGTGTAGAAAACTATATCGAATTGAGAGACCGCGCTACGGCCAATTATCTTGATTCCATTGCCAATGAGCCCATTTTTGGCTTTACTTCCTACAGCGATGCCAAGGGCAAAGAACTCAACAAAGGGTTGGATTTGAAAGGGGGGATAAATGTCATCCTACAAATCTCTGTAAAGGACATCCTTAAGGGCTTGGCAGAAAACTCCAAAAATCCTACTTTCAATCAAGCTCTGGATCAAGCCGATATTTTACAAGTCAGCTCCAATGAGCCTTATGTGGAGTCTTTTTTCGCGGCTTTTGAGGAATTTAAAGGGGATTTAAAGCTCGCTTCTCCAGATATTTTTGCCAATCGTACCCTCAGTGATGAGATTACTTTCGAGATGAACGATCCCGAAGTACAGTCCATCCTCAGGCGAAAGGTGGATGAATCCATTATTTCGGCATTTGAAGTATTGAGAAAGCGTATTGATAAGTTTGGTGTAACCCAACCCAATATCCAACGTTTGGGGACCTCAGGAAGGATTTTGGTAGAATTGCCAGGAGCCAGAGATGTGGATAGGGTTAAAAATTTGTTACAAAGCACAGCGCAGCTGGAGTTTTGGGAAACCTATAAAAACGATCAATTGTTTAATTTTTTGGTTTCAGCCAATGAATATTTAAAAACCAGCCTAAAAGAAGAAACAACCGCCGAGCAACCTGCCAAAGATGCATCAACTATAGAAGATCTTCTCGCTGATGTTGAGGCCCAAGATTCTACCAATGTTGCAGATGCCAACCCGCTTTTGGATTTGGTGCTTGGATCGGGCTTTCAAGGGGGGCCAGTATTGGCGCAATTTGCGTCTAAAGATGCCGACTTGGTGATGGGTTATTTGGATATGCCCGAGGTCAGAAAACTATTACCGAGAGAATACCGATACATTCGCTTTGCTTGGGGCAAGCCCGCTCCCGACAGTGAGGTGATTGAACTCTATGCCCTCAAGTCCAATCGTGATGATCTCGCTCCATTGAGTGGTGGCGTGGTGGTGGATGCCATGCAAACCTATGACATGATGGGCAAGCCCGCTGTGTCCATGCAAATGAACACCCAAGGAGCCAGAACCTGGGAGGCCATGACCGGTAAGGCTTTTCGCGAAGCTTCCAACATCGCCATTGTCCTTGACGATATCGTTTACTCTGCTCCCGGCGTATCCAACGGAGCCATCTCGGGAGGTCGATCCGAAATTACCGGTAGCTTTAGTCTAAATGAAGCCATTGACTTGGCCAATGTGTTGCGAGCAGGAAAGCTCCCCGCTGCCGCAGAAATCATACAATCCGAAATCGTAGGGCCCTCCCTAGGAAGGGAAGCCATCCAAAGTGGGGTCTATTCATTTATCATTGCCTTGATTTTGGTATTGCTCTGGATGGTATTTTATTATGGTACGGCTGGAATATTTGCCGATGTGGCCTTGGTGCTCAATATCATATTGATCTTTGGAATCCTCGCTGGATTGGGCGCAGTACTGACCCTTCCTGGTATTGCTGGTATTGTACTGACCATCGGAATATCCGTAGATGCCAACGTACTGATTTTTGAAAGGGTTAGGGAAGAACTTAAAAAAGGCAAAGGACTGAGAAAATCGGTAGCCGATGGTTTTAACAATGCTTTGTCCTCCATTTTGGATGCCAACATTACTACAGGCCTCACTGCCTTGATCCTCTTTGTCTTTGGAACAGGGCCCATCAAAGGCTTTGCCACCACCTTATTAATCGGTATTGCCACCTCGCTATTTACCGCCATTTTCATTACCCGATTCTTTATTGACGCCCGGAATGAAAAAGGCAAAAATGTTGCTTTTGGAACTCGATTGACACAGTCTTTGTTTTCCAATATCAATATTGATTTTTTACACAAAAGAAAAATCGCTTACATCATTTCTGCTGGGATTCTAGCCCTCAGTCTTTTTTCTCTTTCTTTCCAAGGTTTAAACCAAGGAGTGGATTTTGTTGGAGGACGTTCCTATACGGTTCGTTTCGACCAGATCATTAGCCCCTCTGAGATCCAATCCAGTTTAATTCCTTCGTTGGGAAGTGCTGAGGTCAAAACCTTTGGAGAAGAGAACCAGCTTAAAATCACTACCAAATACAAAGTAGATGTGGAGGGCTTGGCCGTCGACAACGAGATTCAAAACATTCTCTATACTGCCTTACAAACCTTTCTACCAGATGGTTTGACTTATGAAGCTTTCGTAAACGGTGCAGAGGACAAGCAGGTGGGGATCATGTCTTCCATCAAAGTAGGTCCTACCATTGCAGATGATATCAAGAAAAACTCCTTTTTAGCTGTCATTGGCTCGCTGATTGTGGTCTTTTTATACATCCTGTTGCGTTTTAGAAAATGGCAGTTTTCTTTGGGAGCTGTCGCTGCGGTATTCCATGATGTATTGATTGTATTGGGAGTCTTCTCTTTGACATACAAGATCATGCCCTTTAATATGGAGATCAATCAGGCTTTTATTGCGGCCGTGCTTACGGTGATCGGTTATTCTCTGAATGATACGGTGGTGGTCTTTGACCGGATCCGTGAGTATGTCGGGGAACATACCAAATGGGCGTTTAACGATACAGTAAATGCGGCACTGAATAGCACCTTAAGTAGAACCCTCAACACTTCTCTGACCACTTTGATCGTACTCTTGGCCATCTTTATCTTTGGTGGGGAGTCCATCCGAGGCTTTATGTTTGCCTTGATCGTTGGAGTGATCGTAGGAACTTACTCTTCCGTTTTTATCGCTACTCCGGTCATGTTTGACACCCAAAAAGGAAAGACAATCACAGAGGAAGGCAAGTAACCCTTTCAATTACCGCTTTACCCCATTTGGGTTACAGGGAAGCGATTTTCGCGCTTGTTGGTTATCGATTAACTATATTTATATATGTTTTCATTGACTTTGGAATTCGCCTTTCTACAGAACCGACTGCCCAATGGAAAACAGCAAATAGCCCACCAGCCATGGTTACTCCTTCCCCAATAAAAGGCATAAAATAGACTTCCAGCATCTGTATCCTAAGAAAGCTTAGGTTTTGATTTACCCTATTGGGTCAGAAGTTAAAAGTGAAGACCCATCATGCAGCAGCGAATAATAATAAGAAGATTCCGTTTAATATTTTATTGGGGGTATGATAATCAAAGATTGGGTTTAGCTGAGATAGGCTTTTTACATAAATCCACAGAAACCATTTTTCACGCTAAGCCCAAATGAGCAGGAATAGCAGGGCTTATTTACTATATTTATAGCTGTTTGCTCAAACAACATACAAGAACCCTATGGGCTAGGGCGTTATACTGGTTTTTTACGGAAGGACAAGGCCAAGATCACCAAACCAAAGAGTATACAAGGAATACTGAGCCACTGACCCGTTGAGAACATCGGTAAGACCTCTTCGAATCCACCTTGACTTTCCTTTACATATTCCACTAAAAACCGAATACTAAACAGCCCGGCAAAAAACACCCCCAAGAGGAAACCACTTTGATCCCGGTATTGACTGTTGTAGATTTTACGGAGGATAAAAAACAAGATCAGATAGCCAAAGGCTTCATACATTTGTGCGGGATAGCGGGGGAGTACCTCACCCCGATTTTGGAAGACCACACCAAAGTTGGAGCCGGTGTATTTTCCTACGATTTCCGAGTTAAAGAAGTTTCCCGTACGAACAAAAAATCCGCCAATGGCAACGGGAATGGTCAGTCGGTCCAAAATCCAAAGCAGGGGCTTAAAGGGGTTGAGGCGCTGGAACAAAAAGATCCCGCTTAGGATACCGATTACGGCACCGTGACTGGCCAGTCCTCTGAAGCCGATAAAATCATAGCTGCCGTCTGCTTGCTCTTTGATGGGCAGTAAAATTTCGAGTAGGTGGTTTTGGAAATAATCCCAGTTGTAAAAAAACACTTCTCCCAATCGGGCGCCAAGTAGCGTAGAGACCACCATATAGACAAAAAGGGGTTCCAAGTACTTTTGATCGATATTTTCTTTGATGAACATTTTTTTATAAAGGCGCAAACCAATGAGGAATGCGATGATAAACATCAGGCTGTAGATATGAATACCAAAGCCTCCGATTTCGAATAATTTTTCGTTGGGTGCCCAGTTGATTTTTAGAAAAGTCATGTTTTTACAATTATGGGTTAAAAGTAATACAATTCTTAAAGATTTGCGGTCAGATAAATGTTAAGGAACGGGATCATAACCACTTTTACCCCAAGGGTGGCATTTGGAGATTCTTTTTAAGGTGAGGTAAAACCCGCGGATCGGTCCGTGGCGACGAAAGGCCTCGAGACCATACTGGGAGCAAGTAGGGGTGAAGCGACAAGTGGGGGGGAGTAGAGGGGAAATCAAAAGTTGATAGCCTTTGATGAGTAAGACAAATGGAAAAATAAAAATCTTTCTTAACATCTCTAAATGAGTGTAAACTGAGTTCCCTCCTTACCGTCTTTCAGTTGAATACCATATTCCGAGAGTTGGTCTCTGATACGATCAGACGTGGTAAAATCCTTATTTGTTCGAGCATCATTTCTGAGTTCAATCAACAAGCTTATGGTTTTATTGAGGGTTTCTTCGGTGGCATTACTGGATTTTTGCTCGGGGGCAATCCCTAAAACATCATGGATGAAGACGGCCAACATTTTGGTAAGGGTTTCCCATTGGCTTGTATTGATAGGATGGTCTTTGTGCACCACCAAATTGATGAACTTTACGGCTTCAAAAAGCTGCGCGATGAGCAAGGGACTGTTGAAGTCGTCGTCCATGGCAGCATAACATTTTTTCAACCATTGATCGGTATCAAAATTTCCCGCTTGGTTCATAGGGCTTACTTTGGCGAGTTGTTCAACGGCCTCCATCAAACGGTAATACCCTTTTTCGGAAGCTTCCAGTGCATCTTCGCTAATATCCAAAATACTGGTGTAGTGTGCTTGCAACATAAAAAAACGCACTACCTCTGGGGAATAGGGTTTTTTGAATTTGTCGTTTTCTCCAGAAAAAATATCCATGGGCAGGATGTTGTTTCCTGTGGATTTGGCCATTTTCTTTCCATTGAGGGTCAACATATTGGCATGGAGCCAGTATTTTACAGGGGGGTGATTGTGAATGGCTTGTGCTTGTGCGATTTCACATTCGTGGTGGGGAAATTTGAGGTCCATACCGCCACCGTGGATGTCAAAGGAAGCACCGAGGTATTTGGTACTCATGGCTGTACACTCCAAGTGCCAGCCTGGAAAACCATCACTCCAAGGGGAAGGCCATCGCATGATATGCTGCGGTTCAGCTTTTTTCCACAGCGCAAAATCTTGTGGATTTTTTTTATCGCTTTGGCCGTCCAAGCTACGGGTATTGTGAATGAGTTCTTCGATTTTACGACCACTCAATTGGCCATAGTGATGAGCTTCGTTGTATTTCAAAACATCAAAATAAACCGATCCGTTTACCTCATAGGCAAAACCGGCTGCTAGTATTTCTTTGATGAGCTCAATCTGTTCGATGATATGCCCCGTTGCGGTAGGTTCGATCCCAGGAGGGAGGGTGTTGAACTTTTCGAGAACTTGGTGAAAGTCTACCGTATAAAACTGTACCACTTCCATGGGTTCTATCTTTTCGATTCGCGCTTTTTTGGCAATGCGGTCTTCGCCTACATCTTCGTCGTTCTCCAAGTGACCTGCGTCGGTGATGTTTCTCACATAACGGACTTTATAGCCCAAGTGTTTGAGGTAGCGGTAGATCAAATCAAAAGAGATAAATGTCCTGCAATTGCCCAAATGAACATTGCTATATACCGTAGGGCCACAGACATACATCCCAACATGGCCGGGATTGACGGGGGCAAAGGCTTCTTTTTTACCGCTCAGGGAATTTAAAACGACGAGGGAGTGGTCGATCAAAACTCAGTTTCTAATTTGATGTAATCCAAAAATTCTCTTTTGACCTCTTTTTCCTTAAAGCGGCCGCCAAACTCGGAGGTGACGGTACTGCTGCTGATATCGCTGATGCCACGGGAGTTGACACAAAGGTGTTTGGCATCGATCACACAAGCAACATTTTCAGTATTCAATGCTTTTTGAAGTTCTTCAACGATTTGTAGTGTCAAACGCTCTTGTACTTGTGGGCGTTTGGCATAGTAGTCCACGATTCTGTTCATTTTGGACAGCCCTACTACTGAACCGTTGGAAATATAAGCCACATGGGCTTTTCCAACAATCGGCAGAAGATGATGCTCACAGGTAGAGTAAAGGGTAATGTTTTTTTCGACCAACATCTCTCCGTATTTGTATTTGTTACTGAAGGAGGAGGCTTTTGGCTTGTTGTCTGGATGTAGGCCACTGAATATTTCGTTGACAAACATTTTGGCCACCCTTCTGGGCGTGCCTTTAAGGCTGTCATCGGTGAGGTCCATACCCAAGATATGAAGTACTTCCTGAATTTTTTCTTCTATGAGTAAGGTTTTTTGTGTATTACTCATTTCAAAGGCATCAGATCGAAGCGGGGTCTCTTTGGATCCAGGTTGATGTTGGTCCCCCATTTCATCAAATTGCTCCGTCAATAATTTTTCTAATTTCATAACTACAAAAGAGGTACAAAGATAGTTATTTATCTATAAAATGGTGCGCTAATTGCATTTGCACCATAGGATAGAGGACTATAGTTTAAAGGAATAGGAAACCAGAAACTGAATTTGATCTTTATTGAGACGTATGGGATCGGTCAGACCGTCTTGATAGATGCGTTCAGAATGTTGATATTCGGATTGGGTAAGGGAGAGGTTCAATATACTTCCACCAAAATCATAGCCCAGTCCGCCGGTGAAACCATTACTGAGGTCATTGGAGGTTTTATTGATACTTTGTTGATTAAAGTAACCCGCCCGTAAACTAAAGCGGTCGATACGGTATTCCCCGCCCAAACGGAGGACTCCAGCTGACTGAAGGTTCTTCTTGATCCTTTCGTTTTGGTTGATAAAGTTTTTATCGCCCTCACCAATATCAAATTGGGTGTTTTGGAAACTGGAAAAATCATATTGCAAACTGATCAAACCTTGGGTGCCAAAAATATAGGCCAACCCCCCTGAAAAAATCGAGGGGGTAGAAAAATTATAATCGTATACATTGACCACTTGGGGGTCGACCGTATCAGTGCCATTGCTTTTTGAGCTGATGATGAACTGAAGCAATTCATCGGTCATTTCATACCAAATGGGGCTTTGATAACTCAAGCCGATTCTGATGTTTTCGTTGGCTTTGTAAATTCCACCCAGCTGGAAAGAAAAGCCATTTCCAACGGTGAATAGTTCGTTCTGAAATTCAGTGTAATTAAAAGTAGATCCGAGGCCGTAATTGTCTTCAATCAAGTTATCAACCCTTTTGAATTCCATACGATGGGAATTGAGGTTAAGGCCCAAATAAAGATTTTGTTGGTATTGGGCGGCCAAAGTAAAAGTATTTTTGGTGTTTTTTCCAGTCCGTGTAACAAAATAATTGTGTTGCACTGGACCTCCTTGAGGATTGCTGTTGGATACATATTGGGTGTTTCCATCCTGAGTGCTGACAGGATTGATCACAAAGCCCTGGTAGCCCAAAAAGGCTTGTTGGCTTGAAAAACCTCTGTTTTCGCCCAAGAAACGGTATGATGTGGAAAGAGGCTCGTTATCATAGGTTTTGATGTCTTCATAGGGTACCCCATTGGCAAAGAACAAAAAATAATCATCCAAACCTCTGTTGGGATTTTCGCCAATGGCATTGTATTTATCGTTATAAATGCGTTCATTTTGATAATTATAGCCCAAAGAGATTTTAAGAAATTGGTCATCACCAGCGGTATTATTGAGGACCAATACCATACCAAATTGTTCGAATTCGAAAGACCTGGAATCCACTGGATTGGTATTGCCAAAATAGGTGGCATCCATTTTGTTGTCTATGGAATTAATGGTCATACCCAATTCTGAGTTAAGAAAAACTGCAGCTCCGGCAGGGTTGTCTTTGATGGCCGACAAATCACCTCCCAAGGCATTGAATGCACCCCCCATGGCGGTAAAGCGAGCAGAACCCTTTAATTCAGGTCTAACGAAGCGCAACACATCGTCCATCGATTGTGCAAAGGAACCCGAGGTGTATAAAAATACCATTAGAACATAAACAATGTACTTTTTCATCTTTGTAAAATTAATGGGTTATCTGCCTCTTGAGCTGCTTCTGCCACCACCACCACTATAGCCTCTTGAACCAGAGCTGTAACTGGAGGAACGTCCACCACTCGAATAAGATCGAGAGGAATTGTAACTCCTTCCTGAATTATAGTTACTGTTGCTTCGAGATGAATTGGAGCGGGTCGAATTGCTGTAGTTGGAGATTCGACTGTTGGACGATCCGTTGCTACGATTCACCTGATTTGAACCATTACTATAGCTTTGATTCGACGACCTTCTTCCTACATTATAACGGTTGGTATTCGATGCATTAGTGTTTCCACTCTGGTAACTGCTGGATCTTGAACTTCCGCTGTTTGAATAGCTTTGTTGTGCACGACCCAAACGACTGTTGTTGGAGTCATAGGATCTTCCGGCACCTCTGGAGTATCCCGAATAGGCATAGCCACGGTCATATCGATTGCCGTAATACCCTCCATAGCCATAGCGGTATCGGGGACCAAAATAGGGATGGCCATAATAGCCAAACCCAAAGTTGAAGAATGGGTCGTAAAAACTCAGCCCCCAATAGGGTCGGTTGAACCCTCGGTAAAAGAAGGGGCTATACCCCCAAAAGGGATCATAAAAGGAATTGTAAAAACCCCAATTGAAATTAAAATATCCCCATGGGTTGTTGTTGATATAATAAATTTCGGTTCTCGCAGTTTGGTCTCCCCAGGGGGCTTGAGAATTGACCCGAACATTATTACTGCCATTTTGGCTGCTGTAATTGTCTGTATCCGTAAAGACTTGCCCTTGTGAGCCGTCTATGGAGGAGTAGTCGTCAGCGATGTTATTAAAGTAATCTTTGTAGTAAACCTCATTGTTGTTTGGTTGGGAGGGAGCGGATCGATTTTTTACGGCAGCTTCCCCGCCATAGATGCCATCCGACGCATAATAGGATGACCCTTGATAAGTTCCACAAGAAATCAGCGCAATCATGAGAATAAGACTGCTCAAAAAATAGGGCGACCTTAAATGAACTAATGTTCTCATAGTTGATGATTTTAGCAACGAAACACAAACAAAAAAATAGTAGTTTTGTGCTTCATTTGATTATACATCTATATAAACAAAATCTGTGCCAAACTTTCTGTGGGAAAAAAATTAACAACAAGATCAGAGGATTATTCAAAGTGGTATAACGAGTTGGTGGTAAAAGCCGATTTGGCGGAAAACTCTGCGGTACGCGGCTGTATGGTCATCAAACCCTACGGCTATGCCATTTGGGAAAAAATGCAATCCGAACTCGACAAAATGTTCAAGGCCACGGGTCATCAAAATGCGTATTTTCCGCTTTTTGTACCCAAAAGCTTATTCGAAGCCGAAGAGAAAAATGCGGAGGGTTTTGCCAAGGAATGTGCAGTAGTAACCCACTATCGACTAAAAACCGATCCAGAGGATGCTTCAAAGCTGATCGTCGACCCAGAAGCTAAATTGGAAGAGGAGTTGGTGGTCAGACCCACCAGTGAGGCCATCATATGGAACACTTATAAAAACTGGATTCAGTCTTATCGTGATTTGCCCATTTTGATCAATCAATGGGCCAATGTAGTGCGCTGGGAAATGCGTACCCGCTTGTTTTTACGAACCGCTGAGTTTTTATGGCAAGAGGGCCATACTGCCCATGCCACCCAAGAGGAGGCATTGGAAGAGACCCGCTTGATCAATGGACTTTATGCCGATTTTGTAGAAAGATTTATGGCCATTCCTGTGATCCAGGGCACCAAGTCGGAAAGCGAGCGCTTTGCTGGTGCAGTAGAAACCTATTGTATTGAGGCTTTGATGCAAGATGGTAAAGCCCTACAGGCCGGAACCTCTCACTTCCTAGGACAAAATTTTGCAAAAGCTTTTGATGTCAAATTTGCTACCCAATCTGGTGGATTGGAATATGTTTGGGCTTCTTCCTGGGGCGTTTCTACACGTTTGATGGGCGCACTGATTATGACTCATAGTGATGACAACGGTTTGGTTTTGCCTCCCAATTTGGCCCCCATTCAAGTAGTGATCGTCCCCATCTACAAGGGTACAGAACAATTGGAATCCATCTCGGAAATGGCCCACAAAATAAAATCAGATCTCACAGCGGCTGGCATTTCTGTTAAATATGATGATCGAGATAATTTTAAACCTGGTTTTAAGTTCAACGATTACGAGTTGAAAGGGGTACCCCTGCGGATTGCTATAGGTCCGAGAGATTTAGAAAACAATCAGGTAGAGTTTGCCCGCAGGGATACCATGGAAAAAAATACCATCTCCGTTGAGGGCTTGACTGATCACATCCAATCCAGCCTAGAAGAGATGCAAAGCAATTTATTTGACAAGGCATTGCAATTTAGGGAGGAGCACATTACTGAAGTAAACGATTTTGACGAATTCCAAAAAGTATTGGAGGATAAGGGTGGATTTATCTCCGCACATTGGGATGGGACAAGTGAAACCGAGGAGGCGATAAAGAAAAAAACCAAAGCCACCATCCGGTGTATTCCCCTTACCGAGGAAAAGGCGGCAGGAAATTGTATTTACTCCGGAAAACCTTCTGTTCAAAGGGTATTATTTGCCAAATCTTATTAGTTTGTATTCCTTTTATTAGGTTTGGATTAAACCCTTTTTATGGGTTGTATAATTATTTTTTTAAGTGTACATTTGCGCACTGAAAATATTGGCCCGTTCGTCTATCGGTTAGGACGCCAGGTTTTCATCCTGGAAAGAGGGGTTCGACTCCCCTACGGGCTACAAGCTTTAAAATTAAAATATGGCAAATCACAAGTCTGCATTAAAGAGAATTCGTTCCAACGACAAAAAGCGTTTGCGCAATCGGTTTCAGCACAAAACTGCAAGAAATGCGATTCGTAAATTAAGAGAATTGACCAACAAAAAAGAGGCCAACAAACAGTTTCCGACTGTTGTTTCTCTTATCGATAAGTTGGCCAAGAAAAATATAATTCACGGAAACAAAGCAGCCAATCTTAAATCCAAGTTGGCCAAGCATGTCGCTTCCCTCTAAAATTTATTCTGTTCAGCGGAATTCGAAGCCTTCCCTCTGGGAGGGCTTTTTTGTTAGGAGTTCATCGAGATAAGGAATTCCTCGTTGTTTTGTGTTTTGATGAATCGATCGTTAATAAATTCCATCGCTTCAACAGGATTCATGTCCGCCAAATACTTCCTCATGATCCACATGCGTTGGATGGTGTTTTCATCCAATAGCAGATCATCGCGCCGGGTGCTAGAGGAAATCAGGTCAATGGCAGGGAAGATTCTTTTGTTGGCAATCCTGCGATCCAATTGTAATTCCATATTACCGGTTCCCTTAAACTCCTCGAAAATAACCTCATCCATTTTGGATCCTGTTTCGGTAAGGGCAGTGGCAATAATGGACAACGACCCTCCTTTTTCAATATTTCTCGCTGCTCCAAAAAACCTTTTGGGTTTGTGTAAAGCATTGGCATCCACTCCACCACTAAGGATTTTTCCAGAAGCAGGTTGAACGGTATTGTAGGCTCTGGCCAAACGGGTAATAGAATCCAACAAGATGACCACATCATGACCACATTCAACCATTCTTTTGGCTTTTTCCAAAACAATATTGGCCACTTTTACATGTCGGTCTGCTGGTTCATCAAAAGTAGAAGCGACCACCTCTCCGTTCACATTTCGTTGCATGTCGGTTACCTCTTCTGGTCTTTCATCGATCAGAAGGATCAATTGATATACCTCGGGATGATTGGCAGCAATCGCATTGGCAATGTCCTTGAGGAGCATGGTTTTACCCGTTTTGGGTTGGGAGACAATCATTCCCCTTTGGCCTTTCCCTAAGGGAGAGAACAAATCAATAATCCGTGTTGATATGGTGCTTTGCTTTTCGGCAATGTTGAATTTTTCTTCTGGGAAAAGTGGGGTGAGGTGCTCAAAAGAAACCCGATCCCTAACAACTTTAGGGTCTAGTCCGTTGATTTTATCCACTTTGATTAAGGGGAAGTACTTTTCCCCTTCTTTTGGAGGTCGCACCGTTCCCAAGACGGTATCTCCAGTTTTAAGGCCAAACAGTCGAATCTGAGATTGAGATACATAAACATCATCTGGAGAAGAAAGGTAGTTGAAGTCTGAGGAACGCAGAAATCCATAACCCTCTTGCATCATTTCCAATACTCCCTCTGTATTGATGATGCCTTCAAATTCAAAATCAGGCTCTCTGTATCGATTTCTATTGTCACGGTTGTGATTTACTTCGTGATGTTCCTTTTTTCTTTTTTGTTGATGGTGTTTGCCGTTTTGTTGATGGTGTTTATGAGTTGAATGATCTTTAGCTTCAGATTTTTGATTTACCGTTGAATCCTCTTTTTTAGGGGATTCATCTTTGCTCGATTCATTTTTTTTGTTAGGGCTTTCGTTGGAGGATTGCTCTACTGGTCTTTGCCCTTTTGTTTTAGGGGTACTGGGTTGGTTATCAACCTCTGGACTTGCCGCTGCGACATCAATGATTTTGTAGATGAGTTCCATCTTTTTAAGTCCTGTGGTTCTTTTAATCCCTATGGATTTTGCAATTTCCTGAAGTTCGGGAAGCTTTTTTCCCTTTAGTGTAGTTATCTCGAACATATTGTGAGATTATGAATAGTTATGTGAAAATAAGTGAAAATGGTATATTCTAAAGTGGTGTCCTCTTGGACTTCGGCAGCAATATTACAAATTTTATTTTTAAATTAGGTTTTTATTTTTAAAACTTAGCATTTTAAAAACCACATGATTCAAAGGATTCAATCCGTTTATCTACTTTTACTGATCACAGTCTCAATCGTTGGATTGGGCCTGATTCCCCCATTGGAAGTTGGCGTACTCCTATTCTTGAATCCGGACTTTACGATGGGCTATTTTATGGTAACTGCATTTTTCGGTGCTGTGAGCCTCTTTTTATTCAAAAATAGAAAAGTACAAATACTTGTCAATAGATTCAATATGTTGGGTCAATCCATCGTGTTTTTGATGTTCCTTTATGTCTTCTATAGCTCTGGTTTTGAAATGAGTAGTGTCGCTGTTTGGGTGATGGTGCCACTCAGTTCATTGTTTTTTCTCTTTTTGGCCAACAGCGCAATTCGTAAAGACGAAGATTTGATCCGCTCTATGGATCGTTTGCGTTGATTTTTCCTCTGGCTCCCAGTTCTATCGCTTCAAGATTTTCGATTTTTCCTGCATTGAGTTCAAACCTCAATAAGGTTCTGACTTTATGAAAACCCTGAACACCGCAGGCACCGGGATTCATATGAATCAGTTTGTTTTTTTGGTCATTTATTACTTTGAGGATATGCGAATGACCACAAATGTAGAGCTGTGGTTTTTCTTTGAGAATCAAATTTCTGACCCTTGCATTGTATCTTCCTGGGTAGCCCCCAATATGGGTTATCAAAACTTTTACCCCTTCGCAGCTGAAAATTTGATTTTCTGGGAATTGGCTTCTCAGAACATGACCATCAATGTTGCCGTAAACCGCTTTCAATGGTTTTTCGATTTGAATTTGATCACTAACGGCTTCAGTACCAATGTCTCCAGCATGCCAAACCTCATCAGTCTCTTTTATATATTTGAGTATCTTATGATCTAAGTGTCCGTGAGTGTCCGATAAGAGTAGAATTTTTTTCAAAAGGAGCATTCTGATTCTCAAAGATATTTTATTTTTTCATCTCCTTAGCTTTCTCATGTTTGATCATTAAAACAATATCTTTGTAAAGCAAATGGAAATCAAAAGGTATTTTATAGAATTGTCTTATAATGGAACTGCCTACCACGGTTGGCAACGCCAGCCCAATGCCATGAGTATCCAGCAGCTTTTGGAGGAAGCATTGAGTAAAATCTTGGGAGAGACGATCCGTATTGTCGGTGCCGGCAGAACCGACACAGGGGTGCATGCCCGACAAATGTTTGCCCATTTTGACTTGAAAAAAAAAACAATTGACCCCAATGAAATTGTTTTTCTTTTGAATGCTTTTTTACCAAAAGATATTGCTGTCCGTTCCATTCATAGTGTAACAGCCGAAGCTCACGCTAGGTTTGACGCCACAGCACGTTCCTATGAGTACCACATAGCAACCCAAAAAGATCCTTTTTTAAGTGATTTTCATTATTATATTAAAAACGCCCCCAACGTTCTATCCATGAACGAAGCGGCAAAAACACTTTTGGAATACAAAGATTTTCAGTGTTTTTCTAGATCCAATACCGATGTAAAAACCTTTATTTGTAAGATTGAAAAAGCGGAATGGCATCAAGAGGGTTCCCGTTTGGTTTTTTACATTAGTGCCAATCGTTTTTTGAGAAATATGGTCAGGGCCATCGTCGGTACATTGTTGGAAATAGGACAAAATAAGAGAGCATTGGAAGATTTCGAACGGGTAATCAAAAGCAAGGATCGTAAGCAAGCAGGCTTTTCGGTACCTGCTCAAGGACTCTATCTAACGAAAATAGAATACCCATCTAATATATTTATGGATTGATGAAAAAGAAAAAAGGTAAAATATTTGATTTGAAACTGTTTTCAAAATTGATGGTTTATGTCAGACCCTACAACAGTACCTATTATTTTGTAATGTTATCTGCCATACTGTTGGCTGCTTTTTCCTCTCTGACCCCCTATTTGCTAAAAGTAGTGGTGGATGACTTCATTCGTCTCAAAGATTATGACGGTATGGTATTGCTCATAGGTATGATGTTGGCTGCACTATTGGCGGAGGTATTGTTTCAGTTTTTGTTTGTCTATTTTGCCAACTGGTTGGGGCAGCGTGTGATTCAGGATCTCAGAGTGGCCTTGTTTCAAAAGATCATAGGATTTAAAATGGCCTATTTCGATCAATCGGCCGTGGGGCGATTGGTGACGCGTGCTGTAAATGACATCGAGACCATAGCGAGTATTTTTTCACAAGGTTTGTTCATGATCATCGCAGATTTACTCAAAATGTTAGTGGTGATCGTTATTATGCTGGTGATGGATTGGCAACTGTCGCTTATTGTTTTTTCGATACTTCCTATCATAGTATACGCAACCCGACTTTTTCAGAAGTCGATGAAATCTGCCTTTGAAGAGGTAAGACTTCAGGTTGCCAATTTGAACTCTTTTGTGCAAGAGCGGATCACTGGTATTCAAATTGTTCAATTGTTTCATCGTGAGAAAATTGAGTACAACACCTTTATGACCATTAACGAAAAACACAAAAAAGCTTGGTTAAAAACCGTTTGGTACAACTCCATTTTTTTTCCTGTTGCTGAAATTGCTTCCTCTATCACTTTGGGGTTATTGGTATGGTATGGCGGACTCAATGTAGTTTTAGGGGGAACCATTTCATTGGGAACCATTTTCCTTTTTATTCAAATGTCTCAGTTGCTTTTTCGACCATTACGGCATATCGCTGATAAATTTAACACCCTACAAATGGGAATGGTGGCTGCAGAGCGGATTTTTAAAATCACAGAAAACGATAGTAAAATTGTAGATGATGGCAAATGGGATCCAAAGCATATAGAAGGCAAAATATCGATTCGTAAATTAAGATTTTCGTACACAAGGGGAGAGGAAGTCATTTGTGGTATTGATCTTGAAATTCAACCTGGTGAGCGCATTGCTATTGTGGGGGCAACTGGAGCAGGGAAATCTACGCTGATCAATTTGCTTTCCCGATTCTATGAATTTGATAAAGGAGCAATTGATTTGGACGATCATTCCATCAGAGATTTTAAACTAAGCAACCTGAGAAAGCATGTTGGCATTGTGCTGCAAGATGTTTTTCTCTTTGCCGATACGATTTATAATAACATCACCCTCCATGACCCTAGCATTACAAGGGAGATGGTCGAGAGTGCTGCGCGGCAGATTGGCGTTCATGAGTTCATCCAGTCACTCCCGGGTGGCTATGATTATAATGTGAAAGAACGGGGAGTAATGCTTTCTTCAGGTCAGCGCCAGTTGATTGCTTTTTTAAGGGTATATTTGAGTCAACCCAGTGTATTGGTTTTGGACGAGGCAACCTCCTCCATCGATTCTCACTCGGAGGAGTTAATCAAAAAGGCCACCCACAAAATCACTGCCAACAAAACCTCTATTCTAATTGCTCACCGACTTTCCACCATCAAAAATGCCGACCGTATTGTGGTAATGGATGCAGGAAAAATTGTTGAAATTGGAACGCACAGAGACTTACTGGCCATTAAGAATGGATTTTATTCACAGTTGTATAAAATTCAGTTCTTGGAAGTCGCGGTTTGATTTAAATGGAAAGGTCCTCTGATAACATTCGTCTGAGGTCTTCAGTGTTTTTGAATTTACATAAAGTCCCGTCTTTAACATAGGAAATTTTCCCCGTTTGTTCCGAAATCACCAATACCAGCGCATCTGTTTTTTCACTGATCCCAACTGCTGCTCGATGACGAAGTCCAAAACGGGCAGGGATGGAGGTAGACTCAGAGACGGGCAATACCACGCGTGTGGCCTTGATAAAATTATTTTTGACAATGATGGCGCCGTCGTGAAGGGGACTGTTTTTGAAAAAGATGGTTTCCAAAATCTGTGGGCTGATCTCAATATTGGCCTCGTCTCCTGTGGTAGTCAAAAAATCGAGGCTATTTTCTCTTTCAATCACAATGATGGCTCCAGTTTTTTCATTGGCCATTTTGTCACAAGCGCTCAAGAGGGCGGTCAGGTCAATTTTCAAGGATTCCTGATCTTGATTGAGGAAATTGAAATAGCGAATGACATTCCGCCGGGAAGCAAAATTAGTAGATCCGATAAGGAGCAAAAATTTTCTGATTTCTTGCTGGAAGACAACGATAAGAGCAAAAAACCCAACGCTGATGAACTTCCCCAGTATGTTACTCAAAACGTCTAGGTTGAGGAGATCTGTTAATTTCCAAATGAGATAGAAGATCACAATTCCAATAAAAATATTAATGGCAACTGTGCCTTTGACCAATCGATAGGCATAAAAAAGCAAGACCGCTACCAAGAGGATATCAATGATATCGATGAAGGTGATGTTGAGAAAATCAAACTTTTCCAAGATTGCGGTTTTTGTAAATTTAAAAAACTATTGGAGGGCTTGCAATAAAATGGAACATTCTTTGGCTTGCTTTACGTCATGAACCCTTAAAATATGAGCCCCTTTGTTCAGGGCCAAACTGTGGAGGGCTGTGGTGCCGTTGAGGGCCTCTTCGGGAGTTATACCTAGTTTTTTGTAGATCATAGATTTTCGGGAAACCCCAACCAGTAAAGGGAGTTGGAGGCTGTGGAGGAGGTCTAAGTTATTGAACAATTCGTAGTTGTGTTCTAGGGTTTTTCCAAAACCAAACCCTGGGTCTATAATGACATCATTGATTCCTTTCTCATAGGCCAATTGCACTTTTTCGGAAAAATAATAAAGGACTTCTTGGGTAACATTTTGGTATTGTGGGTTTTTTTGCATTTTTTGAGGACTGCCTACAATGTGCATGAGTACATAGGGTGCAGGATAGTTGCCCACGGTCTCCATCATCTTGCTATCAAATTGACCACCAGAGATGTCGTTGATCATGGCGGCACCTCTGTCCAGACTTCCAGCAGCAACGGTTGAGCGGTAGGTATCCACAGAAAAATAGACCTCAGGAAAAATATTGACTAGCTTTTCCAAAATGGGGAATAGTCTTTTTTGTTCCTCGTCTTCAGAAATCTCCGCTGCTCCCGGTCGTGTGCTACAGGCACCCAGATCGACAAAGAAGGCACCTTCTTTTATCATTTTTTCGGTTTGTCGGACTGCGCTTTCCTCAGAATTGAACCTGCCCCCATCAAAAAAAGAGTCAGGGGTAAGGTTCAGAATCCCCATGATTTTGGGTTCGTTTAAGTCGATTAGATTTCCTTTGAGGTTGATGGTCATGATGTAAATAAATCCTGTTAAACTTTTAACGATGCTCTTTTACAGAGTAAAAAAAAATCTCGACATTTATGCCAAAGATAATTAAACCCATGACATCTACTCCTGAGCAGTATCAAAGGGTAATAAAAAACTGTAAGTCACTGTTTGTCAAAAAAATGCAGGACTACGGAAGTGCATGGCGCATTTTGCGTTTGCCTTCGTTGACAGATCAGATTTTTATCAAGGCGCAAAGGATACGTGGTCTTCAGACCAACGCTACCCAGAAAATTGAGGAAGGAGAGGTTCCAGAGTTTATCGGCATCATCAATTATTCTTTGATGGCACTGATCCAGATTGAGTTGGGCATTTCCGAAAATCCCGACTTGGATACCGATAGGGCCTTAGCCCATTACGAAAAACAGGAGCGATTGGTTTACGAGCTTATGATGGCCAAGAATCATGACTATGGGGAAGCTTGGCGTGATATGCGAGTGAGCTCGCTTACCGATTTGATTCTTCAAAAATTGATGCGGATCAAACAAATAGAGGGCAATGACGGCAAAACCATCGTGAGTGAGGGCATTGATGCCAATTATCAAGATATTGTCAATTACGCGGTTTTTGCTTTAATCCACCTGAAGGCTTTTGAAGATTAAATGATAAAGAATATACTTTCCAAGCTGTTCTATGCTCTTTTAACCCTGTTGGGAGTAGTCAGTTTGGTTTTTTTTCTTTTCAATGTTTTACCAGGTGATCCTGCACAGATGATGTTGGGACAAAATGAAAGCCAAGAGCAACTGGCAGTGGTTCAAAAAAAATACGGTTTTGACCTGCCCATTTCTAAACAATATGCTTTGTATTTAAATGATTTATCCCCCATTTCTGTTCACTCCAAAAATACCGATGACCTCTCCTTCTTCAGCGAAGATAAATATACCGCCTTCCCTTTATATCAAAATGAGTATTATGTACTGATAATAAAATATCCCTATTTGAGAACTTCTTATCAGAAAAGAGGTAAGAAAGTAACAACGGTTATTGAGGAAACCCTTTTCAATACCTTGATATTGGCTTTGGCTTCCATTCTTGTTGCCATTGTTTTGGGGATTTCATTGGGCATTGTGGCTACTTTGAATTATAACAGCTGGTTGGATCGCGTTTTACAACTGATCAGTACCTTGGGAATGAGTGTTCCTTCTTTTTTCAGTGCCATTCTTTTTTCATGGTTTTTTGGCTTTTTGTACCACCAATATACTGGATTGAACATGAGTGGAAGTCTGTACGAAATGGATGATTTTGGTGAGGGTAGGGTGTTGCAGTTAAAAAACCTTTTACTTCCTGCCTTAGTGTTAGGGATTCGCCCCATTGCCGTGATCATTCAGTTGATGCGCAGCAGTTTACTCGATGTTCTTTCACAAGATTACATCAAAACCGCCTATTCCAAGGGCCTATCGACCTTTAAAGTCATTTACAAACACGGTGTTAAAAATGCTTTGAATCCAGTAGTAACAGTAATTTCAGGCTGGTTTGCCTCTCTGCTTGCTGGCGCTGTTTTCGTAGAATATATTTTTGGTTGGAAGGCGATGGGAAAAGAAATTGTAACCGCTCTCAATACCTTTGATATCCCTGTGATTATTGGGATTGTACTCACTTTATCGAGTTTGTTTATACTGATCAATCTTGCCGTAGATTTTATCTACGCTATGCTGGATCCAAAAGTTAAAATGTTTTAATATATACAAATAATGAGAAAAAAAATTGTTGCCGGAAACTGGAAAATGAATAACAACAAAGCGGAAACTGCCGCATTAATCCAATCCCTAACCCCTTTCAACTTTTCTACTGAAGTTCGGGTGATGGTTGCCCCTGCCTTTACCCATTTGGTTCAGGCAGAAGCATTGACTCAAGGCAGTAGGATAGAGGTTTTGGCCCAAAACATGAACGCAGCCGAATCAGGAGCCTACACGGGAGAAATCTCTGCAACCATGCTTAGCAGTATCGGTATCCAAAAGGTGATTTTGGGACACTCAGAGCGACGCGCCTTATACAATGAAACGGACGAATCCCTAAAAGCGAAAGTTGCTACGGCCATAACCCACGATATGGAGATTGTTTTTTGTTTTGGGGAGGAATTGGATCAGCGCAAAGCAGGCAGTCATTTTGAGTTGGTCAAAACCCAACTGGAAACGGCCCTTTTTGATTTGACACCCTCACAGTGGTCGAAGGTAATCTTGGCCTATGAGCCGGTTTGGGCCATTGGTACGGGTGAAACGGCCACCCCCGAGCAGGCTCAAGAAATGCATGCTTACATCCGAGATTTAATTGCTTCAAATTACGATCAGGCCTTAGCGAATTCCATTTCTATTCTTTATGGAGGAAGTGTAAAACCAGCCAATGCCCAATCCATTTTCTCTCAACCCGATGTGGATGGAGGGCTGATCGGTGGAGCCTCACTGAAAGCCGACGATTTTAAGGCCATCATTCAATCTGTATAAATGGCATTTACCTATTTGGAGATGGAAATGGTTTTGTCTCCTATTGATCCATGGCGGCCGCTGATGATTGCCCAAATGGGGGCAGTGGGTTTTGAAAGCTTTGTGGAAACGGACTATGGTTTTATGGCCTACATTCCTGAAAAAGAATTCCGGGAAAAAGATTTTTTGGCCATGGAAGTTTTTGAGGTAAAAGACCTCAAGATTGAATGGAAAACCCAAAGCATTGCTCCCCAAAATTGGAACCGTGAATGGGAAGAAAATTTTAAACCGATCCGAGTAGGGGAGCGTTGTGTGGTCAGGGCCGATTTTCATCCGTCCACAGCGGTTGATTATGAATTGGTGATCACCCCCAAAATGAGCTTTGGAACGGGCCACCACGAAACTACCCAAATGATGATCTCTCTGTTGTTGGAATTGGGTTGCGATCAAAAAACGGTCTTAGACATGGGGGCAGGTACTGGTATTTTGGCCATATTGGCAGAAAAATTAGGTGCCAAATCTGTATTGGCCATTGATAACGACCCTTGGTGTGTGGAAAATATTCAAGAGAACCTATTGTTGAATCACAGTCAAGTTATTGAAGTAGCCTTGAATCACTTGGTACCAACTCATAAGGCGTATGATTTGGTTTTAGCCAATATCAATCGCAATGTGCTGTTGGACCAAATGAATGATTATGCTACAGTATTGTCCGGTGGGGGGGATTTATTGATGAGTGGTTTTTACGAAAAAGATTTAGAGCGGATTCAAAATCATGCCGAAACACTGGAATTTAGATTTATTCGTAAATTTGAAAAAAATCAATGGCTTGCTGCCCATTTTACCAAAAAATGAATATTGAAAAGCCACAAATTGAGAAAGAAAGTGACTTGGCCATTTCTACCCAGGTAGAGCGGGAACACGAAATCATTCTCTACAACGACGATGTCAATACTTTTGATCATGTTATCAACACCCTTGTTGCCTACTGCGATCACACCTTAGAACAGGCAGAGCAATGCGCCTACATCGTCCACCATACGGGTAAGTGTGCGGTAAAGTCAGGATCTTATGAGGAGTTGGAGCCCATCTGCACTCAATTATTGGAGGCACAACTCTCTGCTGAAATACATTGACTTGATTGTTTAAAGTTTTTGTATTTTTTTATGACAGAATAAAACACGAAATTTGCAAAATGAAAAATTTAGTCCTAACCTTCGCACTTCTTTTATTTGTTAAAGTAGGTGTCTGCCAAAATCAAAATGCTATGGAACAAACGGTTTATCAATTCAAAGTTAAAGACATTGAGGGCAATGAATTTGATTTTGAAAATTTGAGAGGAAAAAAGATCATGGTCGTGAATACAGCCTCTAAGTGTGGGCTTACTGGTCAGTATAGGGGACTTCAGAACCTATACGAAAAATACAAAGACCTTGGTTTTGTGATTGTTGGTTTCCCTGCCAATGATTTTATGTGGCAAGAGCCAGGGAGCAATGAAGAGATTGCCGAGTTTTGTGAAAAGAATTATGGGGTTAGTTTTCCCATGATGAGTAAAATCACAGTAAAGGGAAATGGAATGCACCCTTTATATCAATTTCTTACAAAAGTGGAGCAGAACGGATACAAAAGCTCTAGCGTTTCTTGGAATTTTCAAAAGTACCTGATTGGAAGAAATGGTAAACTAGAAAAAATCATTACACCAAGAACAGCACCCATGTCGGAAGAAGTTATTGAATGGGTCGAGGGAACAGTAACTGCCATCAATTGATACTATGAAATTAGACCTTTTGGCCTTCGGTGCACATCCCGATGATGTAGAGCTGGGTTGTGGAGGTACCCTTGCCAAAGCGGTGGCCCAAGGAAAAAAGGTAGGCATTGTGGACCTTACACAGGGAGAAAAGGGTACCCGTGGTAATGTAGCCATGCGTGCTCAAGAATCTA
>Ga0181553_10000955_pt1 | contig 25629 bp, 20 predicted proteins | sample 011ome_17_FD_133753 | JGI IMG/M metagenome (GOLD analysis project Ga0181553, IMG submission 133753) | Coastal salt marsh microbial communities from the Groves Creek Marsh, Skidaway Island, Georgia - 011502XT metaG (megahit assembly) | ecosystem: Environmental > Aquatic > Marine > Intertidal...
GTTCAATTTTATCATTTTCTTTAAATCTCTTACGTAAAGTACAAGCATTTGGTGTATAGTTCTTATTAATTTTTACACCATTATCTTCTTTTTTGGCACTAAGTTTATCATTATGTTTACCAAGACCGCAGACAATTTTATATTCGTTAAGATTATATGTCTTAAGTAATGAAAAGAAATGGTTATCATTATCATTATTACATTTTTCGTGCTTATCTTCACGTAAATCATCAACTTTATCATTAAGATCATCAACATCTTCATTGAGTTCATCAACTTTATCATTAAGTTCATCATTTTGATCAAGTACTTCATCAAGTTTAATATGTGTTTCTTTACCATAATTTAACAATTCGTCAATCTTTTTTGTTTGTTCATCTATTTTTTGATTTAATGTTTTATTTTTATTTGTAATATTTGCAATAATATATTCATCATAACCACTTTGAAATTTATTATAATAATAAATACATTCTTCTAAGAATAAATAATAGTAAGCATAAATCTTAGTATTTTTTGCTCTCATTAAACATATTTTAAATGCATATGGAGTCAAACGGTATTCCTTTTTATTAGAAAATCCACCTTGTGGAACCGGGTGCGCAACGTTGCGCACCCGGTAATCTTCATCTTCAATTAAATTAAATTGATCCAAACATCTTTTAATATCTACACTTGATTTAGTATTACTAATAATTTTATACTCTTTTAACTTATTATGAGGAACATAAAATTCCTTTTTATGTTCAATAATTTCCATAAAGTATTCCATAAATGAAATATCTAAATTTTTATTAGTAATTAAATGATATTCATTAATATAATCCTTTAAACTTTGTTTATTAGATTCTTTAATTAAATATTCATTATATTCTTCAATTGTTTTGTAATTAGACATTTTTATTAGGTATTATTATTTTATTAATAAGTGTGAATCAATTTTTTATTTAGAATATAAATTATCATTCTAAGATTGTTCAGTTTTAACCTCCTTTGAGGTTAAACTGAACAATCCGTTTAACCTCAAAATATTTAATACCACTTGAAGATTCTGACTGCAGTAGAACGTTCTACTGCAGTCAGAATCTTCAAGTGTTTTGTAATTAGACATTTTTATTAGTTATTTTATTAATAAGTGCGAACCAATTTTTTATTTAGAATATAAATTATATAACACATCAATAACTGCCGAGCAACGTTCCGCGGTTGTAAAATTATATAACACACCAATACCCGGCTGCGGAACGTTCCGCAGCCGGTAAAATTATATAAACATATTAAGTATAATTATATTAGTATATATAAGTATGAAAGATATAATTACAGATAAATGTAAGAATATTATAGAAAATAATAATGCAACTATTATAAAAAATATTTTAGATAAGAAATTAAAAATTAGATGTCAAAATGGTCATATATTTATAAAACAGATAAGTAAAATAAATTATGGTAGATTTTGTAAAAAATGTAGAGTTTTTATAAATGAAAATATATGTAAAAATATATTCGAATCATTATTTAATTGTAAGTTTAATAAATGTAGACCAGATTGGTTAAAAAATCCAAATACAAATAGAAACTTAGAACTTGATGGTTTTAATGAATGTTTGAAGTTGGCGTTTGAATATGATGGGGAATTTCATTATAAGAGGTCTAAGAAATATTCTTCTAAGAAATTGTTAAAACAACAAGAGCGAGACATAATGAAAGATGAATTATGTAAAATAAATAATATAACTCTAATTCGTATTCCATATACTATAAAAAAAGAAGATTACCAAACACATATTATGGATAAATGTAAAATAAATAATATTATAATTATAAATATAAATAAAGTAGATATAAAAAAAATTAATAATGATAATTCTATATTGGATGAAATTATTGATTATGTAAAACAATATAATATTAGATTAATAACAAAAACATATTCCAATAGTAAAACCAAGTTAGAATATGAATGCTTAGGTTGTAATATTATATTTCTTTCTACTTATTATAATTTTAAAAAAAGAAAAAATAAATGCAAGATATGTAAGGTTGAAACTGTATTAGAATAATTATTCTTTATTATTTTTCCAGTATCTTTTTTTTCAACCAACTTGGTATTTTTTTAATTTTATAATCATCTAATGTTTTAATCCATTTATATTTTTTCCCATTTGGATGAACCGATACGGGAGACACAACCTGCCCGCCATCGGATTTAATATCTATTCCAACTCTTTTACCATCTACAATAATTTTAATACTACTTTTTAAATCTTTATCATATTTAAAATAATAATGATAACCACATGAACCAGTCTTAACTATTGGCGTATTGATATCACCATATTCTTTAAGCCATTTTTTCCATATTTTTAAACCATCATCAGCTTTATCAACATCTATAACTATTATATTATTTACTTTTCCAGTAATAATACCAATATTATCACCAGGTCTTAAATCTTTTGATTTTGTAATTTTCTGCCATTCTTTCATATATGGGTATTTTTGCTTTGGTACTAATGGTATGCTAATTAATTTAAATTTATTATAATATTCAGTTGGATTTTCCATTGTATCCAGTTTATATTAAAATGATTATAAAAAAATAAATATAAAAAAATTAGTTAGATGAATATTGGTAATATATTTTCTAACTCATATGTATTAATTGCATTATTACTAAAATATAATTCTATAAATTTTACAGTTCTAATATCTTCAAATGATTCTATAATTTTATTATATAATTCATTTAACTTATCTTTTTTTATATCTGATTTATACTTAATATAAATTAAATGATTTTCGATTAGATAATTTTTATTATCGATTAGACAATAATTGAATTGATATTTTCCAGAACCATAACCTCTATTGATAACCAATATTGGATCACTCCACCCGTTTTTACTAATATAATTCTTCTTTTCCTTGTTTTTATAATCTATTAAATTTAATTGATTATTCTTAATATCACTACTATATATTAACCGAGTATCTTTATTGTCATTGGTTAATATATTTTTATGTTGATTCCATACTATATTCCCAACCTTAACCTCAAAATTTAATTTATTTAATGTAGTTGAATCAGTTAAGAGATTGTTGATTTTAATTATATTTTGTTCTGTATTGAAAATAATGTTTGAATTTAAATTAATATAATAATCAATATTTGAATTTAAATTATTATTATTTTGTATAATAAATAATATTGTATCTTGTTGTGTTTCTATATAATTATCATCAAAACATTCAATAATTGATATAATCTTATATTGTTGGATAATTATATTTCTTAATTTATTATAATATAGACAATTGAGAAAATTTTTTGGTAATGCAAAACACAATATACCATTAGTTTCTAAAAATTGTAATGATTTGATAATAAATAATATATAAATATTTGGTCGACCCGTAAAATAATTATAATATTCTTTATTAACTTTTTTTTTATCTAATGTGAAATATGGCGGATTACCTATAATTAAATCATATTTTTTAGTAGTATTATAATTTAAAAAATCTTTATTTATAAGATTTATATTGTTATTATTAAATTTAATATTTGAAATACTATTATAAATAATGGTATTAAATTCTATGCCATCAATATTAACATCATCAAATATATTATTTTTATCAATGTATTTTATAAACTCACAAGAACCACAGGATGGTTCTAATATATCCACAATTTTTAAACCATTTGAAATAGTATAATTTTTAATAATTTTTATAGACTTATCTATAATATTTAGAGGTGTGAAATATATACCTTGTTGTTTTTTATCTATAGATGATATTTTTTTTGTTATATCATATGATAATTCTGAAAATTGTTTTGTTATCCCATCCATATGTTATGATTAAATATATACCAATAGTATATTTAATTCAATTTTATAATTATTATTAAAAAATGAAAAAAAATAAAATTATCTTATAATTTTCGAGCAGCCATACTTCGAGTAGTAATTCGCTGTTTTGTCATACTTCGAGTCATAATAGTATTTACTTTACTCATAACCTTTTTTTTCTTGGAACTTGGTTTGTTTTTTTTTACAGTATTTTTCTTATCATTATTACTGTAATTATTTTCATTACTGTAATTATTTTCAATAATAGCAAACATTTCATTAAGGTCAATTTCTTCAAATACTAATTCTTCAGGCATATCCATAGTATTATCCATAGTATTATCTATGGCATTATTTATATCTATATCCATATTCATATACATACCAGTATCTATATACATATATGTATCCATAGTGTTATCCATAATATTATCCATAATATTATCAATATCCATAATGTTATTCATTCTTTTTTATTTATATATTCTTATTTATAAATATATACAATAAAAAATCAATTTTTTTATATTTTAATATCTAACAATATCGGCAAATGGTCGGACCCGTAAATATTATCCAACATTTCTATTCGTTTTACATTCTTTAATAATTTTTTTGATATAAGAAAGTAATCTATTCGCATACCATTATTTGATTTTCTTGAATTATATCTATATGTGAAATATGAATATTTTACTTTATTTTTATTTAATTCTAACCACGAGTCGATTAATTTTGTTTCTGATAGTAATTTTTTAAAATTAGACATTTCAATATCACTAACTCCAGCTAATTTATTATGTTGTTTAGTAAAAGAATGTGTATCTACTTCTCTATTAATAACATTAAAATCTCCAGTTAATATTAATTCTTTCTTATATTTTTTTTTAATTTCTTTTATTTTTTTTAGAAATAATTTATCCCAATCATTTCTTTTTGATATATTTTTTAAATTTTGTCCTGAATTCATAACATAAACACATACTAAAATAAATTTATCAAATTCCATAATTACATATCTACCAGTAGAAGTATCACCAATATCTATACAAGATGATAATGGTTTTATTTTACTGAATATAGATACTCCAGCATAACCATTTTTTTCATAAGAAAAATTAATACATTTATAATTATATTTCTCAAAATTATTTATTATATATTCTAATTCATAATCTTTTTTACTTATTTTTAATTCGTTAAAACATATAATATCAGGATCTTCTCTTTTAATAAAGTTTATATAGGTATTAGTATGTTTATTTATATTATTTACTATATTATCTTTTTTCAAAATAGACCTTATTCCATTGATATTATGTGTTAATATTTTCATATTTATATTATACATTTTTTTATTTTAATATAAAAAAAATAATATTGTATAATATATAAAAAAAAACACACATAATAAAAAATGGTCCTATTAAGACCTTTAACAACTGCGGATATTTCAGCATTACCTACTACTGGTGGTAATCTAGTATGGGATACAGACACTCTTGATTTAAAGTTTAGAAATAATGTAGGAACTAGTACAGTCACTTATTTAGATGCTGCCGGAAATTTAGACATTGCCACACATGACGCATCTTCGGTAGGTCTAACTCTTGGTGGTGTGTTAGTTACAGCATCTGCTGCTGAATTAAATACACTTGATGGTATCACAGCGACAGTTGCTGAATTAAATATCCTTGATGGTGTAACTGCTACTGCTGCTGAATTAAATACACTTGATGGTATCACGGCTACCGTTGCTGAGTTAAATATTCTTGATGGTGTAACTGCTACTGCTGCTGAGTTAAATTATAACGATTTGACTACCGGAGCTGGTACGGCTGAGGCAAGTAAGGCTGTTGTATTAGATGCAAGTGCTGATGTTTCTGGTGTTAATGCTTTTGGTGCTGCTTCTGTGGATGCTGCTGTATTAGATGTTTCTACACACGATGCTGCAACTGTTGGTTTAAGTCTTGGTGGTGTATTAGTTACATCATCTGCTGCTGAATTAAATATTCTTGATGGTGTAACTGTTACTGCTGCTGAATTAAATATTCTTGATGGTGTAACTGCTACTGCTGCTGAATTAAATTATAATGATTTAACTACAGGACCAGGTACAGCTGAAGCAAGTAAGGCTCTTGTATTAGATAGTAGTTCTGATATTACTGGTATTAATTCATTGACAGCAACTACATTAGCAGGGACTTTATCAACAGCAGCACAGCCTAATATTACAAGTGTAGGTACATTGGATGATCTATTAGTAACTGGAAATGTTGGTATGGGTACTCTTACACCACAAACAACATTAGAGGTTGCTGATACAATACCTGAGATTCGTTTAACTGATGATAGAACTACTATCACAGGTGGTAGCGACTTGGGTAAAATATCTTGGTATTCTAGAGATGCGTCGTTCGGTAGTAATTATGAACCAGTTGCACAAATTAGAATAGTTTCTAATAACTCAACAGTAGCACCAGATGGTGATATACAATTTTTAAACGGTATTGATGGTACATTAAGTGTTAGTATGGTAGTAGATGCAAATGGATTAGTCGGTATAGGCTCGACTAATCCCGATAAGAAATTAGAAATTAATAGCGAGACTGGTGATTGTCTGCGATTGACCTACAATGACGCAGATGGTGGTGCTACAAATTACACTGATTTGTTAGTTGATGCTACTGGTAACTTAACAATTAATTCTTCTGGTAATGAAGTTTTAATTGATGCCACTGATAGTTTCGATGTAGCTGGACATGACGGTTCTACACTTGGATTAAAATTAGCTGGTGTATTAGTTACAACAACAGCTGCTGAGTTAAATTATAATAATTTGACTACAGGTGCTGGTACTGCCGAGGCAAATAAAGCTGTTGTATTGGACGGTAGTGCAGATGTTACTGGTATTAATTCATTATCATCAGTTTTATTAACATCGTCAGGAACTACTGCTTCTACATCCGATACAACTGGTGTTATTTTAACTGCTGGTGGTATCGGTATTTCAAATACTACAGATGCCATCAGTACTACCAATGGTGGTACATTGACATCAGCTGGTGGAGCTGCTTTTGCTAAAAGTGTGTTTGTAGGAAATCATTTAACGGTTGGTGGTGATTTAATTGTTAATGGAACTACGACAACAATTGAATCAGTAACAACAGTTATTGGTGATAATACATTATTACTAAATTCTGGACCAGCTGGTAGTGGTAGAGATGCTGGTTTAATCACTGAACGGTATCAAATTGCTAATGACGCTGGTACTGGTGATGTAGTTGCTGATACTGCAAAGGAATCATATGCATTAGATGGGGCAGATGCATCATCGATTACACTACCAGCCGGTGGTAGTGCTATTGATGATTATTATAATAGTTGGTGGATGAAAATGACATCAGGCGCTGGTATTAATGAAACAAGACGAATTATTGATTATGATGGAACTACTAAAATAGCTACATTAGAGAGCGCATTTACTGCCACACCATCAGCTGCTGATAATGTAAGTCTTTATAATAAACCATATAGTACGTTTGTATGGCAAGAAGCTTCAAATCAATGGGTATCAGCTTTTGTTGCTGCAGATATTACTGGTGCATTAGATATCATCGATTATGCTGATTTTAGATGTAATGATTTAACATCTTCTTCATTTAGCACAGAAAATATTGATGTGACTGGACATGATGGCGCGACTGCTGGTTTAAGTCTTGGTGGTGTATTAGTTACATCAACTGCTGCTGAATTAAACATTCTTGATGGTGTAACTTCCACTACTGCTGAATTAAACATTCTTGATGGTGTAACTGCTACTACTGCTGAATTAAATACACTTGATGGTATCACGTCGACCGTTGCTGAATTAAACATTCTTGATGGTGTAACTTCCACCGCCACTGAATTAAATTATAATGATTTGACTACTGGACCAGGTACGGCTGAGGCGAGTAAAGCTCTTGTATTGGATAGTAGTTCTGATATTACTGGTATTAATTCATTGACTGCAACTACATTAGTAGGGACTTTATCAACGGCAGCTCAACCAAATATTACAAGCGTCGGGACATTGACGTCACTACTTATAGCAAATACAGGTGCTGCTGATTTATTGACATTACAATCATCTGATGATACATTACAATCGGCATTACAATTCACCCCAAATGGTCAGGAATGGGAAATGGGTGCAAATGGCTCGGCAAATGCCTTCCCAAGTTCATTTTATGTTAAGAGTGGAACAACATATAGGATGTCTATTACAGATGCTGGTTTAGTTGGAATAGGTGATACCATACCAACTGAAAAACTAACGATTAGACAAGGTAATGTTAAAATGACTGAGTTAAATGGTTATGTAGCTGATAAATATGTATATTCTGAGTGGGCTGATGGTGCAAATACACATTCTGTTGGACTTGAATTCGATTATTATGCAGGTTCTGGTAGTCAATCTTCTACACATTCAAGAGTAAATTTTGTTTCTAATGCAATTTTTGGAGAAGATATTTACGATGCTGGTAAATTGACTACAATGAGTGTATTATCCAATGGAAGAGTAGGTGTTGGAACAATTTTACCAGGTAAAGCATTAGAAATTAATAGTGCTACCGGTGATTGTCTAAGATTGACATATAATGACGCAGATGGTGCTGCTACAAATTACACTGATTTTGCAGTTGATGCAACTGGTATTTTAACAATTAATTCTTCTGGTAATGAAATTTTAATTGATGTCACTGATAGTTTCGATGTAGCTGGTCATGATGGTTCTACACTTGGGTTAAAATTAGCTGGTGTATTAGTTACATCAACAGCTGCTGAATTAAACATCCTTGATGGTGTAACTGTTACTGCTACTGAATTAAATATCCTTGATGGCGTAACTTCGACTGCTGCCGAATTAAATTATAATGATTTGACTACTGGACCAGGTACGGCTGAAGCGAGTAAAGCATTAGTATTGGATAGCAGTTCTGATATTACTGGAATTAATTCATTGACATCAACTACAATTAATGCCACAACATTAAATGTTACTGGTGATGCTGGGTTCATTGTTGACAGTGCTGTTGGAAATACTCCATTATGTCCATTGTCTATTACACGAACAACATCAGATACACCAGCGGCTGGATTAGGTGTATGTATGAAATTTGATATTGAAAATTCGGTAAATGTAAATACAACATTCGGTACTCTTGAAGTTAGTGCTACTACGATTACGGATGCTGCTGAAGATGGTAAATTTTCATTCAAATTAATTAATGCTGGAACTGAAGCCGTCGAGGCTGCTTCTATTGCTAATGATGGTACTTTTACATGTAATAATGTAGTAGAGACTTCTGATATTCGTGTAAAAGAAAATATTACACCAGTAAATAATTTAGACTCATTCCAAAAGATAATGGATATTAACATTGTTGATTATAATTTTATTGCTGACTCTCAGAAAGTATCACATCGAGGAGTTATCGCTCAGGAATTAAAAGAAGTGATTCCAAATGCTGTAATGAATGTTGGAACAAAAAATGGTATTGAAAATTTCAATGCGGTATCTACTCGTGAATTGGTAGGATACCTTATTAGCGCAATTCAACATTTAAATTCTAAACTTGACAAATAATTTAAAAAAACAAATAATAAATAATAAATTTTATAATTATTTTTTTTTTAAATTTGAATATACATTACAATAACTTATATAGCATTACTACATTATAATAAATGGCAGCATCAAAAAGAAATTTTCAAGATTTTACAAATATTAAAGAATTTAATTATTTTATAGACGATGGGATTATTAGATTTCCTACATTATATAATATGGACTCAAAAAATCATATAAGAATTTGGAAAGTGTATTTATTATTAAAATCAGATAATGAAAAAATAAATATAAAAAATATATATCTAAAAAATGACGAGATGCTAAAATTAAATAAAATATACAAATATTTACATATTGAATTATATACAGAATCTGGAATCCAAAATATGAAAATAACTAAATCAGCACCAACTGTGATAAATAATGGAAAAAATATAGGTAAGTCCAATGAGACAAATATAATAACACAGGGCTTGATCGAATCGAGAAGTAAATATTTAAAAAAAATAGATTCTGGATATAATTTATCCATTCTAAATAATATAAAACAGAAAATACCATATCCTATGTCTTTACATAAATATGAAGACCATTCTAAACATATTATATATCCGTGCTATATTCAACCAAAATTAGATGGTATTAGATTACTGGCTTATTATGATATAAAGATGGAATGTGTTATTTTTAAGTCAAGAAGATTAAAAAACATAGAAGGTTTTGATTATATTAAAAATGAATTAAAAAATGAACTTAAAAAAAATCCTGGAATTGTATTAGACGGTGAGTTATATTGTAAGGGAATGGAATTACAGGAAATATCTGGTATTGTAAGAAACGAAGAAAAATCAAATAATAGTAAATTATTAAGTTTATATATATTTGATTGTTTTAATATAAATAATTCAGAATGGAGTTTTAAAGAAAGAATGGAATATGTAAATAATAACTGGCGATTCCACGATAGAATGTGTAAAGTTAATGATATTACTAATGATAATTTATATGCTCTATCGGTAATAACTGAAGAAGTTATTGATGAGGAACAAGCGGATAATTTATATAATACATATATAAATATAGGTTATGAGGGTATTGTTTATAAAAATATACAAGGGGTTTATAAATATAGTTTTGATAAAGAGCAGAGGTCTTATGATAATTTAAAAAGAAAACAAAAATTTGATGATGAATTCGAAATAATAGATTATACAGTTGGTACTGGTGGCCATAAAGATGCAATAGTATTCATTCTTAAAACAAAAGACAATAAATCATTCCATTCAGTCCCTAAATGGACTATAGAAGAGCGTATTAAAGTATATAAAAAAAGTCAAAAAAAATTTGATGAGTTATATAAAGGAAAGTATGCTACAGTAATTTACGATGATTTGTCTAAAGAAGGTATACCATTAAGAAATAGAATATCAGCAATACGAGATTATGAATAAAAAATATTATATATTATATAATACAACAAAACTTATTTAATTTTTTATATTATTAGTCTTGGACGATATGGGAGCATTTTTACTTTTTTTATTCATTATATTTATTTATATAACAATAATAAAAAGATTACAAAAAAAGGAATTGTTAAAGAAAGTGTTAATCAAACAAGTAATCGACAATCAGATGTCGAGAGACACTAACCATGGTTATGACTTGGACGAAAATTACCAACCTATATTTACTAATGATAGTATAACTGAAAATAATTTGAAACAAAATAAAATTAGATACGCTCAAGTTATTAATTATTAATTTAAATAATATTCATATACAATAATATAGAAATATGGCAAGTTCTTTAATTAAATATAATGATAAATTTGTACCTCTACCATTTGGATTACATAATACTGGAGTAATATGTTATTTTAATTCATTGATACAAAGTTTATTCGGTTGTAGTTCTTTAAACCAATATTTTTTATTAAATGAATCAAAATTTCAAAAAAAAGATAATAAAATAGCAATGCTATATATAAATTTATTAAAGGAAAATTTACAAACTCAACATAATAAAATATTTAATATAACTAATTTATTAAATATTTTACTTATAAAATATAAAGAAAAGAATAATAATAAAAGAATAGGTATTGGTCAGGAAGATGTTTGTGAATTTTTGACAATATTTTTAGATGTTATTGATGATAAAAATGTTGAGCGACTATTCATGCATAAATATCAATGTGATATTTATTGTTCTGGTTGTAAAAAGATGACAAACATACCAGATGATAAATCTTATCAATTCGAAATACCATTAAATAATATTGATAGTTATGAAATGATATATTTAAAAAAAGATAAAGGGGATACGATTAACATTTCTAATTATATACGAAATAATATTTCTAATATGTCGGATTTACATTGTACTAAATGTATGAGTCTAAATAAATTAATTAAAATTAATAGATTAAGATTTATACCAACTATTTTAACTATAACATATTTAAAATATCAGAATAAGAAATTAGTTGATTTCCCAAAATTTTTAGAATATGAAAATTCAAATTCTAAAAAGAAATATATTTACATATTAACATCTTCAATAGAACAATCGGGTAATATTCATAGTGGCCACTATATTTGTAAATCTAAAAGAAAAAAATATACAAATAGTAAAATAAACACTATTCCATATTTATTTAATGATACTGTATATAAAGAATCTGATTTAGAACCTACATCAAATACATATGTTATATTTTATCACTTTTATAATTCTATTGATATATAAAATTTTATTAGTTAAAAATACCTATATTTGTTATTTTTGTAGCTATAAATGTATGTCCTTTTAAAAATAATTGTTTTTTTTCTCCATCGTCTCCAATATTTTCTGTTATAAAGTTATAATATCTATAATAGAATGTAATGAATACTTCCAACCCATATAAATCTGGCAAGTTATTATAATTAATATTATTAAATTTAAATTTAGTTCTATTATTAACTTTTATAAAGAATCTATTATCACATTCTTTATCAATTGGTAATTTTCCTAATTTCTTACTTTTTAGTTTATTTATTAGAGAGTTTATTTTGACAACACTTTCGTCATCATTTATTTCAATTTTTATTCTATCTTTTTCATCAATTGAAACTATATATCCTTTTATTTTTATACAAGACATTATGTATATTAAGTTTTTTTTTTAATTAAAATACGAAATTAAATTCATCTTCATTAAAGCTATCATGTTCTCCAACGTAATCTGTTAATTGTTTTGATGTAATTTTATTATTTTCTACAACCTTTGACTTAATTTCACTTAATTCATTACGAATCTTGCGTCTCAACATTCGTTGAATATTTACGAACCAGATTGTATCACGAACAATTTTAGTATCTCTAATTGAAGCATTTTTATCAATTCCAATTTTATCTACAAGTTGATCCGAAATAAACCGAGGCTTAAATAGATGCAAAGATTCTAATCTACCATTGAATACATTTGATAGATTTTTACCTTCTAATGATGTATATGGGTTCAATAGTAATTCCTTAAATAGTGAAACATCAACATTTAGACTATTAATATCTTTATTAATCATATCATCATATGAGATACTGTAATTGTAAATATTTACAAGTGGAACTTCTTTCATCAATGAATGAATATTGATAGGAACGACATTCATATCAATAATATTCAAGAGTCGGGCATATTTTCTCTCTTTTTGGGATGATGATAAGATATCACCAACTAAGTCCATTCCTCCATTAGCTACAACCATATTCTTAACATAGTTGTATAGAGATTCCTTATTACTTGAAGTAAATGTGTTTTGTGTAATATCGATAATTTTGGATAATGGCATCTCTTCAGCAAATGATTTTTTGTAATCTACATCGTTATTATTTGTAAGTGATACTGAGGATAACATATTTTTATAACTTTGAATATCATTTACAAATCGGGTGAATGATACTAAACAATCTATAGATGATTCTAAATTTTTAGAGTCTAATTGTCCTGATGATCTTGACGTCGCGTTATAATTACTAAATAATTCAGTCATATATGGCATATGTTTTAATCCATTACCATCACCATTTAACGTGGCTCGAGTTCCAAATAAATATTTGAATCCGTCGGTATTTATGTCAGATTTGAAATCTACAATACTTCCAGGTCGAATAGATACTAACAGAGTAGATGCTGGCATAAATGGAATTGACTTTGTCATTGTATAATAATCCTTAATAAAATCATTTTTAAGTTCAAAGAATAATTCAGGTTTGCCATCCATTGATTTTACTTCACTCAATACATTCTGTGCGTCCTTTACAATAGACATACAACCGTTGATAACATTGCTTAATACTTGTCTGTAATCGGTCATTCGTTCATCCTTGCTGAAACTACCTACCTTAAAACCACTTAGAATATTAATTTTGTTTCCTGATTCATCAATGAGATTTAATTCAGCAACATCAAAATTATCAGTATCAACTGAGTCTTCTGCCATAATATCATTTTCTAATATTTGTTTGTATAATAAACATTTATTAGATAATAGTTTAAACAACTTAATAAATACTGGTAATTTAGTTCGATATACTTCTACCATATGTGGTGAAACATCTGATAATTGTGATAACATATGGTATTTGTTATCTAACTGTGGGTTCAATGTTTGTGAAATCATCTTATTCATAGTATATGCTACACTTGCTGTTAATACAACATTATTTTCTGGGAATGAATTTCCAGATAAGATAAACTCATTACCAACATCACTTGCTACTACATTTGGGATACCTTTGCCATAAACTATAGAACTAAATGTATTTTCTGCAGTGTGTGAGAATAGACTTCCATAAATTTTCCTTGTAGAAATATCATAAAATTCGCTTAGGTATTCACTTAAGAATCCATTAAACAAAGCTACTAAACCACTATCAGAAGCCATACTACTACTTGAAAACATTTTTCCAGCTTTCATTAAAGTAGCTTCCGTTTCACTATCTGCTAATGGGGACCATTGTCTGGTCTTAGGATCGTATGTCTTAAAAGCATCCGCAGCTGGTCCAGTAAATGATTGTTGAGGGGTATTTGATGATGTATTCCACATTACTTTACCGAATAGCTGAGAATCAGGAACTTTGCTTGCTCGTTCAAATAATTTGTTTAATTTTGGAACAAATGAATCTAATGTAGCACTTGAGTATTGCTCTTTTTCTTCGTCAGATAGAGATTCTTTAAGTTCATTTCGTAGGAAGTGTTTTAACAATACATTTTCTAAGAAATAAATACTTTGTTTATTTTCACTATCTTCAAATTGTGCAATCAAATCAGCAGAAACTACATTTCTAAATTTAGAAATCATATACTTAATATTATCAATCATAGTTTCTACCTTTGTTTGTAATTTATCATAGATAATTGCTACCTTATTCTTGGTAATAAATTTAAGACTTACTAAACCATCCAAATCACCGCAGAATGTGTATAATAATTCCATAACATTTAGAAGGTCGAAAGCCTGTTCATCATCAGTCATTACTGAGTCTGGCATAACTGATAATAATTGTTCGCTGAATTTGCTACATAAATTATTCACGGCATTAAGTGTATTACAAGGAGCAACTACTAATTCGTGGAATAAAATATATTCATTTGAACTATCCTTTGATGTATCATTTGATTGTTCAATGGCTTTAACTACCAAATCAAACTTTTTTTCGTTAGTAGATGCAGATTTCAACTCTTCTTTGTAAAACCTAATTCGATCATCAAATGAATATTTAGCAACTTGAGAAAAGTCGGACTCTTTAAGGTTATCACTAATCTTTTGTCTAAATTCTTTAATTAATTTTAAGTCATCGGTTTGTAGTGAAGATGTATTTGAACTACTAGAACCACTTGATTCAAATTGTTCTACAGTCCAGGCTTCAGATGGCCCAGATGTATTACGTTCATCACTTTCATTCAAAATATCAAAGTTAGTTGTTAATTCAGCATTATTTTCATAGTATGTTTTTTGGTATTTTTTCTGTGCTTGGTAATATTGGTTAATATCACATTTTTTCAGAATACCATATCGTCTGTTAATTTCTGAAATTAAACCACAAAATGCTTCACGAACAACATTACCCTTATTAGCCGATGAATAGTGGGTATAAATCTTATTAATTTCTCGGACAATGTCTTTCATATTTTGAAGACTGTATAAGTCTTGTTTAGAAATGAAACGGGATTTGTCGAAAATAATTTTAATCAAACCACTCCATAAACTTCCCATTTCTGGAATAAAGGCAATGATATCAGAATCATCAGAAGGGCTTGAGTTGTTTTTGAATTCCTGGTTTCCATCATCAAATACTACTTTATAGAATTCTACCAATAGTGGTAATCGAATATATAATTCAATTGCTTCATTCTTTACTTCAGGAACTTCGTCATTTCCTCCCAAAATTAATCGAACTGGGTTTGTAATCATATTTTCATTCTTTTCTGGTGTTTGAAAGATAGAATATGTTCCAACTACTGTAAGAATTTTAGACACAACTGCCTTAATACATAATTGGAAATATTCATCATCAGAATCAACCGAAATCGACTTCAAAGATGGTTTATTGTCCATCGTTGGTTCGTATTTATTAACAGCAGAAATCCATACATATTTAACTAAATTTTTGTAAATAGTACTTGATGACATATGAATCTTATCTTGTAATTTAATAGAACCGAATTTTTCTCCAATATGGATAAACATAGAAATTATATTTTTTAGAACTGAAATACTTTCAAAAGATGCTTTACAAGAATCATAAATTTCTTCATAATTTTCATATTCTTTCATTAAACCATCTTCAGATAATAATAATTCTTTGAAATTATCACCTGATTTTTCAACGAACCATTGTGCGATAATTTGTGTAGATTGAAGCATTTTTTCAAGCTCATTAACAGCTTGTGGGTTTTTAGCAATAGCATCCGAAAAATTCATCAAATACAAATCAACAGCCTCAATTGTATTATATAGAGCAGTTCTTGAATCTTTATCATTTTTGATAGATAAATATTTATCATCAGAGGCTCCTAAACTTTCTAATAAATCATACTTTTCTTTGTATTCTTTATTAATTCTGGATTTTTCTTCTCCAATTGCTTTTCCTAAAATCTTATCATACCCTTCTTGGTATTTTGTATGTTCTTTAGAAATACACGATAAATTAGAACGGATAGTTGCAACTTTACCATAAAAATTTAATTTATTAACAGTTCCTTTGATAAGATTAACAGAGTTTGCTGTCATATTTTCATATTCTTTGATATCACGTTTCTTCGTGCAAGATGGTTTTCCACCCATTGCTACTTTAGATTCTTTTAATCCCTTTAATACAAACGTATATGTATCAATAACCTCAATTAATGATATAATATTTTGTTTAATATTTTTGAAATATGAACCCATAACACCAGATGTTAATGGTTCTAATGTTTTAAGTATAAAATCCAAATCATCCAAAAATTGGACGCGCATTTGTTTATTAGATGCAGATGAATCATCATAGTTAATCAAAGCAAAGTAAATATTTTGCTTGTTTAACTCACCTAATCGACTAAATGCCATAATAAATTCCTTTAATTTATTATCATAAGGTACTGAAGATCCAACCTTTTCAGAAACATCATCAATACTATCTTTCATAGCATTAAACCGTAAATTTACATCTTTAATAAATGATTTCATAATTTCTTTGTTGGTCTTTTGTTTATTTTGGATACGTTTAGTTAATGAATTTTTACTCTTAACTACTGATCGAGAAGGAACACCACCACGTTTATATGATTTACCCATATCCTTTGCAGCACCTTCCATCATTTTCTTGAATGATACCTTACCTCCCAATTTATCACTAAATGCTAAGTTTTGTTCTAAAACTTTCATTGCCGAGAAAATATCATTTACTTTCTCTTGTTCGATTTTAGAGCTTGATAACTTCTTTAAGTGTTCGAATAATTGTTTTCGTAATTCAGATAAGTTTTTAGTATTTTTGTAATCCTTTTCTGACATATCTAAACTTTTTAATGCCTTATTAATTTTTTCTTTCATCAAACCAACTTGTGATACACCATTAAATACAAGAGCTAATCGATCAGATGCTTCTTTAGTTCCGTAATCAAAATCAGCCAATAAATCCATAACTTTCATATAATCTTTATGTTTAAGGATTAATTCAGACAAACTCTTAGATGTTGGTTCTAAAGTTACTTTTAATAAATTTTTTAGAATTTTAACCTGTCTTTCAAGTTCTTCTAACACCTTTTTATGAATATCTTTAACTGATTCTAATTGACTTTTAACTTCGTCATCAGAACATTCATAACCAATAGAAAATACTTTATCGTATCCTTGGTCCAAAAATTCTTTAAGTGCCATTAAGTTGGATAAAGTATCTTTTGCGGCATTATGCGTGTTTTCATATTTACTCTCGAAAATTTCCATACCACCACATATTTTAGACATAATCATATTCTCAACATTTTTTTTATCATCAGAACCACCTTCAATCTCATTTCCACATTTATCTTGTAATAATGTTACTAAATCTTTGTGTGCCTTATCAGAAGCAACAAATGTTTGTCCGGTTACAAACCCAGTAGTACTTGTTGCTAATTTTTCACCATTTTCCAATTCTTCAATATTAGTAATTTCTACAGATGGTGTATATTTTTCAATTTCATTTTGAGTTTCTGGTAGTTCAGAAACTGCTTGTTTTAACTGATCTACAGGACAGTCGCATTTTTCAACATCTTCTTGTGATTTGATACCAAATAATTGCATCATTATTTTTTAATTTTTAGAAATGTTGTAATTTATTATATAAGAATAATTTATTATTATATGGATAATTGATTATATATAATTTCAAATATAATTTTAAATTAATAAAAATTAATTATTTAATTATTTAATTTATATAAAAATATGTAAAAAATATTTACACCAGAAAAAAAATATATAGTGTCATATAATTTTATAGAAATTAAATAATTAAATATATACTATAAAATATAATTTTTTTTTAATATTAGTTAATGAAATATATATTTTTTATAAAAAATAAACTAATTATATATTTTATAATATGTAAAAAAATATATAATTAATTATATACAAATTAATATATATACAAATTAATATATATACAAAAAATAATAATGTCAGATTTAAAAGAATATTGTAGTCTTCATTTATATATTAAACGAACAAATCCAGCACTATTTCAGGTAATTGAAAATACTTGTACTGAGCATTTATTTAAATTTCGTTATGTTACATTTTTAATGCCAAGTGCATCTTTATTAAGTAAATTAAAGAAAGAAAAACCAGTAGTAGCAGCAAAAAGTATCAAATCATTAATGTTAAAAGGTGTTTTCAAAAATGCTTCTGAATTAAAGGGTGATGTATCTAATATTGCTAACGGAAAAATAACTAACTTATCTGAATTAAAGGTTAAACCAGACTCTAAATTTATTCAATGGGAAGATTATGATAATTTATCTGTGTTATTATATGATAATGCTGATGTACCAAAGGCAACTGAAACTGAAAGAAAACCAAAAATGATGTCATCTAAAACAGTTATTGTTGATAAAAAAAGTAATGATAAGTCAAGTAGTGATAAAAAGAAAATTACTAAATCTAAAAAATAAACAAATATTAAATAATATATCTTTTTTTTTATTAAATTTGTTGGTATTATTTTTTTTTAAATTACATCTTAAAAAATATTTTATAATTATTATATATAATATTAATTTAAATTATCAAAAAATATGTCTCAATCGTATATTCAAAATACTAATGATACTTCCATTTATCACTATATTAAGACGGTAAATAAACCATTATATGAAGTAATTAAAAATACTGGAGCAAAAAATATTTTTATGAAATCTAATATTACATTTTTAATGCCTAATGAGACACTATTAAACAAGATTTTAAATGTATCACAAAAAGAATCACTTAATATTCTTAAACAACTATTATTAATAGGAACTATTAATAATTTATCAGAATTTTCACAAAGTGTTTATAATATCTATAATTTTCGACTAAATAACCCATCAAGTTTAAATATTAAAATCGACCCTATGTGGAAAAATAATAAATATTGTTCGCTATTTTTATATGATGGTAGCGATATCCCAGAGTCTAGTAAAGTAGTAAATAATAAGAAAAGTGGTTCATCTACTAAAGCAAACTCTTATAATTATAAACTACAAAAACATAAAGAAGTGCTTAAAAAATATAGTGAATTTGTTAATAAAAATAAAAAAGGAATTAATCCATTTGTTATGGGAATTGCTAATATTTTAAGTTTAGTAAAAAATGATAAAGAAAAATATTTACAAATCTGCGATTTAATGGATAACAATGCTATCATTACTTGGTTTTTAATAATGCAACTTGGTCTGGAGGAAAACCCCATTCTATCCAATGAATTCTTCCAATTAAAGACTATTGAACATCCACAACCATATAAAGAATATTCTGATGCCTTTGAAAATATTAATATTAATATTGATGGACAAAATTGGTTTAAAACTGTGAGTAATGTGAGAAAACAATTGGTTAATTATTTTGACATTTCTTTACCTGATGAAATACTTAAAGCTTATGGTAATAATTACACGAAATTATTACAAGATGAGATTAGATTTAAGTATAGAAATTCTAATGAATATCATTGGACGGATATTGTAGAAGAATTAGAATATATTAACTGGGATTATCCACAAAATCATATTATCTTTGGAAATGAAGAAATGTGTAAATATTTAATCCAAGATGAGGATAAATTTTATAGTGGTCCAGTCAAATTTGTCAAATCTATTTACTTTATGTATAAACCACTTAGTAAGAAATTTTACGGACAATTAGTAGAAAAAACTAAAAAAAGTTGTGCCGATCCATATGCCAATGGAATTGTATATGGTGATAATGGTGATAGGGATTTTACTGATAATAATGAAGAACGGCGTGGATATAATATTAAATCTGTCTGGAACTCATTTAATGAATTAGAAAAAGAACAGATGAAGGAATTCTCACAAGTTTCTAAATTAAATAATAAAGATGATATGAAACATTTATGGGAAAGCCTTTCAGTAGAACAGAAGGATTATATTAAGGAATTATCTGCATAATTAATTTAATTCATAAATAATTTTATATTTTTTTTAATTTATAGACAAAAATATAAAATTGAATCACATATTATTCATAAATAATATAATAATTCATAAGTAATATGAATTCGGAATTACAATTAATAATTGGTCCAATGTTTAGTGGTAAAACATCTGAGTTAATTAGACGTATAAATAGATATGTTCTTATAGATAAAAAATGTATAGTCATTAAATCTAATAAAGATAATAGAGATTTAGATAATCAAAATATATATACACACGATAAAGTCAATATTCCAGCGTATAATGTTGATAATTTAAATAATATTTCACAAATAATTATAGATAATTATGATGTTTTTGGTATTGATGAAGGGCAATTCTTTGTAGATATAAAAACATTTGTCAAACTATTATTAAATAATAATAAGATAATAATAATATCAGCATTAGATGCCACATATTCAATGGAACCGTTCTACAATATATGTAATCTAATACCATTAGCTGAAAAAGTAAAAAAATTAAGCGCAATTTGTATAGACTGTGGAAATAATGCATACTTTTCTAAAAGAATTATTAATAATAGTAATATTGAATTAATTGGTGGAAAAGAAGTATATAAACCAGTTTGTCGGCCCTGTTTTCATAAAAAAAATTAAATATATGTAATATATAAATTACATATTACATATTTTTTTTGTATGATCGAACCATTTATTAACATCTATACATTTATTACATTTTTCACATCTTTTAACATTTTCAATATGACATATATTACATTTTTCACAATGTTTTTGATAACGAGCTGGTCCATCACATTTATTACATATTTTACAATAATTCGTTAAATAGTTTTGATGGCATTTATTACATCTTTCACAATGTAAGAATTTTTGTTTTGTGCATTTATTACATCTTTCACAATGAATATATGTATTCTTATCTTTACTACAACAATTAGTTTTAAACATCATAAAATTTAACCATTCCATTATATATTATCTTTATTATATATATTATATATATTATCTTTATATCCAATCAATTTTTTTTAAAAAAATAAATATATATAATTTATGTATAACTTAATCAAAGTATGTATTCGACTCAACATTAGTTAATAATCGAGTTCTACAACAATAATTATGAATATTTAATATTTCGAATATCTCCTGGGTCTCGATATTAACTGCGTCATTTAAATCCAACTTAAAAATATCAGACTCTGTTAATTCTTCTGAAAAATGCTCGTTATATAATTGATTTTTCATTGCAACATAAGCATCATAAAATTCGCCCAAGCTTGTATTACAAGTAAAGCATTTAATGATTGGATACATTATATTTTTCTATTTTATATTTCCACTATATATTTAAATCAATTTTAAAAAAAAATAAAGTTATTAATTAAAAAAAAAGAATTTCATTTAGTTAGGTTCGAACAGTAAGTCCTTTAAATTTATATATAATGAGGATAAACGATATTTCGAATGGTTGTTGTCGTCTAAATATCATATGTCAAGAAATATATATGAACAAATTTTTAATTATATAAATAACTCATATACTAAACCAACTGTTGAAGAAGAAGATGAAGATGAAGATGAAGTTGAAGTTGAAGATGAAGATGAATTTAAATTTAAATTTGAAGAATTTTGATTTGAAGAATTAGAATCAGTTGGTTTAGATTATTTACAAAATAATATTGTAAAAAATACAATTATTAAATATATTAATGAAATTGATGAATATAAAAATATTATTAATAAAGATAAAAAATATGAAAATTTAAATATTCAGTTAATTAATATTATTCAACATTCTCATTTGAATTTTTTAAGACAGATATATTCTAAACCAGGTATTATTCAAGATTACTGTAATACTATTACAAATTATTATAGTTTATATTTTAATAAAGAAATATTAAAAACTATTCATAGATAAAACACAAATTAATAACTTTTTATTTTTTAAAAAAAAATAAAAAGTTATTAATCATAATAAGACAACATCTTTTCTTTGATTTTGTTTAATTTTACATATAATATATCAAGTTTATCCATCTCGTGGATATATGTGTTGAATTCCATACCTTTTACATACTTTAAATGGTCTATTTGCTTTTTTACATATGGAACATTGATCTTACCTACTAATACAATATTACGAAGTGCCTGTATATCATTTAATATATGTCTAATTGCTTTAGTTTTGGCATAAACTTTATGTTGTTTTTGTGGAGAAATTGTATTCATTGTATTATAATTATAATTATAGATATAAAAATTCAATTTTTTATAAAATATATAATATAAAATTTAAAATGAATACTGCAAAAGTTACATTAGTAGTATTTTTATTAACTGCATTTATATATCTTATTACAGTAATCATAATTATCTATATCCATAAAGAGTCTAAATTAGAAGAACCACTTCGACCATTCATTAATAGTAAATCATATATTAATTAAGAAATTTATATTAATTAAGACATTAACTCACTTGATTTAATATAATTATTACAATATGTTAAAATTGGTAATTTATTTATATTATGATTATCAGTAATTAATAAATCATCTGGAATGATTTGTATTGGTAAAGAATATATATCACCATTACAAATACTAACTAATTTTTTTGATAGTACTATTTTGGATTGTTTTATTGGAATCGATGTTATATTAAGTTTGTGTAAAATTTCTGCTACGAATTCGTGGCAGAATCTTTTTTTATTTAATAATTTATTAGAAAATAGGAATGGCCACCATTTAATATAATTAACAAACTGGCAATCAAACCCATTTTTTACTATGTATTTAAATAATTCTATTTGTCGGGGACTTAGTTTATTATTAATTGAAGCGATATAACAATTACCTGCATAATATTTAATTCTATCTGATAATGGTGTTAATTGAATTGCTGATTTAAATTTACCTAAATTCTTATGTGATTTATAACCGTTAATAGTATCAACTATCTCATATATATATGGTATATTATCAATTACTATTACTATACCTGTATGTGAAAATGTTCTATCACCAATCATTATTACAATAGGAACTTTAATATTATCACTAAATAATACTAAATCACCAGTTTTAACCTTATCTATACAATCATTTAATAACATTTTATAATATATTTTTGGTGTATTACCACAAGAATTCGGCAAAGCAAGTTTCAAAAAACATATTATTATTAATATTATTATAATTAATAATATTAAAACTGTATTCGACATTTTTAATATTATACTAAGACTAATATTTTTACAACTATAAAAAAATATAAAATTTATGATAACTGATATCTACATAATTCCATAGTTGATTTAGTATTATAATATTAAGATGTCATAAATTTAGTATCGATATCCACGTATCCATCTAATACAGATATACAATTAATTGGTGTAAATACAAATTTATTAAAACAAGGATCATATTTCATAATAATATCATCATATAATATAGTATTTGGTTTATTTTGTATAAACTTATCACCAGTATCTAATATTGGTAAATTTTTTGTTAGATAACTATTAGTATCTATAGTGATATCTTTATAAGAATAATTATCATCTTTTTTATTATAATGAATAATATTTAATTTAAACCCCTCATATAAGCACTTTTTTATTTTAATAATTTCATCCATAAATTCATTTTCATTATATAATTTCTTATTATTTAATAAATTATATAAATTATTTTTATTAAGATATGGGTTCATATTCATTTTATGTATCATATCATATATAATTTCATCCTTTATTCTAATTAATTGTAAAATACCCTTATATTTAACTTTATGTTCGGAGCACCAATTTTCTATTTTTTTAATATTTTTAAACTTTACTAACATAATCTCAAATTTTTTAAAGAATAATAGAAAGTCTATAAATTCACAAGATATCAATAATCTTGATTTTAATTTATTATAGTTATAAGAATCTATACATTTATCTTCAATTTCATCAAACTGAAGGTTGAATGATTTAAAATTAGATTCTACTATATTTTGTTTAGATATTATTAAATAAGATATTATAATGATTAAATCTTCTATATTAGCATTATAATTATATCCAGATATTATCACTTTAATATGTTCCAACTTAATTTTTTGAAATTTATTTGCCAATAAACCTATTTTTGTAGGATACATATTTGAACTTATATAACCTAATGTAAATAATTTTTTTAATGATGAAATAGACATATCATATGGTATAGTATCTAATAAATTAATATTCTGTATATTTAAATTATTATATTCTTCAATATTCTCAGTAATAACGGTATCTCCATTTGTAAAATTATTTTCATCATCTAATTGTATATTTGATAATTTAATAATAACATTTAATAAATTAAATGATAAATCTTCTGTAAATATATTAGGTAAAGAATTAACTTGTAAATTATTAAATACATTCTTTGTATAAATTGGAAACCAATTGCCTCTAAATTTTCTACCAATTCTACCCTTTCTTTGTAATGATGATGCCTGGGTTACTGGTTTTGTTAATAATAAATTACAATTATAAACTGGGTTATATTCTACGGAATTTACATACCCAGTATCTATACAATATTTTAATGTATCAATAGTAACACCAGTCTCAGCTACATTAGTACCTATTATAACTCTTCTTACTGGTCTTACATTTTTATTATTTACATTTATCTTAATCAAACTTAACTTTGTAAATATATAACTGTAATTAATATCACCTTTTCTAAATATATCACCAGTTAATATAATTGGTAATAAATAATTTTTAGTATATGTAGAATTTAATTGTTCTATATTTTTATATACTTTATTTAAAACAGACGTGGTATGAACGAATATAATTATATCTATATTATTATGTATATCAATTTCTTTTATATTTTCTGTATGTATTTTATTTACAATTTCTTTTGTTTTTTCTATATAATCACCACAATCTA
>Ga0181553_10000959_pt1 | contig 25588 bp, 21 predicted proteins | sample 011ome_17_FD_133753 | JGI IMG/M metagenome (GOLD analysis project Ga0181553, IMG submission 133753) | Coastal salt marsh microbial communities from the Groves Creek Marsh, Skidaway Island, Georgia - 011502XT metaG (megahit assembly) | ecosystem: Environmental > Aquatic > Marine > Intertidal...
GGACGCACAGAGCCTTCGCCCCCTTTGACTGGGGGCTGCGCTGGTAGCGAAAAATTTGTATCCGTGCCCATCGTCCGATCTCAATATTTACCCTTACATCCGGGATATCGGATTGCGTTCAAGAAACTTTAGACGATTTCGATTTATTTTTCAGTGCTGCGTTATGAAGTCTAATCTTTACCCATGTTCGCGAGCATCTCAAACTGCTGGGTCAGGTAATCCTTCGTGCTGTTAATTGAATTCACCGCCGCCTCCATCGCGGCGAACTGCTCAATGTAGCGTGTCTTGATCATTTCCATCCGAGAGGCTAGGTCCTCGAGCTGGGTTGTGTAGTCCTCAAGCGTCGCCGTCGATGACTGAGTCCGGGTCGTTAAAACTCCATCACTGGTATCAATAACGGAGTCAATGACTGACATCACATCATAGGCGAGCCCCATGGGTTCGCCGGCGAATACCGACTGGTTATCCGTGTCTGCCGACAACAACGTCACGATGTCTTCAAACGACTCAGACGCCACCGTATCAAACTTGGTATCGTCAAACGTCATGTCTCCAAACTCATTAAACTCCACACCAATATCCGAGAAAAACCCATAGGTCGTCCCAGGCGTTGATGATTCAGCGGTAACCGCCGATCTGATTTGAGTCAAGATTGTCCTAACAATACTGTCATTAGAGAGCGACCCACTGTATTCAAAGGTAGTTGATTCAGAACTATTCAGCTCATTCAGCAAGTCAACGGTATCGTTGTATACCGCGGCCAGGTTCTCAAGCTTGGCCTTCACGGTCGACGGATCACTATTAATGGTGACATTCTGTGCCACCCCAGTGGCCCCGGTGAGGGTCATAGTCACACCAGCAATCACGTCAGTAATTTCATTGGAGTCGCTCGTAATCGTTAATCCGTTCACATCCAGTGACGCATCCTGGGCAGCCACAAACCCGGTTTCACCAGAACTCGCGAATGCTAGATCGGCGCTATCGGATGTGATGCTGAATGAGTTACTCGAGCCGGTCTCGCCAACCAAAGCGATATAGTAAGGGTTGGCTGGGTCGCCGGTATCGATCAACGAGGCCGTGATACCAAGCCCTGCGTCGTTGATCGCGGACACAACTCCCACTGGAGTGGTTGAATCAACCTCGATGGTATTGACTGAGGAGTCGGAATCGAGTGTCACTGTAAGGGTAATAGCGGATCCGCCATTCAATTCTGCAACTCTAGACGAAAATCCACCAGCGATTGTTCGCTGAGCGGCAGCGAGAGAGTTCACCGTAATCGAATGCTGGCCGGTCAGTACTGCACTGGTCTGGTCGAAAGAGATCCCAGAACCATCGGCCGATATATTAACCGAACCGACGTCTGAAGAGTCATTCAGTTGATCAAACGAATCGCGCAGGGCGCTCAGTTGGGCCTTAATGTACGAATACCCAGAGATCTTTAATTCTGTCTTTTCAACCGACGACTCGAGTGAGGCTTTGGTTGCTGCTGTTTCCGCGTTGGTCAGGTTAGTGGCCAGCTCGTCGATATTAATCCCCGACCCATTCCCCAGGGAGTTAATAATGCTAGCGCCGATTGAATCAGTTGAGACTGACATAACTCATCTATTCCTTAACGGATGTAATCGAACAAGGTTTTCGAAGAAATCTTCGCAAACGATGACTGGGCTGCCTCCAGCGTCAGCATTTCCGCGCTGAGCTCAGTGACGGCTTTCGAATAATCGAGATCTTCAGCCTCCGATAGCAATGACTTATAGCGCGTAACCAGTTCATCCATCATTTCTCGACGCGACTCGGCGACAGTCATTTCTGTTCCCACTTTCGCGAGCGCAAGAGATACTTGATCAGTCATATCGACCAAATCAGCCAGACCTTGATGAATCCCATCATAATCTGATTCGCCCATCGCACTTACCAGATCACCAAGGGCGGCAAAGAATTCTCGCTTCGCACCGTCGCCAGGCTCATTTGACCGGTCAACTGGTCCAAATAAATCAGATCCAGGCCGATTGACCTCAAGCTGAAGCTGCTCACTGATATATACCGAGGACACCGTATCATCGCCTTGGTAAACCATTGCCCCGTCTTCAATCGTGTACGGCTTCGTTTGCACACGAGAGCCTGCAAATACGTAGTTACCAGACACGTCCTGTGAATTCGCAAGGCTAACGACATGGTCCATCAACCCCTGAAGCTCTGACGCAATCGCCATGCGATCTCGAGGGCCATAGGTATCGTTTGCGCCCTGAGTCGTAAGTTCCTTCATCCGAATCAATGCGTTCTGCAGGCCTGTCAGCGCATTATCTTCAGCGATCAAACGATTTTCTACCGACGTCAATGCACGGTCGAATCCTTCTTGCTTACTCAGCGCAGATTTCAAACGTGCTATGACTACCGCTTGGTCCGGCGCATCAGAGGGCTTAATGACCTGCTTCCCGGTCGCAACCTGCGCCTGGATCTCGTTCACTCGACCTTGCTGTTGCCGCATCTGATTAACGGACTGATCGAAAAATAATTGGGTTGAGATTGTCATCAGTTATGCTCCTATCGAATCTGTAAAATCCGATCAAATAATGTCTGTGCGGCCTGAATGACCTGCGCAGAGGCCTGATAAGCCTGCTGGAAACGAATCAAGTCAGCGGCTTCTTGGTCAAGGTTCACCCCCGACACGGCATCTCGAGCCTCAACTGCCTGCTCCTGAATCACAATCAATGCATCACGCGATACTGCAGCTTGGTTAGCACGATCCCCGGCAAGCGAAAATAAAGACCGATAAGTCTCACCAATTGTTTGCCCCGTTCCGAGCGCGTTCTGATTGAACTCCAGCTCGACGATCCGAGTCATGTTGACGTTATTACCCTGCGCGTCAAATGTCCCATCATCCGCAGCAAGATTACCATTGACGACAAAACGATCACCCGCGGACGGCCCAGGGTCTAACTCAAGACGTAGGCCGCGATACACTACGACACCATCCTCAGGGATAGTTCGTGTCGCCATAACCGTATTGGTGTCGGTATCGGTGATCGTGAATTCAGTCTCTGAAACAAACTCAAACTCAAGTTCGCCGTGTCTCAGGACATTGACTTCGGCCTGACCCGACGCATCGTCAAATTCAGCACTGATGACCGCCTCGCTTGCAGCAGATCCAGTCCCTCCAAAAAACATCAGAAGATCCTCGCCTACTGATTCACCCAAGTGAACTTGGGTATTAAAGCCAAGTGCTGCCAGATGCTTAGCTTGACCATTCGCAGTCAGCCCGAGTTCGATACTCAGTGCCGGATCGCTGGATGTCAGACGAATACTTGATGAGATATCAAAATCTGTCGTCCGGAATGGATTCGGGCCGGAGTCAAATGAACTAATTTCAATAGGTACCTCAGGATGATCAATCCCCGTCAGTATTAAATCTCCCAGTGAATCTAGATGTGCCTCAACTCCCGTCACCGAGGTCACCTCATTGATCCGATAAACCAAGTCATCAATATCCTCGAATTGAGATAATGGGTTGTCTCCCGAAACGGTGATTGTTTGCTCGATACCGGTTGCGTTGGATAAAGACAGCGTGATCCCTGGAACTGCATCCTCTATGGAATTAGTTTCACCAGTATAAGTCACACCATTGACATCCACTGACGCATCTTGAGCTTGAATGAATCCGTCAATGCCTTGTGTCGCGAAGTTTAGGCCCACTCCATCGTCAGTGATTGTGAAGGCATTGTCGGCGCCCGACTCGCCCTCTAGTCTAATGATCCAGGGGGTAGATCCAGCCCCCGTATTTACCAATTGTGCACTGATCCCAAGGCCAGAATTATTGATTGCCGCAACCACACCAGCAGGCGTGGTCGGTTCGACCTCGATAAATGATTTCGAGTTATCCGAGTCTAGGGCAATCCCTAGCATGAATGGATTACCATCGTTGATCTGGGAGTACTGGCTCGCAAATCCGGTCGATACTGTCGTTTGTGAAGAAGCCAGTTGGTTAACCGTGATTGAATAATCGCCCTCCGCGACAAGACCAGTTTGCAGCATCGAAAACTCAGTTGCATCGGTCGAGAGAGAGACGTCGTTCGAGTCTTCCAGTGTATTCACAACAATACCGTTGATGACAAGCGTTGAACTGAGATCGAGCGAACGAGTCTCGACTGTCAACGTTTGGACTGCCGACGCTGTGACATCAATATTGCGTTCCTGTGCCTGACTATTAATCCACGAAATCACGTCTTGAGGGCGAAGACTGGTGGAACTGTCGTCAAGCATTAAGGCGTCCAGCTCATACCCGTTCAACGTTAATGATCCTGCAGGTATGACCTCACCATCGTCAAGATCCGAGGCCTGAATAGTTGGCAGGGTTGCTCCCCGAATCTGTGCCGGACGACTGCTCTCGATGACTATCGGGGTCCGTGTATCGGTGACCGAGTCATAGGAGTATGAATCCAGGCGATCGACCATTGGTTCAGCCTTAATGCCCACAAAAATATCCAGGTCACGGTAGCTATTTGTGCCGGTTTGATTTCGGTAGACGCTTGAATATTGGGCGGATGCGTTGAATCCCATATCAGAGCTCATCAGCGCTGCCTGCTGCCCTTCTGTGAGGGAGTCCCCGACCAAGTGCACGCCGTCTCTGGTCAGTAGATGAAGCGACACCGGGTCATCATAAGATGATGAGATGACAAAAGAAGCCCCATCGGTCTCTGCCGGTAGCACCGACGCCAGGGATGTGAGAGACGAGGTAATACTAGTCTCCGCCAATAAAGAGTTTGAGAACACTTCGTCAATCGAAGGCTCACCCATGGGCGACTCTACCGCGACATAGGAAACTACAGGCTCCGAAGAGCCTAAGTTGTTCGGATTACTCGTCACACGAAATGCTGAAGCGGCAGCGATACCGAGGGGGTCATTCAAAACCATTTGGATGGTTGCCGCTGGCTGACTAGACGCGCTAATTTCGAAGGAGTCGCCCTGGCGTGAAGCGCCCGACACCAATACGTGTAGTCCATCGAACTCAATCACACCGCCTGCGTTCTGGAAAACCTTTTGCCCAGACGATGGGTCAACAGATGTCCAAACACCCAGTGTCTCGTCAAAGGTCACCGCGATCGAAGATGGGAGACCCCCGTAGTTTGGGGTCGACTCAATATCGACGTCAAACCCCTGCGACGCTGATGGCCGAGCGATCGTGAATTGTGGTTCGATTTCGAATAATGGCTCGCCAAACTCGCCATGACCATTGAGCCCAGTCGTTTGGATTGCGTTGAGCGCGCCAGCGAATTGGGTCGCTAGTGCGTTAAAGTCGGCAAGAACAGGAGACAATACATTGGACCTGAATTGACTGATACCACCCAGTGAGCCGCGGTAGAGACCGGATATCTCATCGGAACCCCCATCAGCTTTCTCAATCACTAACCGGACAACGCCCGGCTCAGAGTCAGGTAACTGGGCCGTCGCCTTATTGGCGACCTGGAAGTTGACCAAGACACCCTTGTTAAATGAATTGGTCAGCGATACAACGACACGCCCGGCATCATTCGCCCGAACGTTCACATCGGTAATATCGGCCATATCCCTCAAAATCTGATCCCGCTGATCCAGTAACTTGGGGGGCTGCTTCGATACATCGACATTCGCTAGCATCATCCGGTTAACCGTCGCCAACTGCGTCGCAAGTGCGTTGAGTTGATCAACTTCGGTTAAAAACTCGGATTTCGATTCTTGACCGATTCCTGTGATCAAGCCATGTAACTCTCTAAAGCGACCGGCGACCACATCAGCATCGCGTAGAAAAATATTTCTCAACACCGTTGAGCCTGGATCAGACGCAAGTTCTTTCGCGGTAGCAAAGAATTGATCCAATGCGTTGTCTAATCCGACAGACTCCCCACCGAGTAGGTCAACGATTTGTTCTGCGTATTTGACTACTTGTTCTTCTGCTCCAAGATCGCTATTCGCCGACCTCAGGCTTTGCTCTAAGAATGCGTCGTACTGACGACGCACGGTCGCGATACTGGATCCTGTACCAAGGTATCCACCAACGATACTTTTTGGTGCTGTCTCCTCCGCCTCAGCGACTTGACGCGAATAACCCTCTGTATTCAGATTCGCAATGTTGTTGGATACGGTCGATAACGCTTTTTGATAAGTCCGGATTCCAGAAGAACCGAGGGACAGCAGATCACTCATCGCTATCACCTCCATGTCCTAGTGACCGGAATTTCAGGACCTGCTCTGCGAGCGGCACTTGAGTCAGGCTGTTGCTTGGTAACGGCAGCTTGCTTGTCTCCGGATTCAACGGAAATCTATCGTCTGCTTTCATAGGAGAGCCAGACACCGACCGAGCGGGCTGCATTTGACCAAGTTGCTTGACGAGCATCTCTGCCAATCCAAACGCACCTCTTTGACCGAACTGCACTGAAAACTCTTTGTCCAACATTTCTTCAAACATATCGGTCCCAGCGTTATCAAAGAGCCCGGACTTCATAGTCGCATTGGCGTCACGCATAGACTTCATCATGAGCTGAACAAACATCGACTCAAACTGTTTCGCCGCTGCCTCCAGAGATTCACCCGACTGATCTTTAGACGCTCGAGCCTTAAGCTCATGCAGCCCTGTAAAGTCTGTGTATCCTGAAAGCATCGGCGAGGTACTCATTAGATCACCACCAAATCTGCACGTAATGATCCAGACGATTTGAGTGCTTCTAAAATCGCAATCAGTGAAGAGGGTGTAGCCCCCACCTCGTTGACAGCATCAACGATTTCTCGCAAATCAACACCCGGTTGGAACAAAAACATTTTGTTTGCAGGCTCTTGAACTGCAATGTCAGCGTTTTGAAATTCAACGGTTTGCCCTTGATCGGCAAATGGATTTGCCTGGCTGACTTCATTGGTCGCCGAAATCGTAACCGTAATCGGGCCATGTGTCACAGCTGCAGCGGTGACCTTCACATTTCGGCTGATCACTACGGTCCCGGTACGGCTATTAACAACCACTTTTGCAGCAGGATCTCCAGGAGTCACCTCGAGATTTTCAATCATGGACAGGAAAGAAACTCGGTCGGAGACATCTTTCGGAGCGGTAACCGCAATCGAAACGCCATCAATCGACCTCGCCGTACCTCCACCGAATTGCCGATTGATGCCATCGGTTATGGCTTTGGCCGTCGTAAAGTCACCCGCCTTCACGTTCAGTACGATGAAGTCAGACTTGGTAAAAGGTGAGTCAACCATCCGCTCGACGGTTGCGCCATTCGGGATACGTCCGGAGGTCGGCACCCCGATAATGATTTCATCTCCAGCTGCGTTGACTTCAACACCCGTGCTTGTCAATGAGCCTTGGGCGAGCGCGTAAACATTCCCATCAACGCCTTGGAGCCTAGTGAGTACTAGCGTCCCACCTCGCAATGATTCGGCGCCACCGATTGTGGATACGTTGACATCAATATTCTGACCAGGCTTCGCGAATGGTGGTAACTCTGCGGTCACCATCACTGCTGCAACGTTGTCTGGTGTAATAGCCCCTGCCTGGACGCCGGCAACATCAAAGTCGGACTGGACGCCGTCAACATTCACGCCGAGCTTTCCCAGTACCGAACGAAGCGACTGTCCGGTGAACGGAACAGAACCCCCATCCCCAGTGCCATTCAGACCAACCACCAATCCGTAACCGATCAGTTGATTCGAACGAACGCCCGCCACTTGCGTTAAATCTTTGATTCGATCTGCCGATACATTGATTGGTAACAAACCAACCGCCGTGGAAATCAGACACCAAATAAAAAAACGCATCGTCGTACTCCTAAAATGGCCACAGACTGAAAATCAGATTTGTTCCCCAAGGAACACGTTGCGCGTTAGCGTTTGCGCCAATGCCCTTGTAAGAAATTTGGGCGTTCGCCAGGCGCTTAGACTGAATTGAATTATCGGGCTGAATATCTTCAGGACGAATAACGCCTTTAACCTGAACCACCTCGGATCCCGAGGAGAAGGTGACGATCTTTTCACCCCTAATCAGAAGATTGCCGTTTGAGTACACTTCAACAATTTGAGCGGTCATGGTGCCTTTGAAGGTAGCACTCTGATCAAGAACTCCAGAGCCTTCAGCCGATACTTCATTCTCCTCCTGCATATCCTCAGAAAGAAGGCCACCGGCACTGCCCCATTTGGCAATCTGTAGAGGCGACAATACATCTGTCTTAGTTTTCTTCGATGCCGAGTTTTTCGAGGTAGAGTCTGCGTCCATAGACTCATCAAGTACCACCGTTATGACATCACCAACTTGATACGTTTTCTTCTCACCAAACCAGTTATCTGCATTAGTGGCACTGTAGATAGATCCCGTTGGAATAGCCTGAGCTACCTTTGGTTGCGGGATAACTGGAGCAAACTCAGGCGATGGACCAGCCACCTGCTGAGTAGCGCACCCAGTCAAAATCGACAGCGAAAGGAGAGGAGTCAAAAACTTATTCATCACTGATCCTTATAGATTCTGGTTCAAGAACCGAAGCATGCTGTCGACCGAGGAAATCGCCTTCGAATTGATTTCGTACGCGCGCTGTGTCTCGATCATCGCAACCATCTCTTCGACCACGTTCACATTCGACCCTTCGAGAGAACCTTGCTGCAACGATCCGGCGCCCTCCTCAGACGGATTCACGACTACCGGTGCACCACTGGCGGTGGTCTCGGCATACAAGTTTCGTCCCATTGGTTCAAGGCCTGCGTAATTTAAGAATCGCGCGACCTGGATTTGACCGATATTGATCTCCTCAGCGTTTCCTGTTGGCTGAACAGTCACCGTTCCATCAGAACCAATACTCACTGATTCAGCGTCCTGCGGGATCGTTATCTGAGGCTGGAGTAATTCCCCGGATGCTGTTACCAGGTTCCGTTCAGGAGATAACTTAAACGAGCCATCGCGTGTGTAGGCTATCGTCCCGTCCCCCTGAAGAATCTGGAACATGCCCTCGCCGAGAATGGAGAGATCTAGAGCATTGTTGGTCTGAACCATGCTGCCCTGCTCGTGATTTTTTTCTGTTGCCACGATCCTTACACCGGTACCGATCATCATCCCAGTCGGAGACACTGTGTCAGCACCTGTGGAGCCGCCTGGTTGCCGAATATTCTGATACAAGAGGTCCTCAAAGACCGCACGATCACGCTTGAATCCGGTCGTACTGACGTTCGCAAGGTTGTTTGAAATCGTAGTCATCCGCGTTTGCTGCGCGTCTAACCCTGTTTTTGATACAAATAGCGAGGCTTCCATTAGCTTACTCCTTATGACAGCCGCATCATGCTGGCGCCACTTTGATCGTTGTCTTTCATTTCCTTGATCACCTTGGTTTGCATTTCAAAGTTACGCATGTGATCGATAAACTTAACCAGCGACTCGACCGTCGATACATTGCTCCCCTCCAGAATCCCGCTCGAAACCGACGGCGTTTCTGGTCCAGACTCAAAGTCTTGCGCGGGAAAACCTTCTGCATAAAGGAGCGGACCCTGCACACCTAAAGGGTTGCCGTTTATGTCTCGCTGAACCAATTCAGACTGAGGATCTACCTTTGGCACGGGCTGAAAAAAACCATCCTCCCGTCGCATCAACGCAGTCTGACTGGCGTCACGCAACATCAGTTGGGCGACTTCTAAACCAGGCGAGGCTGAATCATTGGGGTCACGAGCCAGCACCGTACCATCGGAACGGACAGACAGAGTTACCCCGGTCGGGACAGAAATAGGTGAGCCCTTATCATCCAGAACTGGGCTGCCATTGACTAGCTGTAGGATTCCATCGGCCGTAACCTGTAAATCGCCTCGACGCGTAAACGCAAGGTCACCGTTATCGGCCCGAACACCGAGAACAGTTTTCCCGTCCATCGCCAGATCTAAGTTGCGCCCAGTTACAATCCGTTCACCCTCGGTCATATCGACCAGATTTTGAGTAAATGCTCGAGGTAGGAAACGCGAATCAAACCCATCTCCGGAAACCTTAACTGCGACGTTTGCGGTCGACAGGGCCTTTTTAAAGCCGATCGTGGACACGTTAGCCATATCATTCGTCAGCACTTGGCGGTCGAGTCGATACTCGCGTTGCGCCATATGTGCTGTAAAAACTAAACGATCCATTTCACAAGGCCCCTAGGTGATTAACCTCGAATGTTAATAATGGTCTGAGTCAAGGTAGTACTCGTCTCAAGACCCTTGGCGTTGGCTTGGAAGTTTCGCTGCGCTGTGATCAAGTCGACCAGCTCAGATGTCAAATCCAGGTTCGCCCTTTCCCTTGCACCAGCACGGATCGTGCCAACGCCGGCTGAACCCGGTTCGGCTAGCGTTGCCGCCCCTGATTCCGCCGACTCCAAGAAGGTAGAGTCACCCAATTGCCGCAACCCATTCGGTGTCGAAAAATTGGCAAGGATGATTTTTCCTTTCAATTGCTGAGAACCATTGGAGTAAGAAGCCGTCACCAAGCCATCATCACCGATATCGAGACCAACTAGGTTCCCGTTTGGTTGGCCATTCTGACTCTGGGCATTCACAGAGAATTCGCCGGTAAACTGTGTAGATCCGTTATAATCAATATCGATCTGCAACGAGTTACCAGAACCTCCAATAACAACGTTATCTAATTCAACACCGGTGAGTGGCGATACAAGATTACCCGAGGTGTCAAAGGTCAGCTCCCCCTTATCGAGAAATAAGGGTCTCCACTGCGGTTGACGCGTCTCATCAAACTGCTGACTTTCAGTCAATTCAAGCATGTTCAAATCCGGCGAGGCGCTGTATTCCTCCCAACGACCGGTGGTATTGTTAAAGCGAACGTAAACTTCCGCCGGGAGATTATTTGCGCTCGCAAAAGTTTCAGGCTCAATGAATGTTGAAGTTGATCCAAGGCCTGGATCGAGGTTCAACAATCCCCAACGTGAACTCCCTGAGACCTGCAGAAACGACTCGTTACCGGTGGTTCCAGATGTGAACACCAAGCCCTCGGTCGTCGGATCGTAAGAGACCGAAACGCCGTTCACGGTCCGACCATCTTCGTCTGCCATTGCATTAATCCGTCGCTCTAGCGTGGACATGAATTCATTCAAGTTGTAGGTGCCTTCCGGGATCACGAATGTTTCTGTCACGTTATCGACAGTGACGGAAAATTCGTTGGATAAATCATTTACCTCGAAGGTAGACGCCACGTTGACTGATAACGGGTTACCAAAAACCTTGGCCGCTAACGAGACCAGACCCCGTTCTGCTAAATCTGTTGATTCTTTGGCGTTAACGACTAAATCCGCATCATCGAATGTTGTCTGCGACGTAACAAAGCCGAGCATTTCCTGCACGGCGTCATTGACGTCATACATCCGGATATTAGAGGTATCACCGGTAGTCCCAGACGCAATCGAGAATTGATTTGTAGCCTCATCATATTCAACCTTCACGCCATATCGCTGCGCACTCTCATCAAGCATCGCATCACCATTTGCGTAAACGTCATAGGCCGATGTGTCGATAAACATGCCAGTATTTGGATCGAGAGTCCGATCAATACTGCCAGTCAATCCGAACAATTGGTTGTTTGTAGCAACTGAATTGGAATCGAGCGTTGCCTCCATGGTAAGTGTCGCGTCATCACTCCGGAAGATTTTGAATGCCTTGTCAGCCAGCGAATAGTCAACAGAAAAAGTAACGCCTTGCTCTGTCGATGCATTCAGCTGATCCTGAATGGCTGCTGCAAAGTCCTCACTTGTGATCGCAGCTAGATCCACATCCGCGTCTTGGCTCACCAGGTAGCTGACAACATCGATATCGATTGATTCCGCGTCGAGAGTACTCGTCGCATCGGCGGCTACGGTCATTTTTCCAAGCGAAGAATCATTCGATAGATCGAAATATGCGCGCGAGCCCAATTGTTCGTTCAGTTGACGAGACACCTCAGCTGCTAGATTTTTACCATTGAAAGATTGGCCCGCGAGTTCAGAGAGATCGATGGTTACCTCATAACCCTGCTCGGCGATATTAGTGTCATCAACGGTATCCGGCACATCGATCGCGACCTTAAATGCTTCGCGCAGTTGAATAGCGAGGCTAGTGGTATCGTCCGTGGGGCGAACCGTAATCGTCGCACCATCGGCAGGCGCATCAACAAACGTTAAAACTGATCCAGAGATACTGTAATCGGTACCATAGGTTTGCTCGACACCGTCAAGCAGGACGGATACATCGCTCGTGTAGCGGATACTGTTGGACAAGTTAAACGAAGTATCTGAACCATCTCCGGCGGTGTTGAGCCAATCCTCTGATGTTACAGCCTGGGCGATGGTGACAGTAGCGTCCTCGGCGGGAGCTGCTGTCAACCCAACAGTAAAGGTCCCGTCAGTCTCTTCGGTGAAAGAAAAATCATTCTTTCGGAGAATCTGAAGCGCAGAGGTTGCACCGATTTCGCGCGACAAAGCCAATGTGTCGGCGGTTATGCTGTAATCCGTCCCCAAGGCCAATCGCTCACCATCGAGCAAAACATCATAGAGTGCAGCATCATCTCCAATATCTTGATCAAGCGTATAGTCAACAGTGGAGATAACTTCTACAGTCGAGCCATAGGCTGGAGCTGAGTCAAAGGTGACCGTGCCACCGGAAATTGACACTCCTGTCGTCGCAACACCATCAACCAAGACTGTAAAGTCATCAGCTCCCGTATTTAAAAGGCTAACGCTGTTATCCAACGTGTAACGACTTGCATTAATGACCTGAACCGTGGCGTCAGCGTCTAGCGCATTTGTAAAACTAAGAGCTGTTCCTGTCACGCTGAATTCGGTGACTTGTTCGCCATCAACCAGCACAACGTGATCATCAAGGGTATCTTCAATGTCTGATCCGAGGGTAAATTCTTTGGCGCTCTTGATCTCGATCGCCTCACCAGCTAACGGTGCGGCTGTAAAACTTAATGTGGTTCCTGTGACCGTGTAATCCGTTCCTTCAACCATTTCTGCGCTATCCACGAATACGAGATAGCTCTCGATGTCGGCGGATATATCGTTGGATAAGGTGAAGTCTGTTGTGGTCGCATCGCCGACTGCTCCGGAAAAGCCGATGGCACTTGAGTCAGCGGTCAACGCGACCGCAATCGTCTCGCCAGCTCCCGGTGCTGCGGTGAACGTTAGGGTGTTACCAGAGATCGTAAAGTCGGTATCTACAGTCTGAGAGATTCCGTTGACGGTAACTGTATATAAGCTATCGTCGGCGATAGACTCAGCAAGTGTAAAAACAACCGTAGCGCCGTCACCGACTACCCCGGAGAAACTTTCAGTATTCTGCTCATTCGAAACTACTGTAGCCGATAACGATGATGAGATCGTCGTTTGGGCTGACTGAACGCTCATCGTCAGTGACGTCGAAACCGCAGAGGCAAGGGTGAGAGTTGTCCCACTGACAGTGAAATCCCCGTTAGTAAACGATAATGGCGTCTCAACCCCGTCAGAATTCGTGTAAGAAAAACTATAACGCTCTACGTCGTCTGCGACATCGGAGTCGAGAGTAAACTGAGTTTTATGGACCACCTCGATCACTGCGGCCGAGGCTGGCGCGACGTTAAATGTGATCACATCTTCACTGATGCTAAAGTCCACGCCTTCGACCATTTCTGTGTCATCGACGAGAACCGCATAACTCGAAATATCAGACTCGATATCACTTTCTAAGGTAAATGCGGTCGTCGCACCATCTCCGATTCCATTCGTCACATCGACTGCGACCTGTGTACCGCTGAAGCTAGTTGCTACGGGTGTCACTTCGTTCATCTGGTAAGAACGCATGACCCTGATAAAATCACCCGAATTTGGTACCGACGTGAATGACAGTATGTTGTCTGTGACGCTAAAGTCTGTGCCAGCCGTGAGTTCTTCACCATTCTGCCAGACTGTTAGCTCGTCAGCAGCCAGCACCGCACCAAAGACGCCCAGCTCCCCGTCAGAGCTCAAATCATATGAGGATATCGAGCCGTCCCCCACCACATCCAGGATAGTAGGGGTGAACATCGCAGAACCATCTACCGTGACAAATAAATCGTCAATCGTTGTGACATCCGCTGTTGAGGGGACCGTGAATACAGCTGTGGCACCGTCGCCTGTCTCAGCGACCAGATTCTCGACGCTCTCGTTGGCCAAACCCAAACCATCGATGGTCATGCCAACTTCAGCCTCGCCCGTCTGATACTGCAGCGCAGTGAGGATCGCGCTATTAATTGTCGCGGGGGTTGATTCAATTGGGTTGGAGAGATCATCTAGATTAAACTTCTGGTAGGTCTCGTTTGTGGACCTAAGTTGCACTGGGACTGCCGATTCAGGCTGAATCTGTCCGTATTTATTGACATACATTGGCTCACCGGAGGTTGAGGTTGCCTGGCTCAGCGCCGGCTCAATCAACTGATCACCGAGGTAGACATAAGACTGCCATTTGTTTGATGGCTGATCTGCAGAAGCGACCTGCGTCCTGGCGTAATAGACGGTCAACAAGAAATCATTACCGTTGTCGTCATAGATAGTGACCGCCGACGACTTTGCATAGGTGGTCGGATCATTGGGATCGAATGCCTTTGTCCGCGTGACGCCAAGATCATCTACGAAGGTGGCAATTTCACCCTCAGCAGGGAAATTGATTGATAAGTCAATTTCTGAGGTCGCAATCGCCTCACCAATAGTCGCTGGATCAATCTTTAGGGGCGTAAGCTCGGAGTCAAAGTCAGCTTTACCGAGGGAGTCAACCGTCGCAACGTTCAAGAACTGCCCTGCCGAGTTCACCACGCGGTTTTTGTCATCAAGCAAGAATGACCCGTTTCTTGTGTACAGGTCTTGGCCATCTGCTGATTTCAAAGGGAAGAAACCCTCGCCCGTGACCGCCAGATCGAGTGTGTTACCAGAGAGCTCGATATTACCCTGAGAAAACTCCTGAGATACCTGCTTCAACGCAGTACCTTTACCAACAACCGTAGAAGCCTTCTGCAATGGTGATGTCGCAAAAATGTCGCCGAAGTCTGCTCGCGAACGTTTAAATCCAGTGGTCGCGACGTTCGCAATATTATTCGAGGTCACCGCCAGTTGCGTGGTTGCTGCGTTCAAGCCTGTGAGTGAGGTATAAAATGACATGGTCTGACTCCCTTAAAACTGACCAACTCTGTTTACAGAGCTAATCGGCAATGAAATATTGTTTCCAAAATCGACGTTGAGCTCGGCTGTGGATGCATCCCAGCCTATCGATTTCACAGATGAATAGGTTTTTGGTGTGATCGGCGCCGTCACTCCTGATTGAGTCACCGATGCGCGGACAATATACTGACCCGTTGGAGCAGGCTCGCCACCCGGCAACTTGCCATCCCATGCAAGCTCTGCTGTACCAGGCTGCTGGGGTCCGATGACCATATTTCGAATCCTCTGGTTAGAGGAGGGATCGAAGATACCAATTTCAAGTTGATCGGCGCCATTAGGAAGATCAAAATGAAGTTCAGATGCGCTCTCTCCGTCAGTCGAAATGAGACCTGTTTGAGCGAAAACATCTTTCCCAACCAATACCGCTCCTTGCATGAGCTGCTCAGAGCGTTGCGATTTCGCCATTTCTTCCAGAGAAGCCGACATCCCATATGTCGCCTCTAGTTGCGAGAACTGGGCGAGCTGGGCAACAAACTCCTCATTCTTCATCGGATCTAATGGGTTTTGGCTTTGTAGTTGCGTTGTAAGCAATGTCAAGAACGCATTTCTATCCATTCCATCATCACGTGAATCGACCACTAAATTCGAGTCTTCGTATTCTTGCTTAGTTAAGATTCCGGTATTCGCGAGAGAGATCGTCGATTCCATTTTTTACACCTTCGTAAGATCTAATGTTTTCAACATCAATTGTCGAGCAGTCGTAACGACCTCGACATTGTTCTGGTACGAGCGCGATGCGGCGATCATCTCAACCATCTCTGTCACCTCGCTGACGTTAGAGGCATACATATAACCATCCGCATCAGACGCGGGATTCGTTGGATCGTATACTTTCCGAACGGGTGTTTGGTCGTCGACAATTTCTGCGACCTTGACACCACCCAAATGATCAAAACCACGATTCAAATCTTGCTGGTCAACTAACGCCTTGAATACAGACCGTTTGGCACGAAAAGCATCCTCTTCGGAGCCAGCTATCGTTCCGGCATTCGCTAAATTTGATGCCGTGGTATTCATCCGGATCGTTTGGGCATTCATCGCCGTTCCAGCGATACCAAAAATATTCTTGATACTCATGATTATTCACCCCTCAATGCTTTACGGATTCCGGAAATTCGACCTTCTAAGAAGCTCAATGTAGTTTGAAAATCACTGGCCGCCTCACCATATTTCGCCTGCTCAACACCCATCTCGACAGTATTACCATCTGCTGCCGCATTGAATGGAACGCGATACACGAGCGCTTCGGAAGACTCTGTTTCTCCGACCTCAAAATGCCTGGCATTAGTAGCTGCCATGGGGGACGGTCCCATCCCACCCAAAACTTTTTTAAAGTCGACGTCTCGGGCTTTGAAGTGTGGGGTATCAGCGTTCGCGATGTTGGACGCGATTACCTGCATTCGCTGGTTTCTAACCGCCAGGGCCTTCTCGTGGATTCCGAATGGAGATTCAATTAACTTCATCGTTCCATTGCTCTCAAGTTTCCGCCTTAGTTGTCGATAATTAGACACTTACGGCTAAGCAATACTCGTGCCACACAAGTGGCTACCTCAAAGGCGACCTGATAAATAATAAAAAGCGGCAAAGAATTTGGTCTGCATCGGCAATCATTGGCCGGATTCAGGATTGCTCTAGAGGCCAACTTAGGCATACTGACCGCATGAAAAGACTACTTTTAATTACGTGCCTTTCAATGTGCGGTTCTCAGCCGTTAGCGAGTTCATTTCCAGGCGAGCCTGAGGCATTGGAGAAAGCGGTAAGGCAATGGGTAGCCGAACAAAGCCACGTGCCCATTTCGGACATTGTCGTAGGAAAACTTAACAAGAACATAACTATTCAGCCGTGTGATTCTCCGTTGGATTTGTCGTTTCCGTTTAATAATCGCGACACAGTCCAAGTCTCCTGCGTTGCATCTTGGAACCTATTCGTTAAAGTCGAAATCGCCGACCAACAGAGCAGGCGTGTCGCTACTCGCCCAATACAGCGGGGCCAAACGATTGAAGAGACTGACATCTTGCAACCGAAACAGAGTTGGCTTGGATTAGTGGCCCTCAGAGACATTGATTCTGGTGAACCGGTCACAGACGAGGATCTAGGGTCGACGACTTATGTTTATGCAACAACGCATCGGGTTACCGCGGGTCAGACCATAGCGCGATCAGCCATAGAGAGAATCAAAGTTGCGCATACCATAGATGACCATTTACCAATAACCAATATCATTAACAAACGTTTATTGGCAAAAACAGATATCGAGGCTAATAGTGTTCTATCGGACCATAACACCGAAGTTCTGAACCCAGTTGTTGTTGCCACAAGACCCTTGCCGCACGGGACGATCATCGAAGATGAATTAGTAGAAATCCAATGGCTCCCGCAAAATAGATTCCGAACCTCTCTTTTAACCGATTTGACCGAGGTCGTTGGACTTCAGACTACTCGTCAGATTCGTCCGCTAGAGCCCATCAAGCGCACTGACATTACGCAGGCGTTATTAGTGAAAAAGGGTGACGCGGTTACATTAACTATTGAGAGAACCTCTATAAAAATTGAAGTCGACACCATAGCCCTGGAAGATGGCCAGTACCATCAACAAATTCGGCTCGAAAATGTGGAATCAGGTCAGCTTATTCGAGGAATTGTTGTCGGAAAAAATAGGGCCAAGGGAATTCGATAAATTTTTTAAAAAAATGCTAAAGTTATCTGAAGATCAACCGATTAACCGATTGTGAAGGTGGAGGATGATATGGTTGACAGTGTATCTGGTTTATTAAAAGGCGCTAATGTCGGGTTCGATAAACAGAAGAATTCTGACAGTGTCACAAACGATTTGGCTGGCGAAAAAACCAGCAAGGTTTCGGAAAAAAAGGGTGAGAGCCCCGGGGATGTTGTTGAGTTAAGCTCTGCCGTTCGTCAGGAATTGGATCGCAGTGGGTTTGATCAAACCAAAGTTGAGCAAATCAAAAATGCAATTGCTGAAGGCACTTATCCAATCGACGGAAAGCGTGTAGCCGCGAATTTTGCCGCGATAGAAAAACTTATCTGAAATGAGTAGTTCGCGTAGTGACGACGCCGAAAAAGCCTTAAGGCTCGCTTCAACGCTTGAAACTATTCTTGACAGGGAGTTTGATGTATTGAAATCCTCCAATCTGGATGAGTTCGAATCTCTCCAACCGGAGAAATTGACGATACTTCAAGACCTAACCCACACTCACGCTGTATCCTCCTTTGATAATAACGATTCTCGCCATTCGTATAAAAGTATGGCCGACCTCATCGAGGTAATGGAGTCTTGCAAAAACAAGTTTCAACGTAACGATTTGCTAATCAACAAAAAAATTGAGACAGTTAAATCTGCCCTAAATACGCTCAGGAATGGCTCTGACAATAGGCCGTTGGAGCTCTATGATAAGTTAGGCATGCTAGGGTCCAAAAAGCGCGGCGGTTAATGCGGTTACTGGGGAATGTAAACGGGGGTACCGGCGATTTGCAGAAGATTTCGCTCAGCTTATTTTCTATATTCTTCCTGGTTGCATGCACCAATATTATCCAGACTGATCAGCAACAATGGGTTCCTAGACCTGAAATCGAGTGCGAGAATGGCGACGCAGTTCATCGGTACGCCACAGTGAACGCTACCCGTGTCAACATCCGTGACTTACCCACGGTTTTCTCAAGAGTACTAACACAAAAAACCGCCCCTGATCCAGTGACGGTTGTCTGTGAGTTCGGGGTATGGTCACGTCTTAACCTTCTAGACGTTGGCTCAGAAACTTGGATCTCTTCTGGCTTAATTACTTTACTCCCAGAGCAACCGCTCACAGCCCGCATGAAGCTTGTGTATCTCGGATTACTGGTCACTGGAGCTATGGGTTTGTTAATTGCATTTTTCCGTCCAAAGTGGATCACCAAAGCCGTTGATCTATTGCTTCAAACTCAAGAGCTTCCATCTCATGCCAAACCATTGATCTCGGTTGAACCACAATTTCATCCAGCACGAGACAGCAGAGGTTAATTGTTTGGGCGTAGTCCTTTCATCCAGTAGGCCCACGATAGTATGACTGCGATGGCATGATAGAGCTCCTCTGGGATCTCCTCAGATAAACCTACTCTAGATAAGGCCGCAACCAACTGCGGATCTTCCGCGATAAAAATGCCATGTTTTTTTGCTTCAGCAATGATCTCAAAAGCGAGCTCATCATCGCCTTTGGCAATCAAGCTCGGTGACTCTCGTTGGCCGTATTCTAATGCGACTGCTTTTTTCGATTTAAATCTCATGCCTTTAAATCCAAGTTGGAATGCATTGGCATAGACCGTTCTGGAAAGTTAGTACGTTCTGAATTCAATATCTGAAACGACCGCATATTTAATCCGAGTTCCGAAAGAGCTTCTTGCAAATCAAGACTGCTCTCTCTAGCCAAGTCAACGGTTTTCTTCTCGACTGCCCACATCACTAGTTCGACATTCGATTGCGAGAATGTGGACTTCAGCCAAATCTCGCCGAGATGTTCAAGCGAGGTATGTAAATTGATCACCCATGAGGAATGTCTTTCGTCATCGACCGACCGAAACCGCTCGAAAACTAACTCGACCGGCGGCTGGTCACGGAATAATAACAGTGACGCAAATCCCGAATAATCACGACCCGCTGAGCTCGGTACAGCATCCAACTGAAAACGCTCTAACTCGCCGATCAATTCAGAGATTTTAGCGGTCAATTCCGACTGCGCCGGCAACAGTCGAAGGAGCTGTCTTAACCAAGGCTTTAAGGTCTGAGCCGACAGTGAGATCCCTTCAAGTAGCGCACGTTCCGTATTTAAACCACCAAACTGAACACCCCGTGCGATGGCTTGAGCATTTAAATGATTCGAATCCAATCGCTGATTTTTAAGTCGCACTGCTTCTCGATCCAACCCTTGTCCAGACAATAAGGTTTCCAACGTCCGTGGAGAGAACAAACTTGAAATCTGAGATTTGAAAGATGGTCTGGCTAGAATTTCAGCGAGAGTCGCGGAGAGACCTCCGACAGCAGCTGCCTGACTCGCGGGCGAGGCTGCCGCCTGGTTAAACAGCAACATCAGCCCCTGTTGGCTCTGCGCGACACGGAGTGTCACTTGACCTTCGGGTAAACGCATCCCTGGTGGTAGTGGAATGTCTCGGTTATTGAGTTGCAGTGCCATTTTATCACCAGCACTTGAAACCAACGCTTGAATAACTTGGCCCGACTTGAGACCAAGCTCTGCTGCAATCGGCTGAGTGATCGGCACACTATTGGGTAATGCATCAGGCGCAATTGGCCGAGGCATCGCCGGATTGATATCTGGAATAAGCATCTTTTTATTCCCCTGGTCCACTGACACCGATGTTATCACTGAACGAACGAGCTGATCCGAATTCTCAAGTGGCGACGGTTGCGGGCTCGCCCCTGGGGGCGGAAAACCTAGGCCACTCGCGGGTTGCTGAGCCAGAATTCGACCCACTCCCCGCGCATCGATCGGATGCATCGCAGCTAGCATTGGATGTGAACGCATTGCTGGAGCCATTTGGCTATCAGCCCGAGGCTCATACATAACCGACGCTTTAGTTGGTTCATAGATCAATAGGATCTGTGTGGGGGTTGGGGTCGGCACCAATCCTTTAAGCACTGGGACATGTCGAGCACCGGACTGAAAAGGTGTTAACGATAAATCCCCATACTTCATGAGTAACGCAACCAAATCACGATTCGCCGATACTTGAACTTGCTGATTCGATTCACCGCCGCTGACCTTTAAAACCACAGTCTGCTTGGCGGCGTCGTAATGCAGCTGATACCTCAGACCATCTGAGGCTATTGTCACTGGCCGGCCATAGGTCGCCTGAATGACGCGCGCTACACTCTGTGATCCCCGCTCCGACCCCAGTAGACTCGAGACCGGAAGCAACATTTAGGGGAACCGAACCCAGCCGGCCTTTTCGTCACTGATATTCTTTTTCAACCGGTTAGGTGATGTTTTAAAAATGACCTGACGTAAATGCTCGATATCAGGAACCTGCAAGACAGCGCCTGCATAGAGCCAATTCGGATTTCCACGACGAAACGCATGCGGATTGGCACGCACAAACGCCTGCCGGAGAATGCGTGGTTGAATCGCTGAATTCGGAACCACTTTACGGATCACCATGTCGAGGGTTTCGCCCCGACGAACCCGGTGGGTTCCATTGGTCACGATTTTGGCGTCAGAGATGTCAGCATCAGATCCGGCACCTTTCTCTGCTATCACTTTAGCAGCAGGAATGGGGACCCTCAGCACCTCAACTTCTGTTTCGATCTCTTTTAATAGGCGCGAAACCGCCTGATCCACCGACATATCTGCAGCGACCGCCGGTAACGAGACGCCGATCAATAAAATACTCGCAAATCGCCACATAGTTGGTCCCTGTTAAAACGGTAACGCCACTTTACCACCGATCTGTTCTAGGGAAGCCCCAGCCACATGCTCAATGGTCGCGCTATTTTCAAAAGTTTGAGTCACTTTGATCAATGACAATTGAGCCAAGGTACCCGGCTCAAATGTCCGCTGTGGAATTGTATTCCGATCGATCAATAACAGTTGATCGCCAGCGGCGATACCCGACGCGGCACCACCGTCGATTTGATAGGTATTCTCCCCCTGACGGATGACTGCAAAATGAATCGGCTCACAACGACCAAACTCAGCAAGATCACCGACCCATTGATTCATGAGCTGACCGACTTCTTTAGTCAACTCGTTCGGCAATACACCCTCTGTGTAGGTAATGGGCCTTACCGGGATTCTTACGTGGCTGTTACCCCGCCAAACCAAGTTACTGTCGGCGGCATCGGTGAGTGAAACATCAAGACGAATCCAAGATTCTTCGAGCCAGGAGGGATGGCCGTTAAAAAAGCTACTAACGGGATCCGATCCCGGCACACGTTGGGGCTGATGCATCTCAGGCGCAAAGCCCGGACTCAATCCGATCTGAATCTCATAGCGAGAGAGTTCAGATCTGATCCCGGACACCATTTGCAAATAGCTGCTGGATGGTTGCGTCAATGGCAAAGTGTGCCAAAACGGACTGCGTTCGAGTCTTTGGTTGAATTCTCTAGTTACCATCTGACCCAACTGACGAACGAGACCTGCATGATTAACATCAAATGGACCCTGGTGAAGTGCAGGATACACTTTAACCGTTCGAATGAGATGATCGTCGTTGGTAAAGCATTGGGGTAGCGCACCAGATTTGTCGTCCAAGGCAATTTCCACTTCAGGACGGCGCATCTCCTCCAGATAACTCCGTACCTGAACGCCACGAACACGAACATCAGACCGAATCATCGTGCTTTCATGCAATCTCCCGTCACTATCAAGCCACGCGGTATTGGTCACTTGGGTGTCCGCATCCTGTGCTTGGGCAACAAAGCGTTCTTTGATGGCAGTCAGAATCGCCTCACTCGCATCAGATCCCTGATGCGATTCAGCGCACACAAAGGTGCTGGCGAGACTACAAATGATGCCGAGTAAATACCGCATGGTTCGTTCCGTTACGACCGGCTTGCCATCGATGCCAAATACAAGGCGCGCAAATCGTCAACGACGTCTTGATCCAATGACATGGTGGTTTCGTAGGTATCCTCACCCACAGGCGCAATGCTGACCACTTTCGCCCCATAAATGACACCTTCAACTTGTGTTCTGAAGGTATCGCTCAGTACTGCCATATCAGCGACCGTTGTCGTTGCATCTAAGTACTGACCATAGACCTGCTCAGTCAACCCTCGATAGGCATCAAGCTTCGATGCACGAATCGCCAATAACCGCTGTTGAGCGTCAACGTCCGATGGCTGCACGCTGATCACCGCATACCCTGTCGCACGAATCGCACTACGACGCTCAACAACGGGGATCGCCTTGGTTTCGACAACTGTCGTTTGTGGAGGCGTTGCCGGATAAGCGGCAGTATTTTGCCCCGGCGGTGCCATCGTCACAGTACAACCCGTAAGTACTGCTGTTCCTAATATCACAAGTGTTTTTAGTGATGCTCGCATGTTTGTTCTCCGACCGCATATTCGTCCACCCTACCGGCTCTAGCAGAATTGATGCCAGAACAAATTTAGGATCTAGAACGTATATCGGACACAATCGAAAAATATTTACCGAGAGACCAGCCGCACATTCACCAACCCAAACCACCAAACCAATATCCAAGTTGGCATCGCTCTTGCTGAGGCTTAACAAGGGTCCCAGGTCAATACCGGGGAATTATCAATAACACATTGATTCATGGGTAGATATTTGTGCAATTAGCGCTGTCAGATTTTCGTCAACGGATCCCGAACTTGGACTGGAAGTCTATGGGGATCCCTGCGCTCGTTCTCCTCATCATTGCGATGCTGATTCTACCTTTGCCAACATTCTTACTCGATATTTTGTTCACTTTGAATATTATGATTGGGCTAATTGTGATCATGATTGCGATTCACACAGAGAAGCCGTTGGATTTCTCGTCATTTCCAGCGGTTCTTCTCTTCGCGACCATGCTACGCCTTTCCCTCAACGTGGCATCGACGCGGATTGTTCTGGTCAACGGCCACGAAGGAACGGACGCGGCTGGCAAAGTGATCGAGGCCTTTGGTAACTTTGTAATCAGCGGAAATTATCTCGTTGGGTTTATCATCTTTGGCATCCTGATGATCATTAACTTCATTGTTGTGACCAAGGGAGCAGGCCGAGTCTCGGAAGTTATCGCACGATTCACACTCGATGCTATGCCTGGCAAACAAATGGCCATAGACGCAGACCTTAATAGCGGTGTCATCGATCAAGAAGAAGCAAAATTACGACGTGCAGAAATTGCCCAGGAATCTGACTTCTTCGGCTCAATGGATGGTGCGAGTAAATTTGTTCGCGGTGATGCAGTCGCCGGATTACTCATTTTGATCATTAACATCATCGGCGGCCTGGCCATCGGTATGACGCAATACGATATGTCTTTCCGAGATGCTGGAGAGATTTATGTCTTACTGACTATTGGTGATGGTTTGGTTGCACAGATCCCCTCACTGATTCTTTCACTTGCAACAGCGATCGTCGTCACTCGTGTAACGACCAGTCAATCAATGACTGAACAGACCACCAGCCAATTGGCAAACCCAACTGCTCTCTATGTCACGGCAGCGATTCTTCTGCTCCTCGGAATCATTCCTGGAATGCCATCTACGGTCTTTATTTCCTTGGCATTTGTTTCTGGAGGAATTGGCTACTTAGTTTATCGCTTACGAAAAAATGAGAATCTTGATCAAACTGAGGCGGAGCAAACCGCGACAACCCAGTCACCATCAGAAGACCAAGACGTTCAGTGGGAAGACGTCAGCCAAGTTGATCTCATTTCATTAGAAATTGGTTATGGTCTGATTCCGTTGGTCAATAATGAAGCCGGCGGCCAACTCCTCAACCGAGTCAAAGGTGTCCGCAAGAAATTGTCGACCGAGCTAGGCTTCCTCATCCAGCCAGTTCGAATTCGCGATAATCTCGATCTCGAGCCCAATACCTATCATTTGCTCGTCAATGGCGTCCTTCGAGGTCGAGGGCAGAGTTACACTGGCAAAGAACTGGCAATCAATCCAGGCCACATTACAACTCCAATCGACGGAATTGCGACTAAAGAACCGGCTTTCGGGCTCGAAGCAGTTTGGATTGAGTCATCACAACGCGACCATGCTCGCACACTCGGCTATACCGTGGTGGATCCCTCGACGGCGATCGCCACACATTTAAACAGTCTTCTTTACGGAACAGCCGCTGAATTACTTGGTCATGACGAGGTTCAACAAATTCTGGATAAGACGACAGAGCGCTCACCGAAACTGGTTGAAAACCTTGTTCCAAGCAAATTGAGTTTGGCAGTAATCACTCGGACGCTGCAAAACCTACTGCGAGACGGAGTACCAATCCGCGACATGCGAACTATCCTAGAAGTTCTCAACGAAGAAGGCGGAAAAACACAAGATCCTGATGATTTGACTGCCCTGATTCGACCAAAACTCGGGCGAATGATCGTCCAGAGCCTAATCGATATCTCAGACGAAATGCCTGTCATGACGCTCGAACCGCAACTCGAACAGATGCTGCATAATGCGGTTCAGCAGTCGCAGCAGAGTAAAACTTTAACGATTGATCCAGAGCTTGCGGAAGCTCTGTTCAAGTCCATGCGCATTGAAGTGAAAAAAATCGAAGACCAGGGACAACCCGCAATCTTGGTGGTTTCACCAATTATTCGGCCTTGGCTATCAAATTTAATACGACCACGGATCCAAGATTTGACCGTGCTGTCTTATACAGAAATCCCAGAAGATCAATCCGTGAACGTCGTGGCAACGATATCCGCACAGATTGAAGAATCGA
>Ga0181553_10000962_pt1 | contig 25564 bp, 22 predicted proteins | sample 011ome_17_FD_133753 | JGI IMG/M metagenome (GOLD analysis project Ga0181553, IMG submission 133753) | Coastal salt marsh microbial communities from the Groves Creek Marsh, Skidaway Island, Georgia - 011502XT metaG (megahit assembly) | ecosystem: Environmental > Aquatic > Marine > Intertidal...
AATTACAGCTTTCTCATTTAAAAATTGTGTTTTGTCATTTTTAGGAATATTAAAGAGTGACCAATATTCTATAGGATCTTGTTTTGAGCGATTATTATGAGTATTTATACTTATAAAATGTCCAGGAAGAAGTTTATTTATTCCTTGAAAAATTGAATATGGAGCTGGGACATAATTATGGAGAAGAAACAATGATAATGAATTTCTGCAAATTTTCTTTTTAAAATCAGGATGTTTTTTTAGAGCTTTAAGCTCAGATCCAAACACAAAAGTATTTCCTTGCCATCCATAATATAAATGCTTTTCTCCAATAGGGTCTCGAGCAAGGGATAGGGTTTTAAGCTTTTGATCCCAAACTGCAAATGCAAACATTCCTCGCAATTTTAAAAGAGTAGGCTGCAATCCCCAGAAAGAAATAGCCTGAACTAAAGTTTCTGTGTCTGAGGTTCCATTCCATTTAATCCCTATTTCGTGTTCGAGCTCTTTTCTTAAAGAAAGATGATTATAAATTTCTCCATTGAATGTTATGACAAATCTCTTGCAACTTGATTGCATCGGTTGAGAGCCAGTAACTGAAAGGTCTAAGATAGACAATCTTCGATGGCCTAATGCAACAACCCTGCTTGTATCTATCCAGGTGCCTGCTGCATCAGGACCTCTGTGCTCAAGAGAGTTTGTCATGGCATTCAGGATGCTCAATCCCTGATCCTCATCAAAAGAATCTGGATTAAAAAAGCCAGCTACACCACACAAATTACTTTCTCTCAGTTATTCTTTTAAAGCCAACAGCACACCAAAATGGAGCATGATCAGAAAAGGTAATTTTCTCTAATCCAGCAAATGTCATCATTTTTTGAATCTCAATTTTTGAAAATCTTTGCTCTAATGGGGTTCCAAATCTATCCCTGGCATCTGTTCTCATTGTATAGAGACTATGATTTTTATAATAAGAAAGGGGTATGTTGGATGATTCAAGGTTAATTAGATCGAATAACTTTGCTATTCTTGTGAATGGGAAATAAATAAATAAGGCAATTAAATCAGTAATAAAGTGTTTTAATCTAGGCGTAAGTCTAAATATACATCTTCTAATAATATCTGATAATTTCCAAGTATACCTATAAATAGTAGATCTATTATCAAAGGAATAATAAAGGTACAAAAGGAAAGGAGCTCCAGGTTTTAATAATTTTATACATGAAGCAAGAGCATCTTGTGTATTCGGAATATGATGGAGAACACCTAGAGAATATCCAAAATCTTGAGTGCCCTCAAGCTTAATATCATCATCAACTGAAGCTTTAAAAAAGTTTATATTTGAGTGTTCTTTCAGATTTTTTTGAGAAATTTCCAAAGCATCAGATGGGTCAATGCAGTTTAAAATTCCAACTTTTGGGGCAACCCATCTAGCCCATCTTCCACTTCCACTGCCCATATCAAACCCCTCTGGATTTTGCGGCAAAGAATTCCAAGGAAAAATTGCAAAATATTCATCAAATATTTTTTTTGACTCTTCTTGGCTCATGCTTGATTGATCAAATCTAGACCATTCATCTCCAAAAGATTTTACAGTTTTTGGGTCAATGTTCTTTTTCATTTTCTTTAATATTTATGGATTTGCTGATTGCATTTATTAATAAGGGCTTGTTGGTTTGTAATGAATAATTTTGCATAATTCTATTTGCGGAAGCCTTTCCCAGCCTTTTCCTTAAAGGTATATCTTGAGATAGTTTCAACAAAGCATCATACCAATCCTGATCACTTTCAACCAGAAAACCACTGCTATCATTTACTACATCTATATTTGAACCAACAGGAGATGCTATTACACATACTTCGCATGCCATGCATTGAATCAATTTATATGCGCACTTTCCTCTTGACCATTCATCGTCATTAAGTGGCATCAACCCGACATCAAATTTATTAATTAGATTAACTTCGTCCTCTAGGGACCAAGGTATTGATTCAACAATTACATTTTGAATACTTGGGCCTTGCGCGCCTACAACGATAAGCTTAAGAGGAATTTTCTTGCCTAGCAAAGCAAGAGGTTTAACTAATTTTTCTAGATATATTGCAGTCGAGGGCGAACCTATCCAACCCAAAGTAAAACAGCTATTAGGCTCCCTGTTTTTTTTATAATAAATATTTGTATCAACCACGCTAGGTAAAATAATTACATTGGAATTATATTTTTTTGCATAATTTGCTAAGTTTTTATTGCCAGCAGTAACATATGATGCATTTTTAATAATTCTTTTAAATTTAGATCCTAAAAATGGCTTCAATAACTTGTACTTGCCTGAGCTATATTTCAAGTAAAATGCATCATCAAAATCATATATATATGGTTTTCGTAAGAGAAGTTGCTCTAACCAACCAGGAAGAAATGGAAAAAGTTCACAATGAACGATTAATAAATCATATTTTCGGCTGAAGATTAATAGTTTTATTCGCTCAAAAAAAGAAAAAAGAAGCTTTAAAAAAGGTATCTGAGCTTTACTAGAAAGCGCAATGATATATTCATTAATCAGCAATGAGTTAATCTGAAGTTCAAACCCAGAAGAATACAACTCTTCCTTATATTGTCCTAAACGGACCCTGTTACTTGCGGCCTGTTCACCATATAAAGCAAAGCATAAGATTTTATAAGTTTTCATTTATTATGATAATAAGGTAGGCTCATGAAAAAAATTTGTTGAATGACTTATTTTAATCGATCTTTAGGGTGATTTGGCTTGATTGTAAATCTCAGCATAACTACTTATTCCTCTTGAGATTGAAAAAACTTTCTCTGCCGCTTCTCTGCATCGATGAGAAGTTTTTGGATCTGCAACCAACTCAATAAATAATTCATATGCTATCTCTAAATTAGTTTTATCATAATCATCTAATATCACTCCAATATTGTATTGATTTATTATCTCAGCAACATCTCCAACACCGCTATTAGAAACTATAGGATTACCGCAACCTAAAACCTCGGCCATTCTTGTAGGAGATCTTCCTAATTCGGATAATTGATTTCCTTTATAGAACATTACTGATGCACATTGATGCTGATTTACACTTGGCATATTCTCAACGGTTGAACTAAATACCCTAAGACGATCTATGGGAACCCCTCTTCTATGAAGAAAATCTGTAACTATTGAGTGGTTGTCTTTTGTTGCAACTTCAAATTTTATAAAAGGATTTTTTGTTGCTAAGAATGAATAAAACACTGCCATTTTTTCAAGATCAAACCAACCATTTAATACTGATCCGCTACAACCAATTACGTAATCAGGTTTTTGATTGCTTGGATAAAATTTATCCAGATCTGTGCAAGTTGGAATGACAACAACCTTTTTATGACAAATCTCATGCTCATATAAATCAAATATATATGAAAGGGAAGCATTTGTGAGAGTAACTATCGAAAATGCATTATTAATAGCGCGTCGCTCAAGTGAAAGTAACATTTTATGTATAAGGGAGTTTCGTTTGATGCGCCCAGATGTTATCAGTTCTTCTGGCCATAATGCTCGCATATCGAAAATATAGTTAATTTTGAGCACTCTTCCTACTATCATAGCTACTAAAGCAGGAATATAGCTCCTTGCATGAATAAGAGTGGCTCCTTTTTTAGCCTCAATAAAGCACGCAATAATCATCTTTAAAATATCAATTACAAGAGAAAAAGGGCTAAAAAAATTTGTGTATTTCTTTGCCGCCCAGTTTATATTATTTTCATCACATTTAGACTGAATAGAAGTTCTCAGTTGAGCATTTTTAATATCATTCTTTTTTTCAAATGAAATAATTGTGAAATTGAAATCCTTGGATAAACCAATCACGTATCTTAATACTTGTGACTGACCTAGGGGTTCCATTAAACCATTCCTAGTTAAGAAAATTGTTTTAGGTTTCATATAAAACGAAATATTTAATCGATTGCTCTACCAGGCTCTGTTATATTAGCTTGATATTTTACTGTTGAAGAAGAGAAGTTTGAATCACTCATGCCAAATAAATAAATACTTATTTCATTCTTATTAACGATTGAAACCTTTGGGCTTGAAACGCTTTTTAAAATATCCATAAATGCCATCTTAGTAAGTGATGGTTTGTTAAGTTTTAGGGCTAAGATTTCATAAAATTTTTTTAAAAAAAATGATCGGGAGATGTGATGATGAATGGGAGCTTGGATCTCCTCGATATTAATTAATAATTTTTTCTTCATTTCTGTTGGTTGATCGAGATAACCAATACCCAATAAATCCTCAGCAAAGTTAATAAGATTGACATTCTCTCCTTTCTTTATCATCTCAAGCATTACAGGAGCCACTGATCCTTTGAAATTAATAAACCTTGAATAGTTGGATAGTTCATAAGTGGTCATTAGGTAATCCTCTAAAACTGAGCATTTTTTTCCAAGCGCAGCTGAAAATATAAGCGCGCTACTCATTGAGCAACTTACAACTTCTTCATATTTTGAAATCAAGCTAAACAACCTATTGTAAAATTCACCATTACTGCTGCCGGCACTAACAACACCATAACCTTCGTTGATCCAGAAATTTTTTGAGGTATCTATATCCCCTCTTTGCTTAATCAAAACATCTCCATTTGTTATATTTTTCTTTCTTAAGCTTTTTAGTAAATTTAAATTATTTGTCTTTCCGTCTGGAGGTCCAATTATTAATAATTCGTTAGATGCTACTTGCTCGAAATTAAGCTCTTTTAATATGATCCAAGGGTGAGGTAGATGAACGCATTGTTTTATTCCGCGAGCTCTTTTAGCAATACGCTCGTTGTAACACCAATGCAAAGGTTCAGGTGAGGAAATATCTTGAACTTCATGAAGATGATTCATATCTACACCGTGAGATATACCTATGGGAAGTGGTATATTTTTATCCAAATTTAGATAAGATCTAAGTATATTTCCACTGCCCATTTTTTTTGAAAGCACATATAAACTATCATACTTTCTAAGTTCGGTAATTTTCATTGTTTAGTGAAATGCATTAAGCGCAACTATAATCATACTTAATTATATCGTCTGCTTTTCTATCAGTTGTTCTAAATGAGAACCTTTTTTATCTCGCAATGATCTGTATGAGCCTGATTCGATAATTGAGCCTTTATCAAGTACATAAACATAATCAACATCTCTTATTGTAGAAAGTCTATGAGCGATAATTACTAAAGTAATTGATCCCTTTAGATTATCTATAGATTCCTGAATAAAACTTTCTGAGTCAGTATCAAGTGCACTCGTAGCTTCGTCTAGTAATAAGATATTTGGCCGTCTAAATAACTCTCTAGCTATAAAAAGTCTTTGTTTTTGACCTCCTGATAGTTTAATGCCTCGATCACCAACTTGAGTGTGATATTGTTCTGGCAATGATTCAATAAAGTCAGCAATGTTTGCTTGCATACATGCTTTTTTTATTTGAGAGAGCAGTTCTGAATTTTCTTCAATATCTCCTTGCCACATACAAATATTATTAGCTATTGAATCATCAAAAACTACCATATCTTGAGACACATACCCAATTTGTGATCGCCATGAGCTAGATTTTAACAATGATGAATTTTGTCCATCTATTAAAATTTTTCCACTTGTTGGTCTCAAAATTAATGTTAATAAATCAACAATAGTTGATTTGCCCGCTCCTGACGAACCAACAAAAGCCACTGATTGAAATGCTCTAATTTTTATATTAATTTTAGATAATGCATTCTCAAACTCATCTCCATATGAAAAGTTTACATTTTGAAACTCAACCGACTCTGTAAAAGTATTCATTGAAATGTCGCCATCAAGTTCAATATTCTGCATTTGGTTATGAAATTCGTCATTAACCATTTCTACTGCGCCAATTTGATCAAGCATCAGTTGACCATGCAGCTGCATTCCATGGAATGAATTGAGCCCTCGATAAAATAAAGCTATTGAAACTAAGATCGGTCCTATTGGTTCATTGAAGTATGCTATTTGTGCACCAATGATAATCATTACCGACACTACTAAAATTGGCTCTCTTAAGGAAAATGTTAATGTCTCAGAAATTCGTCTTTTTAACTCAAAGTCAACAAATCTATTCACGGATTCAAAAAATTTACCTCTTAGATGATGTGATTGACTGGTAGATATTAAATACTTGAAAGCATGGAGGTATTGTATTAGTAGCTTTGAGAGAATGCCGCTTTCTTTGGCAGTCTTTCTAGAAAGTATCCGTACGTAAATATTCAATCCTTGAAAAATAAATAAAAGTAGTAAGCCAAATAATATTGCCATTGCGCCAAATTTCCATGAAACTGCAAATGCTAACCCAACATAAACAGCTCCCATGACAAATTCTGAGCCAAGTCTCATCATTGATCTAAAGGCAATTAACATAGTGTTAATTTGATTATTCATAACATTGATAAAATGGCCTGTATCCCGACTCGAATAGTACTGATAGTTCATAACGCTATACTGGTCAAATAGCCTTTCTTTTAGCTCTCTAAGAAGCTGTGCAATAAGGTAAGCATTGAATGCCATGGAGCCAAAGACAAGCAATCCTTTAAGCAAAAAAGTAATTGTAATTGCAATAATCAAAATTACAGGCGAGCCATCCCAGCCTAAGTAGATAAAAAAATTAAATAAAAGCTTTCCTATACCGGTTAATTCTTTCTCACTACCTGAGGCACCAAGCACTTCGAATAAAGGCAAAACAATTAAGAATCCAACCCCTTCTGATATTGCTGCAATCAAAGAAAGAGCCGTTACAATATAGATTTTGGGACCTAAATATTTTTGGAAAATTTTTAAATAATTTACTGTGTCAAAAAAAATATTGCTCTTACTTTTCATATAATAATTTACAATCTTAAATCGGAAGAGTCTTTTGGCAACACACTTTTTAAGTCAAAAATTACACTATTGACCTTACAAAGATTTCTGAAACTAGTAGGATCAAGCTGAACGAATTCTTTATGCGGTACGGCTAAAATTAATCCGTCATACTTGTTATTTTCTAAATTATCTATAAATTCACAATCAATGTTTTCGGGGAATTCATCTTTAGAAATCCACGGATCAAATACATCCACCGCAACACTGTATTCTCTAAACTCACTAATCATATCTAATACTTTAGAATTACGAAGATCTGGGCAATTCTCCTTAAATGTAGCTCCCATGATAAGAACTTTTGAATTCTCTAGATTGATATGCCTCTGCGTCATCCCCTTGATCAATCTAGAAACAATATAAGCACTCATCCTGTCATTTAATCTCCTTCCAGATAAAATAATTTCAGGCTCGTATCCTATTGATTGAGCTTTGTGGGTTAAATAATATGGATCTACTCCTATACAATGCCCTCCAACAAGTCCAGGCCGAAAGTCTAAAAAATTCCATTTAGTTCTAGCCGCCTCTAATACCTCTGAGGTGTCAATTTCCATTTTATTGAAAATAATTGCAAGCTCATTTATCAAAGCAATATTTAAATCTCTTTGTGTATTTTCTATTACTTTGGCAGCTTCAGCTATCCTTATGCTAGATGCTCTATAGGTGCCTGCTAGTATTATTTCATTATAAAGAGCATCGATAGTCTTTGATGACTCCGCGTTTGATCCAGAGGTTATTTTTGTAATGCTTGTAACATCATGCTCTCTATCACCTGGGTTAATCCTTTCTGGACTATAACCAACAAAAAAATCTTTATTAAAAATCAAAGATGACTGTTGCTCCAAAATTGGTACGCACTGCTCCTCGGTGGCACCAGGATAAACAGTTGATTCAAATACAACAATATCCCCTTTTTTTAAGATAAGCCCAATTGTTTTTGATGCTTGAATAAGAGGTTTTAAATCAGGTTTCTTTTGTTTATCAATTGGGGTGGGAACAGTTACTATGAAAAAATTGCATCTTTTTAAATCATCAGGCGTATTTGTAAACACTAAATTCTTAGAGTTTTTTAACTTTTCTTCTGTAACCTCAAGGGTAAAGTCAATTCCATTTTTGAGATCTTCTATTCTTCTAGAATTGGTATCAAAGCCAATCACTTCTCTTTTTTTCCCAAATTCTACCGCTAAAGGTAACCCAACATAACCCAAACCTACGATCGCTAATTTAATAGAATGAGCCATTAATTCATTATTTTGATTGGTAAAAATTTTGATACCAATTCACAAAGTTAGTAACACCTTCAGTTACAGGCGTATTAGGTTTAAAATTAACCCACTCATTCAACTCAGAGGTATCTGCGCTTGTCGATTGAACATCTCCAAGCTGCATTGGTAAAAAATTTTTTTTTGCCTGAATATTTAGTGCATTTTCAATAGCAGAAATGTAATCCATTAATGGTGTTGGTTGGCTATTACCAATATTAAAAACCCTATAAGGAGCATTACTAGAAGCAGGGTCTGGTGCTTCAGATGAAAATAATTTATTAGGAATAGCTGTTTTATCTGAGACTCTTATTACACCCTCTACGATATCATCAATATAAGTGAAATCTCTAGTCATATTCCCTTCATTAAAAACATCGATTGGGTTACCTTCTAATATAGCTTTGGTAAAAAGAAATAATGCCATATCAGGCCTACCCCATGGCCCGTATACGGTAAAGAACCTCAACCCAGTTGTAGGCAATGAAAATAAATGACTATAAGTGTGTGCCATTAATTCATTAGATTTTTTTGTGGCAGCATAAAGGCTGACTGGATGATCAACGCTATGATGCTCAGAGAATGGGAGAGATTTATTTCCTCCATAAACACTTGAGCTGCTTGCATATGTTAAATGTTCAACATTATTGTAACGACATAATTCAAGAATATTTATAAAGCCTTCAATATTACTTTTAATATATGCATGTGGGTTTTCAAGCGAATACCTAACGCCTGCTTGAGCGGCAAGATGAATTACTTTTTGAGGTGAATGCTTCGTAAAGAGATCTTTGATCGATGAAAAGTCTTCTATGTTATTTTTAAAAAATGTAAAATTCTTGAACTCATTGAGAATTTGAAGTCTACTTTTTTTAAGACTTACATCATAGTAATCATTAAGATTATCAATACCTATTACTTCGTCACCCCTTTTTAAAAGCTCTAATGAAGTATGCATCCCGATGAAGCCAGCAGATCCAGTTACTAATATTTTCATAATTTAGAAATCAAAAAATTTGTTAGTATTAGCATTTAAAGGCGGCCAATTTTATTCGAATTATCCCTAATCCAATTCTTTAGATCCTCGCCAGACATCCAATCTGGATTATTTTCACTACTATAAACAAAGTTTTCTGGAACTTTTTTACCATCTTTAATTCGTTTTTTATCAGAATCCCAGCCATTAATTGCTGGCAATATTTTAAAATAATCATCATATTCATATGTAAAAAGTGCGTCTTCGGATCCAATCATTTGTTCGTGTAACTTTTCTCCTGGCCTTATTCCAACAATTTCATGCTTTGCTTCAGGAGCAACTACTTTTGCTAAATCAGTTACCTTCATGGAAGGGATTTTCTTGACATATATTTCACCTCCTTCCATATCACTAAATGCCTTTAATACTAAGTCAACTCCTTCTTCAAGGGAAATCATAAACCTTGTCATGCGATTATCTGTAATAGGAACGGTTCCAGAATCTTTTATAGATTCAAAGAAAGGAATCACAGAACCCCTAGATCCCATTACATTTCCATATCTGACCACTCCAAATTTTGTACCATGCTCTCCTGAATATGAATTTGCTGCAACAAATAGCTTATCAGATGCAAGTTTTGTAGCCCCATATAAGTTTATTGGAGAACTAGCTTTATCTGTAGAAAGAGCAACAACCTTTAAGATTTGTTTATCAATACATGCATCAATTAAATTCATTGCTCCAATAATATTGGTCTTAATGCATTCAAAAGGATTATACTCAGCAGTTGGGACTATTTTTGTTGCTGCAGCATGGACAACTAGATCAACTCCATCAAGCGCTCTCATTAATCTGTCTTTATCTCGAATATCACCGATAAAAAATCTGATCCTAGTTTCATTCGGATACTTTTTTGCCATATCCCATTGCTTCATTTCATCGCGAGAAAAAATAATAATTTTTTTAGGATCAAATTGTTCTAATAAAATTGATGTAAAGGTTTGACCAAATGAGCCTGTTCCGCCAGTAATTAGTATAGTTTTATCTTTTATCATAAATATTATCTATCTAATGTTAGCCTCAACAGATTGATTATTAATTTTTCTTAAAAAAATATGAGGCAATGACATAAATGATTGCTAGAAAAAAACCACTTAATGTTATTACTATACATATTAATGACCGAAAAGGACCAGACTTTACATCGGGAATAAAAGCACTATCAAAAGGCTTTAAGAGATAATTTTCTCTGATGTTTGCAAACATTTGATTTTTTAATTGTGATTCGATTACTTGACTCATTGACCTCCTAACCTCACTTTGTAGCGTTGAGGATAGTTTTTCATTTAAGTAAGATAATGCTTTAGTTGACTCTTCAAGAGCCTCATCTCTATATACATTATTTAACTCTCTAATGATTAATATAGATAAATCATATGCAATCTTAGGAGATTTGCTTGTTACAGATAGAGAAACTAGCCCTGTTTTTACATCATCTGAAAGATTTATAGTACCTCTATAAGCCTTATAAACCTCTAAAAATAACAAATTATGTGTTGACATATCACTCGTTTCAGAGAATCCATCTTTATAAATTACTTCTTTAGTTTCATGATTGTATTCTTCAATTCCAACAAGGCTTGAAAATACACCATCAAAACTTAAAAGATGCTTTAAAAAATCTCTTGATTCAATAGTTTTGATGGCAAGCGCTGCTTTATTAGAGCTGCCCCCAACTTGAATACCTGCAATAGAAGCAAGCCCCCCTAATTGGCCAGATGAAGAACCAACTGATGATGCCTGAGCATTCTGAGTGGCAAGAGTAAGCATGGTTTGAGAGGTGTACTCATCCTCTAAAGACAAAGAGTAAATAATGGAACCGATGCCAAAAATTATGGTTACTAAAAGTATTAAAAGTTTTTGAGCCCAAATTACACTAATAAGCTCTAATACATTTATATCTTGATCTGAGTTTGATGTGTTAGAACTATACTCCATAATTTTTTTAATAGTAAAATGAAATGGTATTATACAGTTTTATTGACAATGAAAAATTTTAAAATAGAAAATTCTTCCAAATTAAATATCTGTGGATTTATCTTCTAAAAGTTTCTCAGCTAACCAGAACTCAAAATCACTATTAATCCTAACACTTTCTTGTGGTAAAAGTGTTATGTGTCCAGTCTTTTTCTTTGAAGATTCATCAAATAAGTTATCTATATGAATTATAGTAATTGCTCCGTTCTCCCTATACAAAGTATCTCTCTCAAGTTTGATTATTGAATCCGAGTTTGTGACAGGCGAAAGGCCAGACTCGCCATGAAGAAACAAATTATTTAATTCTTCATCTACAGATATCACATTATCTACATTAAAAATCATAAGAGTATTAATTGCCCAATCTATATGCTCCACTGTTCTCATTGGGGAATTTACATTTAAAAAACACACATAATCAATACTTGCTCGATCTATCTTTGAAAGAGACTGAAGCGCATCAAGCCCTAAATCACCCCTTCTAGAGTTGGTATCAATTTCTGGGGATCTTTTGTGAAGAGTTAGATTTTCAAAATTTTTTGAAAACTCTAATACGTCGTCATCTCCGGAACTTATGATAATTTCTTCAAAAGATTTACATTTTAAAGCCTCAGATATTGTGTACCATATAAGCGGTTTGCCACACATATCTATCAGAGCATCATTTTTCACATAATTTGTTTGTCGTGAAGCGGGAATAATGGCAACAACTTTTGGTAATTTTCCATTTAATTCTCTTTTTACAAATCTTTTTTTAATTTCTCTCCTAGTATCTAAAATTTTCTTTTTATTTTTTGTTAGAGACTTAGAGTGCTGACGATAATAAAATAATGGTATATTGATATTTTTAGGCTTGTATTTTTGGATAAAACGAAGCCAAAGCTCATAACCATCCTGACATTGAAAATCTTCAATATATCCACCCAATCTCTTTAATGTGTTTGTTCTGAACATTGTGCATGCACCATGTGCAGGCAAATCCAAGATTTCAACATCATCATCTAGTTTATCTCTTCTTATTAAGTCTAATACTTTTCCATGTTCATCTACTTCATAATAATCAGGAAAGACCAAATCAAATTCTTTATTTCGGTCCAAGCTATCTGATAAAACTGACAATGCATTTTCATCTAGATAATCATCAGCATCTAGTCTCATAATATATTGACCCCTAGCAAGCCTTAGAGCTATATTATTTGTAATATTGAGGCCCTGATTTTGTTGATGAATAATGCGAATCTTTTGATTGGACTCATATTGCTTCAATACCTCTTCAGTATCATCAGTAGACCCGTCATTAATAACGATTAGCTCCCAATCATCTAATGTTTGATTGATAACACTATTGATGGCTTCTTCAATAAAATCAGCATAATTATAAGCTGCCATATATACAGAAATTTTCAAAAACTTGCCCCTTTTTTTATATGCATGTTCTAATATTTTAACAGCGTATTTTCAATTAAGTTTTTTGACCGATCAATAGAATGACTAATAACCTCTCTATATAAAAAAGTATTAGACTGATTTTTATACTCCCCACTGACAATGGCAAATAAACATTCTTCTAAATCATTAAAATCTTTAACGGAATGCCCAAAATCATAGGGAATACTTTTATCTGAATATTTCTTAAATTCCGGAAAATTTAAAATTATTACCTCATGATTAAAAAGATATGATTCAAATAGCAACATTGAATCAAATCCAAGAAATATTTTTTTTGATTTATTTATTTCCTCCCAAGATTCTTTAAATAAGTCCGCTTTAATAATGGTCGCTTTATTCTCTTTTGGATGAGATTTATATAAAAGTTTTAAATTAGTAAATTGTGATGAAAAAATTGAGGCGAGCCTATCTATGAAAGACTTATTTTCAAATAATGGCAAATTAAAGATGCCATTAAAACTTTTATCCATAATATTTGGTTGAGAAATTACAATTGCTTCACATGGATCGTTATTATAATTTTTGGGTGAAATTGTCTCAGCAATGGATGCCCAACTACCTTAACTCTCTCAGGGCTTACTCCTTCATTAATTAGTCCATCTTTTACATAATTATCTATTACACCAACTATAGATGTCATATATGAAAATCTATTATCAGTATCTTTTAAACGATCAAAACCCTTCCAATGATCAAAGAAACCAATACTTTGGATGTCAAGCTCATTACATGCAGCAATTAAATTACAGTTTGTCATATCAATGTATTTTGAACTCATGGTGCAAACAACCAAGCCAATATTTTCCCCGGTCAATATGAATTTCCACTCCTTGATTGAAAAATCTTTAATTGAAGTATATGAAAAATTATTATTCAAGCTTTCTGATAAAGCCTGAGAGAATATTGATGATTTCTCGTGGAACATAACAATTGCTTCAGATTTTTTCAAAAGTTTTGTTAATGAATTGATAACAGGAAGTAAAAATCTGGTACCTCCAATATCTTGAAAATAGATAAGGGGGCGTAAAGATGCGTTATGCATTCAAGGAGAGCAATCCATCAGAAACTTTTTTAACTGCCTCAACAAATTCTAGTATTTCTTTTTCAGAGTTAGGGTATTTACAAATATCTGTGATGCATATTTCACTTTCATGCATTTTTTCCGCAATTGGGCAAATGCCAGGAGAGTAAAATTGGTTAGAGTAATTTTCTTTTATGTGTCCTTCATATGGACATTTCTCGTAATTATCTTTACTTCTATTGTTTCTATAATGTTCCGCTAAGTCATCTTTTAAAAAATTTGAAGACAACGCAACATTTAATTGAGGTGTAAGATGAGGGTTTTGATACATTGGCTCTAAATACATCGGCAAAACATATCCTTCATTTAATGCTATACCTTCAGCTTTCATGGCATCAACAAATGCTTTTCTGCTGAATCCTGCATCATGTTCATGAAACCTCATTGCAAATAAATAAAATACATGAGAGCTTTCAGGTTCAATTACCGGAGGTGTTAGAAAATTAAAAGGCTCAAGTTCTTTAATTAACATGGAAGCTAAATCTGATCTAATTTTTGTTAAGTAGTCTAATTTTTTAATTTGAGGAATTCCCACAGCTGCTTGTAATTCAGATAATCTATAATTCCATCCAAGTTGATTGGTCATGTGGCCTTTGTTAATTTTACCCACAACCACCTCTCCATGATTTCTTATCAAACGAAGTCTTTCAGCTAAATTAGGATCATTTGTTAAGGCGATGCCGCCTTCTCCGGTTTGGATGCATTTATGATAATTTAAACTTAATATTCCAATGTCACCAACTGTTCCAGCTAACTTGCCATGATTTTTAGCCATAGGTGATTGAGCATTATCTTCGATTAGAAATAAATTATATTTGTTAGCAATCTCCTTTAGTTCTTTTAAACGTGATGGATGTCCAAGTATATTTACAGTAAGAATTGCTTTTGTCTTTTTTGAAATTAACTTCTCCACAGACGCTGGATCAAGGCCAAAAGTTCTATCTTCAATGTCCGCGAACACTGGCACAGCATTTTGCATGACTATTGAGCTGCCTGTAGCTGACATTGTAAATGGAGAGGTAATTACCTCATCACCTTCTCTAATTCCAATTGCTGAAATTGCACTATGAAGGCTTGAAGTTGCTGAGTTTGTACTTACAGCATACTTGACGTTGAATTTTTTAGCAAAATGCTCTTCAAGCTCAATTACTTTTTCACCACCAAGAAATCTATCTCCAGGTCTTGCAGAGAATCCTGATAAATGACCTTTTCTAATAGTCTCAATCAATTGCTTCTCTTCAGCATCATCAAACATTGTTGAATGAATAGGATAAGGAGCGGTTCTGACTGGAGGTCCTCCATGAATTGCAAGCTTAGATTTTGTTTTATTTAACATTAACGTTTCCTATATATGAGTTAATTTGATCGTATCTTTTCATAATCTGAATTGAGTCTTTAATATTACAACTTGTTCTATTTCCAGTATTAATACAATCCGCAAGCTCAGTTATAGCTCTTGTTGTACAATCACGCCAAGAAGTTTCAGATATACACGCATTATCTAAAATTTTAAAAGATGGGTAATCAGGATCATCAACAATCTTTTCTATTGAAAGCCTCTGTCCTCTCTGAGACAAAATAATCCTAGCCTCAGAAAACAGAATATCAATATCTATAAAAATATAATTTAAAGTCGGAATATGTCTAAAGTCAACCTTTGAGTTGGTGTCATAATTATAAGTAAAATTCACGCCAATTTCATGAGAAGGTGAATCGCCGCAAATATCTACTCCTGAAATATTGGTTGGTTCTCCAAACAACCACTCTATCAAATGCATTAGATGGCTGCCATTGCCAAGCAATCCCTTGGTATATCTTGCTGTAGTATGAAGATGATCTCCAAATTTCTTTGCATCAATATCAGCCTTTAGATCTGAAATTTTTAAATTCCATCTCCTAAAATAATTTATGCTAACCGGAATATTCATAGAAATTTTTTCCATCTCTAAAGCTTCTTCAAGATTTTTTGCCAAAGGTTTCTCACAAAAAATTGCTTTTACATCAGACCTCACAACATGCTTAAAACAAGAAAAATGAAGCTCCGTTGGCAAACAAATACTAACAATATCCAAATTCAATTCATCAATCATTTTTTGATAGTCTGAATAGTAATTTTTAACCCCCCATTTCTTTGAGAATTCTTTTGCAACTTTTAGATCTGAGTCACAAATGGAGATAAGCTCTACGCATTGAGATAAATGATAACCTCCAGCATGAGATAAGGCCCCCACACTGGGCAAATTTACATCAAAACCGCCAGCAATTCCTCCGCATCCGATAATTCCAGCCTTAAACATAAAGCTTATTCAGGCCCCAGTAATTCATATAGCTCTTGATTAGTTTCAAGATATCTAAACATATCAGATATAGAAAAATATGGGTTTTGTAAATACAAGGCTTCAAAAATATTTTTAACAAACTTTAAGTTTTTAGGATAGTTAACTGCAAAGTTCAAATCTGGTTTATTTAAAAATTTCCAATGATTATCAGCCTCTAAAAAGTGGACAGAAAACTGATCAGAATTATCAAATATAAACGAGCATGGATGCTTTTCTTCATTGTTTATATATTCGGGAAAGTTGTGAAACTTTTCTCCAATTCTTGTGGGATATATTTGAACTCTGACCCCAACTGAAAATTTCGCTACAGATTCAGGTAATTGATCATATTCTTTTGTTGCTGTGGCTGCGTAATCGCATCTTTCTCTCTCAAATACATCTATTACATCATCTATTAAATGTCCATGCACTAATGGATTATCGCCTAAAATCTCTATTATATTTTTTACATTAAATTTTTGTGCCGCACCAACAATACGCTCCATAACATTATTTAGAGAACCTCTGTAACAATGAATCCCATTTTTATTTGCTAGCTCTTCTAATTGATCATCAGATTTTTCATCGCTTGTTGCAATTATAATTTTAGGAGATTTCTTTGATTGGCCAACTCTATCTATCAGATGCTCTATCATTGGTTTTCCAACAAGAGGCATAATATTTTTTTGAGGTAGTCTACTTGAGCTTAATCGAGCGACGATTATTATTCCATAAAGATTAGAATTATCTTTGTAATCTTTATTTTTGATATCTTTCATTTTTTTAGATTTCATAAAAGTTTGGAGGCTGAAGCCGGAATCGAACCGGCGTAAACGGCTTTGCAGGCCGCTGCATAACCACTCTGCCATCCAGCCACTTATTTTCCAAGGTTACCTAGAAAAAATAGCATTATACGATAATGATTATAAAATAGTTGGGTTAATCTAAGAATTCAAAACTAAGAGGCTCAAGGGCTGAAACATCGACCCTAAGCTTTTTTCCAATCACTTTGTTTAAATCCCACATTGAGATTCCTTCCTCTGGTCTTAAGAAGGTCAAATTATCATAATTAATAATTGAGCCTTTTTTTAAATTTGAATTTAGAAAAATACCACGTCGGAATTCTTTGGTGTTTTCTTGTTCGTCATAATGAATTTTTTTGCAGCTATCCCCATGCATGTCCATAACCTCCCTGTTAAATTGTGCAACATATTGAAGATCAGCTGCATTGAATGATAGCTTATGGTCTCGAAAGGCTGCATCTTTAGAACTGGTATAATGAAACTCAATGATTTGAGCTCCTAATGCTAGAGCCATTAGACATGGGTTAATTCCAACCGCGTGATTGCTAAAACCAATCATGCAGTCAAACTGATCTTTAAATGTTTTCAATACAGATAAATGAACATTATGGAATGACGGATTGTCATACATTGCGGTGCATTGAAGTATTCCCAATCTATTTTCTTTGATAATATTTGGATCTTCCGCTAAAACAAAATCATACATTATCTTTAGTTGGTCATTTGAAGACATAGCCGAAGATAGAACAAGAGGTTTTTTTGTGCTAATCAACTTTTTAATCATTAAAAAATTATTTAAATCCCCAGAGCCAACCTTATGGAGAGAAATATATTTATCTAATAAGTTAAAATATCTTTCCTCCCAAAGAGAACTAGAAAAATGTATATTATTTTTGACTGCCGTCTCAGCTAAGTCTATCCACTGATCGTCTGACAGCATGAAGCTTTCAAAGTGCTCGAATCGATCAGGACGAAGACTCTTGTTTACCAGGCCTGGGCCTGAGTATGATTGAAACTTAATAATATCTGCACCATTTTCTGCAGCTTCAAACATTAAATCTTTTGCTTTATTAATAGACCCTTCATGATTGCCCCCTATTTCAGCAATAAGTGTTGCTCTATCATCAAAAAATTTAAACATGATCAATCAAAGCTTCAAATGCAAATACAGCTGCCTTTGTTTGGGATCCATATGTTGCGCCTGCGATATGAGGCGTCAAATTAATTTTTTTTTCTAAATGAAGGGGAATTAGTGGGTTATGCATTTGCAAATCATTTACCTCTCCAGTTATCACATCAGCACAAAATGTTATGTCAGGCCTTTCCATTAAAAACTCAACTAATTCCTGCTCATTTATAATCTCTCCTCTAGATGTATTAATCATGCAAGCATCTTTGGACAAAAGATTTAGATGTTTTTTTGAGATCATGGAGTTTGTTTCTTCGTTCAAAGCGCAACATACAACAACTACGTCTGAATTTTGAAATATAAAATCTAAATCTTTTTTTTCTGAAATATTTAATTTGTCGAAATTGACATACGGATCATAAAAAAAAATTTTTCTTGCATCAAAAGCTTTTAAGTATTTACATAACTTATTTCCTATTCTACCCATGCCAATTAAGCCAAAAGTTTTTTCGCTAATTTCATAGCCTCTAAGCTTATCTTCATTTTCTCTCCATCGATATAGCTCAACTTCTCTCCATGCTGTTCTTAAATTTCTAAGGCTTGATAGTATTTTTAAAAATGTAAATTCAGCACTGGCAGAAATTGAACTAAGTTTTGTTTTTTGGTCAAGTAAACCAAAAACATCAATATGTTTTGATCTGCAATCGGAAAGATTTATATGATTAGTTCCTGTTGATGGTGTTGATATTATTTTGAGAGATTTCATTTCCTCAAGTATAGACTTATCAATTACAAAGTTTTGACCTGGGTTTGGTATCCAAAATTTATAATCCAGCTCTAGCTCTAGAAATTCATGCCGCTTCCATATCTCAATAAAATCAATTTCAAAATATTCATTAAATTTTTGAATGTCATCTTTGAGAAAGGAGTAAGGAGCTGAGAATAATAATCGTGGTTTGCTCATATTAAATTTACAATTAAGTGTGTAATTGAAAAAGATAATCTTATCACGACAAAGATCTTAAACTAAATTGCATTGATTGGACTTAAATAAAATTTTTTGGAGCTAGAAAACTTCTCTTGCAAGCCAAAATGTGTTTTTTAATTGAACATCTATAAATTCTAAAAAATTTATAGATTCTTAGTACTTGAACTAAACTATTTCAGCAAATGATGTATTTAACACCTCATCGAAACTTGGGCATTTAATGCCAAGCTCACTACTGATTTTGTTAGTATCCAAACCACAAGAATTAGCGCGTTTTATTTCAGAGCTATTCACAGAAACTAATTTATAGTTGATTTTTACATTCATTAAATCTGCAAGTTTTATTACAAAATCAGCTTTAGTAAATACATCTGAAGAAGCGACATTATATAACCCGGAAGCTTTCTTCATAATTAAAATTTTTAGAATAGATACAAATTGGTTGCAATGAATAAATGAAGAAAATGCATCATTAAACAATGTAATAGTCTGCTGAGAATTGATCTGATTAATTGCCCAGTCAAGAAAAGATTGATTTTTAATGGTTCGTCCAATTATCGAGGTTCTCAGCACCAATGCTAAATCATTCGTAAGTATTATTTTCTCAGCCCTATATTTTGATGCTGCATACTGATTTGTTATAGAAACTGGGAAATCCTCGGGATGCTTTTTATCATCATCATCAGAAAAGAAATGATCAGTTGAAATATGAAGAAAATAAATTCCATTTTGTTTGCAATGCTCTGAGATAATTCCAGGGGTGATGGCATTTATTTGATGAGATATTTCAGGATTCTTTTCGCAAAAATCTAAGGAGATACAGGCAACTGCATTAATTATTATTGCTGGTTTTACACTTTTGATAAAAGTTATAACTTTATCAGGTTTATTAAAGTCAAAATCATCAATAGACTCTCGTGATGCAGGAATAAGTTCTGCACCATCTATTTCTAGATATTTGGAAATATATGATCCCAACATTCCAGAGGATCCAAGCAATAATATTTTTGTTAGCATAATAAAAATTGTAGTTGATCATACTATAATGTTGATAAAGAATAATGAATTGAATGAAAATAAAAAGTTAGGATTGATATATGAGTGATTTAAAGCTTGGAAAAAAAGTAGTTGGTATTGAGCACCCCCCCTATTTCATTGCTGATATTGCTGCGAATCATGATGGAGATCTCTCGCGTGCAAAAGAGTTAGTCTGGCATGCTAAAGAAGCAGGTGCAGATTGTGCAAAATTTCAACATTTTTTAGCTGACAAGATAGTGAATGACGTTGAGTTTCAAAAGTTAGAATCATTGGAAACGCATCAGTCATCTTGGAAAAAATCAGTTTCTGAGATTTATGATCAATATCACTTTAAGAGGGAATGGACAGAAGAAATTTATCTTGAGTGCCAAAAGGCTGAAATAGAATTCTCAACTTCTCCGTATGATTATCAAGCTATTGATGAAGTGGATAAATATGTAAACTTTTATAAGATTGGTTCAGGAGACATAACTTGGATTGATTTAATCAAACATATGGATTCAAAATCAAAGCCGCTTATATTAGCAACTGGAGCAGCATCTATGGATGATGTAATGAGGGCTGTTAGAATTATTCCCAACGATAGATTGGTCTTAATGCAATGCAATACAAACTATACTCTTGAAAAAAATAAACATAAATTCGTAAATATTAATGTATTGAATAAGTATAAAGAAGAATTTCCAAATATTGTTCTTGGATTATCAGATCACACTTTAGGACATGGATCAGTTTTGGGTTCCATTGCTCTTGGTTCAAGAGTTATTGAAAAACATTTTACGGATGATAATGATAGAGAAGGACCTGATCACAAGTTTGCACTAAATCCAACAACCTGGCGGCAAATGGTTGACATGGGAAATGAAGTGTTTGAAACACTAGGTGATGGGGTCAAGAAAGTTGAGGAAAATGAAAAAAACGCTTTTATTGTGCAAAGACGATCTATCACAATCAAAAGAAACCTTTCGAAGGGTCAAAAAATTGAAGATGATGATATTGAATTCTTGCGCCCATGCCCAAAAAATAGCTTCCATCCTTTTGAAAAAGATTTAGTGGTTGGAAAGATCTTAAATAACGATAAGCATGCTGGTGAGAGTATTCTAAAAGATGATATATGTTAGGAGTGCTTGTTCCTGCATTGAATGAGGAGGAGAATATTCACAAAGTCCTTAAGGGGTTATTTAGCGCAGGGATAGCACCTAAAAATATATTTGTTTTAAATAATAATTCTGTTGACAATACAAAAAAAATAGCAAAACAATGCAGCTGCAATGTCATTGATATTAATTCACCAGGGTACTCTAAGACACTTAAAGCTGGTTTAAGATTTTTAAAAGATAACAAATACACACAATTTCTTATAGTTGATGGTGATAACGAAATTGATGCGTCATCAGTAAATAAAATAATTAAACTTTCAGATCAATATAGGCTGTGCTGCGGATTTAGAAGCAATCCAAAAAGACTTGGTGAAAAAATTGTTAACGCTTTTTTTAAAAAAAAATATGGTATTTTTGATTTTATGTGCGGGTTAAAGCTTGGTTATATTGAGGATTTTAATGAAAGAAGTTCAATTGATTTTGGTATTGATTTATTAGTTTTATCTCATATCAAGTCTGAGAGTATTTTAAATCTTGAAATTAAACTAAACTCAAGAGAAGGTTCTAGACTTGGAAATAATATCAAGGTTAACTTAATGTTAATAATGAGCTTATTAATATATATCTTTAGAATGAGAGAATTAAAATGAAAATAGCAGCATTTATTCCTGCAAGAAAAAATAGCAAAAGAATTAAACATAAAAATAGACTAAAAATTAATAACCAACTTTGTCTGCAAAAAGTAGTTAATAATATTCAAAGGTCTCGAATTGCAGATACTATTTTCATATCTACAGATGATGAATACTTCTTTAGCAAGATAGATGGGGTTAAATTTCTTGAAAGGGATTCTAATTTCTCAGATGACTTTTCTACTGTGATTGATTTACTTTCTTGGCATCAGCATGAGCATCTCATGGAATATGATTTCATATTACATCTATACCCTCATTCAATTTGTATTGATCCTGATACAATCATTAATGCAGTAAATCAGTTTAAGAAATCTAAATCATTGAGGATGCTTAGCGTTGCAAAACTTCCGTCACCAATTGAATGGACATTCAAGTTAGACAACAATATGTTAATTTCAAATTATCCTGGAGCTGAATTAATTAGATCCCAAGATCTAGAGGAAAATTATTACAACACAGGTCAATTTTATATATATAAAAAAGAATGGTTCTCTAAGAAAGACCTTGAAAATAAAACAGGATATATAATTGATCGTTTTCAAGGTGTGGATGTAGATGAAGAGCCAGATATTGACTTGCTTAAACAATGCTATGAATATTATAGTAAAAAAATTAAAGCTCTATGTTGAATTGTTACTTGCCTCAAAAGATCTGAGCGTGTAGTCCAATCCACTTTTGATAGTCATCAAGAATGCAATAAAAAATGTAAGATCGGCTATAAAAGAAATTAAATGATTGTTTGTTTTAAAATAAATAAGGTAAAGAAGCATTGCCAACAATTGAAAAGTTGTTTTCAGCTTTGCGGCAAATGTAACTGTTGTCAAGCCACTTAAACCTTTTCTAGAATTATAATCACGCAAAGCGGCAACCCAAAACTCTCTTGCAAGAATAAAGCCTCCTAATAAACCAAAATAAATGCTATTTGTATTTATTTGAATAGCCAAAATCATAAAGAGAATCAGAATTTTATCTGCAATAGGATCGATAATAGATCCAAATTCAGATTCTAGATTAAATTTTCGAGCAAAATAGCCATCAAAATAATCTGTTATTGCCGCTAAAAAAAATATAAAAAGTGCGAGGCTGTAGCTATTAAAAACACTTATCAAAACCAAAAGCGCAGGTCCTGAAAATACTCTAAAAATTGTAAGACCCTGTATCAAGTAAAACATTTATCTAAATAGTTTTTTTATTTCATTTGCTAGTGTAATACTAATTCCTGGAACAATGCATAATTCGTCTATAGTTGCTTCTTGAATTTTTATTAGTGATTTAAAGTGGCTGATAAGATTCTTCTTTTTGTTAGGCCCCAATCCATGAACTTGATCTAAAGCAGAAAATTTGACTCCTTTAGACTTCTTCTTCCTATTGGCGGAAATGGCAAATCTGTGTGACTCATCACGAATTTGTTGGAGAAGTAAAAAACCAGGGCTATCTTTTGGCATTTCTATAACCCCATCCTTAGATAGAATTGTTTCAGTGGATCTAATCCTTTTTGACCCCTTCGCGATACTGAGAATCATTGGTGTATTTTTTTTTAAAATTGATAATGCACTTAATGCTGCCTCCAGTTGAAGCTTACCTCCATCAATCAGCATAATATCTGGTAATGGATTGGTGCTTTCTTTGCTCAGTCTTCTCTGAAGAACATGTCTTATTGAACCGACATCATTTCCTGATAGTTCTTTGGGAATGTTAAAAAGTCTATAATTTTTTTTATCTGGTCCATTGGAAGAAAATCTTATTGCCGAACCAACTGCATTCTGTCCACTATGATGACTGACATCAAATCCTTCTATTGTTATGTCATCTTTGGAAAAAGATAATTTTGAAACAAGGTCTTTTAAGGCAAAAGAATATTTATCAGATTGGTTGACTCGATTTTCGATAACTTGATTAGCATTTAATTTACCCAATTTAGCAACTTTTCTAATGTTCGAATTGATACTTGTTGAGATTGAAACCTGTTTTCCAAATTTTAATTTTACAGCTTGCTTAATTAAAGCAATATTATGAGGCTTAGAATTTAACACAATCTTCTCAGGCAGAGAAAAACTATTTTGGTAATATGAGAAGATCAAACTTTGTAATAATCTATCAATATCAATTAACTGATTCCCTTTTAGATAATGCGTTTTAGTGCCTCTAATCTTCCCATCCCTAACTGATAGAATGCATATCCCTGTTCTATCTAGCTTAGAAACACATGAAAATAAATCAATGCTACTTAGAGAACTATTAAATGATTGCTCTTGATGAAGAAGATCTAAGCTTTTAATTCTTTTTTTAATCTCCTGAGCTCTTTCAAACTCTTCCTGCTCTGCAAGTTTACGCATCTGAGAAATCATTAATGATTTAGTTTTTTTTCCGGAAGAGGATAAGTAATCTTGTGAAGACTTAATATCTCCTTGGTAGTCAATCTCAGAAATAAAATTTACGCAAGGAGCAGAGCATCGTTGCATTTGATGCTCAATACATGGTCTTGATCTATTATTAAAGGTAGAATCACTGCAATTTCGAATTTGATAAATTTTCTGCAAATCTTTAATTGTTGCCTTAACAGCCTGAGCACTTATAAAAGGGCCAAAATAGTTTTTTGAAACAGCATGTTTTGATCGCTTCATACTTATACTTGGATATTTGTGCTCCATTGAAAAGTGAACATAGGGATATGTTTTATCATCACGCAAGAGTATATTAAATCGAGGTAAGTTCTCCTTAATTAATGATTGTTCTAAAAGAAGAGCCTCAGCCTCAGTGTTTGTAGAAAAAGTTTCAATCTGATCTGTAAGAGTTTTAATTTGATGAGTTTTTCTATCTTTAAAAGATTTACCAAAGTATGAAGATACTCTTTTTCTTAAATCCTTTGCTTTGCCAATATATATAATTTTGTTGTTTGAAAAAAATTTGTATATTCCTGGAGTATTGGGAACTTGCTTTAAATCCAACGTCATTAACTGAGAAATTTCTTTGCGATAAGTTTACCTGCAGCCACCCCAAATTGATCAAATGGATTAATTTGCAGCATGCATGCCGTTATAAAAACTCGATGTTCCCAGGTTGCTAATAAAAAACCAAGTGCTTCAAGTGACAGTTTATTAATATGGAAAAGGTTGACTGGGGAGTTACTATTTGTTTTTTCAAGTAAATTAGAAGGCCCTTTAAAATCTGAGGATAGTAAAGAAGCCTGTCCTTTTGCTTGAGCGCTTGATAATGGGCTATTGGTTGAAGTTGAGTAAATAATATCTGTACAGAATTGCGCAGTACCCTGATGCAATAATTGAAAATATGAGTGCTGTGCAGTGGATCCAAAACCTCCGAATATTGACTGACCTGTTTCTTTAAATATAGATTTAGGATTTGCCTTCTTTCCGAGTGACTCCATCTCAAGTTGCTGAATATAGCTTTGCAGGGATCGCAATTTCCAATTGTAAGAGAGAACTACTCTATTTTTTTTATTTAAAAAGTTGCTAAACCACAAATCTGAAAATGCTAATATTTTAATAAATTTTTGATATTGCAGATCTATTTTTGTACCGCCTAATAGCATTTTATCTGCACAAAGGCCCCCCTTTAAAAATTTAGAGAAATTATTTTCTAAAGCCGCACTCAGCGAGATAGGCGACCAAATTGAATATCTACCTCCAACTGTTTCTGGAAATGGAACAATGCAATCTTCATTAAAACCTAAATTTTTTGCTTTTTCTATGTTGGCCGTAATTACTATTGAATTAGTTGAATTGCTTTTTTTACCCAGCCATCTTAAGCATGTAAGAGTCTCATCTGTTGACAATGA